>Ga0181517_10000278_pt1 | contig 71828 bp, 54 predicted proteins | sample PEATcosm2014_Bin_31_FD_119748 | JGI IMG/M metagenome (GOLD analysis project Ga0181517, IMG submission 119748) | Peatland microbial communities from MTU Mesocosm Facility, Houghton, MI, USA - PEATcosm2014_Bin01_30_metaG | ecosystem: Environmental > Terrestrial > Soil > Wetlands > Peat | place... | reverse complement strand
TTGGCGCGCCGGAGGCGCGCCAAACCGGAGAGGAAAAAAGATGGGGAGGGTGGTGCGTTTTACCCAGGGCGGCGGCCTACGGCCTTGCCCTGGGCTGGTATGATCTTGCGCTTTCAGCGCGGCCGATGGAGCCTTCTGACGGCGGCTATGGTGTGGATATTGGTAGCGGCGGGGTAGGAGGCTTCGTGGGCGGCGTGGTGGTGGACAGCGATGATGCATCTGCGACCCCAGCGGGGTCGAGGGGATTCGGGACCCCGATCCGGGGGTGTCGCTGGCGCTCGACCCCGGCTACCTTCTGGCAGGCCTCCGGCCTGCATGGGGTGGCGAGCACGGAGCGCGTAGCGAATGCCAAGAGCAAGGGAGGTTCGGATGCGAATGCGGGCCAGAGGCCTGCGCTACAGCAGACCGGAGGTCTGCGCTACGGCAGACTCCCGATGCGTCGGGACGCTACGCTGAAGGGCGACGGTCAACGCGGCGCCTAACTGCCATTCCTGCCCCGATAGAACAGCATCTTGTTCGTCGCTGCCCGCGAGTCCGTATAATGGACCTTGCTGCCGGCGGGATTGGTGGTAAGCAGCGACTGCCAGGCGTTGCTCGCGGCTGCGGGGTTCGTCGCTGACAGGAGGGTGAACGTCTGCCCGGCCGTGAATGAAACATCAAAGCTGAAACTGCCGGACGCGTACGTGGCATTGGTGAGCATCAAAGAACCCGCCGAACCGCCGATGGTTGCCAGGTTGAATACCGTCAGCGCCGTGCGATCGATCGAAGGCCCGTACGCGCTGTTCGAGGAGACATTAATCCGGGTAAACTGGAGGTTTACCGTATAATTGGAACCCGGCAGAAGCGTGTTGGCCGGGATCACCGCCGACGTGGCCGTGCCGTTGAGAGCGCCGGCCACTCCGTAAACCGGCGTCCGCCACAGGTCGGTGTCCAGATTCAGCGGCTGGATGTCCACCGAGATGTAATCTGCCGACGTGCCGCCGCTCAACGCGTCCCAGCTCAGGGTGAAGTTGTTGGTGGCATTGACCGCCTGGGCCGCCGTGTAATTATTCACGTGCGGCGAATTGGGCATCGGCATGATGGTGGTATTCGACATGACCACGGTCACGGTTGTGTTCGAAGCCGGCCCAGTCACGTTGAAGACATAGTTGCCTGACGGGAAGAGGTTGGTGATCGTTGCAAGGTTCGTGGTGCCGTAGACGAGGGAGTAGTTATTACCCGAGACGAATGAATTCAGATTTGAAATCGAGCCTCCTGGCAACGTCACGGTCGCGTTGGTGACGTTCCGATTGGAGGTGACGGAGGCCTCGGCCAGGAACAAATAAGCGGTATTCGTATTAAGAGCGGGTGCCCCCGTCGAAGTCTGCTGGTAGTAATCCCCGCTAATGAGGCTGTAAAGCGTCGACTGGTTCGTGCCCACGCTCGTGCTTCCCCCTCCCGACCCGGTGCTGAAGGAGCCGTTCACGGTGCCCGTCAGGGGCTGAAAACTGGCGCTGAATCCAATCATCGACCATAGAAGGGTGCTGTTGGCGGGCCAACCGCCGGCACTGGTGTAGGTCAGGACGGTTCCACCCCCGCTCCAAACACCGGATGGCTGTGGAATCATAAGAGTATTGCCGTTGGTAAAGATTGCCTCGGTTATGGAGGTGTACATCGCGGTGCTGAACGTAAACACCAGTGGGGCCGAGGTGGCGACTCCGGTTGCGCCGTTAGTGGGGCTTACCGAAGTGATGGTGACCGTTTGGCCCAGGGCGTTCCCTGGTCCCAGCAGGCACGCGGCTGCCGCAAGCAGGCCGGTGGAAAAACAGGCAATCTGGTTTTGAAGTGCTTTCATCGCAGTTGTCAGGTTCGCGTTTAACATATTCTGAATGACCGGGTTCCTGGACGGCAGCACCACCGAAAAGATCACCGGGCAACGCCGCCGCTATCGGAGCAAGGACAGCATAAACTCAGGCGACACCTTCGCTTGTTCCGTGCTGCATCTGCTCCGGGCTTATGATGACAATTAACCTCAGTTTTACTTCTTTTGCAAGTAAGTGTTACAAAAGACCAAACAGGCGGGCGCGCGCCGCTGGCATTGCCCGCCGACGTGATGCCCCTTCGGGAAAGCCCTCGTTTTGGCGAGGGTTGGACGGACCCTCACCGTGCCACGGTTCCGGGCGCGGTGGCCCAATCTTCGCGTAGCGGATCCGAAGGGAGCCAAAGGTCGTGCTGCCAGTCTGAGGGCGGGGCCGGGAGGTTGGTCACCAGACCCGAGGCGGCGCTGAATGCGCGGCGCGAGGAGATTTCCACAGGCGCCTCGCCGTTATTGCCGGCAACGGTGCCGCTTCCTTCGTAAACCGTGCAGTCGCCTGGCGCCGTGAGATAGAACGTAGTGCCCCTTCGCGCGCGAAACACCCGGTTGGATTGGCAGTTTATTTCGTACAACGAATCGTTGCCGGTGCGATAAACCGCCCCGATAACAGCGCCTCGGAGCAGAGTCAGTTCGGTGTTTTGGAAGGTGGCCGCCGGTCCGGCGCGGCCGCTGTCGCAGACGCTAGCGATGCTGAGTATCGAGTCTCCCTGCAACGAGAGCAGGTCCGAGGCATAAAGGTGGGGATCATAGAGGCCTCCGTTTCCGGAGTGGCTCCGGGGCAGCCTGCCGAGCTTTTCGCCCAGCAAAATGACAAGCTGGGAACCCGGCGCCGTCTGGACCAGGCATCCGGATTCAAGATAGTCTCCGATCTTCACCGGCCTCCACGCGCCGCCATTGTCGGCGGACCACCGGGCGCCTCCGATCAGCCGCACCGCGGTGGATGACGGCGCGGTGGCTGAAACCTCGGGGCGATGAGTCGCGCATGCGGTCATCAGGAGGGCGGCGATTGAACAGGCTAAAAGCGATTTTCTACTCATAGGTCATGCGGTTTTCGGCTCAGTCCGATCGAGCGCGTCACGGATACGGTCCGTAGCCGAGCTGGGTTGGTGTCAGTTCGACGACGCTTAACGGGCCGCTGGAGGTGTAGAGGCCGGCCTGCAGCGGGAACCGGGCGTTGTGCCATTTCCGGACGGGCTGGTTCAGCTCACGTTCCACCACGTCCTCAATATTCCTGATATCCCACTCTTCCTCAAGCTTGTCCCATCGCCCATCGTTGAGCGCGTTCTTTGGGTCGGTAAAGCGGCTATACTCCGCCGGGTTGATAGCCTGGTGATACGCATGGCCGATCTCATGGATTAAGACCACCGCGGGTGAAATGCGGTTCATCCGGCCCAGCGTCCAGGATCTCCAGTAAACGCCGGTGTCCGGGAACCAATAAACCGTATGGTTCGAGGAATCATAGGACGGCCATGTCCGCTCTCCCAAGGGAACGGAAGCTACCGGGGCGTCGTCGGCGTTGAGGACGCTGTATTTGATCGCGGAGCTGTTCAATAGGCTGACCACCTCAAACGCCTTCCGGGAATGGTTAGTCAGGTAATTGATCGTTTTATAATACTCCTGCCGGAAAGCCGGGGCTGAGCCTGGGGCCAGCTTGCCGCCGTGGGCATCCCTGGCATCAGCCGGGCTCTCAGGCGCCACCAGCCGCCGCGCCCCGTTATACGCGAAGAGCATGACGCTCCCCGCATGGTCGGCCCCGGCAACGCGGCGGCCGGCCGCGTCGTTTTCAGCGTACGCAAAGGCCGTGATGCGCTGCTCGTTCGTGCTGCTGTTGGCCCGGAATAGGGAGGCTCCTTGCAGGGTCGAGACGCCGAGCCTGGGATCGGTAAAGAGCAGCACGATGAGCCCAGATACTGCGGCTGCGTGCCGGCCGGGAGCGAACAACCGCGGATGCCGCCGCGCCGGAAGCAGCCTAAGGTCGGGAGCACACAGGGGCTGGATGACTGGGGCAACAACCTGCCGCCGCCAGCCCCCAAATGAGGTTACCCATAGCATGGTTTGTCTCCTTTCATACGCCAGCCCGAAGGGCAAGCCCTTGGCATGGATCTTTGGTACGAGCCCTCGCCCTCCGAGTCAATCGGAAAAAATGAAACATATCCAAATGCGCACGGCCCAACGCGACAACAACCATGCTTTCACTTGACATACCAGGATAACATCCTATGCTGGGCTCCCGGGTATGGAGCGTTGTCTGGACATTGGTTCGCTCAAAAAGGGATTCCGAATTCCAGGCCGTGTCTGGTTCCCTGATAAAGTAACTGATGGCGTGCTCAACGAGCCAGGAGGCTCGATAAACGAACCCCCAGCTTAACCGGTAGCCAGCGTACTGCATGATATGACTTCCGTAGAGCTAAATGAAAAGCGACAAGCGCTCAAGCGGGGACAGCTTCGGATCATGGCTGGCGCGATGGCGGGAACCTTCTTATCGGTCCTCTGCGTTCATCAGCTCGTTGATGCGCCGGACAAGCCGCTCAAGTTGGCGGTCTGCTCGGTAATCCTGGTTGCCGGTCCCGCTATGGGCTTTGTCCTGGCTTTGAGACAGCAAGCGAAGGCTGGCCTTCGCTGCCGCGCGTGCAACAAACCTCTTGGGGTAAGGTGGCTTAGCGCCCGCATCGCGTCGGACAGGTGCCCCCAATGCGGCGTGAGCATTTTGGATGAATGCGGCGGGGAGGTGAACCGGAACCGACCGGTACAACGGAGCTTCTTGAAAGCTGTTTTGGGGGCCATTGGGCTCTGGGCGGCCTTCACGGCATTTCTTTGGACCTCGCGCCATTCTCCCGCCGTGCTAAGGCCGGAAGGCTCCCGGTTTCTAGTCCAAGTCAGTCAAGGCGTCATCACGGGGATTCTGTTGATATGCATCGCCAACTTCATTTATCTGCCGGCAAAGGCGGTGGGGGTTGCCTTGCGTCTGGTGAAAGGCTGCACGTTTCGGGATCTGGCGGTAAGCTTTTGCTTCTTCCTGCTGCTCTTTTTCTGGCTTGTCTTCTCTCTGGCAACCGTCGGAACAGGTGGGCCTCCGGCTGCTCGGCAGGAGGCAAAGCCGGACACATCTGGTGAAGGCAACGGCCCAAGCGCCGTTCCGTCCCATTGATGAGCGCTCTGGCGAAGTATCACGAAAAAGCGCCCGGCATTCTACTGCCTTCGGTAGTGATGCCCCTGTGAGGAGTTTTGCTGGATCGTGCCGCTCCGCTGACCGCAAACTGAGAGCTCCCCGTCTCGTCTCGCAGGCTTGCTGCGCCGTAGCATTTCGGAGGCGGGTCGCCGGCAAGCGAACGGGGCGTCCCGCCCCGTGTTCCGCTGCCCATTCGGACGAAATCCGGGATGGGCGAAGCTTCTTCAGGTGCCTTTTTCAAGGGGTTCCCAAATCCGCACGTAAGGAACGAAATCCGAGGAAGCGTGGGAACGGAGACGTATATAACCACGAAATACTCTAATGCTGATTATGCGAAAGAAGGCCAGTTTTCCCGTATTCCGCGTGTTTAGTGGTCCTCTCCCCATGTCTTACGCGAGGTTTTTTGGGGGGGCTTCAAGCGGCTTGACCAGGGAGAGTCCCGGCGGTAGGCTTTTTTCATGGCAGCGACTAGCCAGGTTCAAAAGAATCTTCGGGCGGCGATGCGCGAAGCGTTGCGCCTTCAGGACCGTTTTGTCGCTGAACCCCTGTTCGCCAGGACGGGGCGGGGGTACCTCAAAGGCGAGGGCGTCTCCACGTTGAGCAAAATCAAGGCAAATCTGCGTCGCAAGGCTGCTGTCAAATCCAAATGAAGCGGCATTGGCTGAAGGACTGGCCGTGGGAAACAGTCGTGGTGATCAATGCCGGTTTGTGCAAGGAAAAGAATGCTCTCCACAAGCCCACTTCCGATGGTTACGAGCCGACTCGGAAGCTGTGGGAATCAGCCCGCACTCGCGAGCTTGGGCTGCAGGAAACTCTGGAGATCTGCCGCCGGTGTCACAAGCTGGCCCCATTTTGCTTTTACAACGGAAACACCTTCGTGGCGATTGGACGGACGTTGATCCAGGATTTGCTTCGCAAAATCTCGCCCGTGAAAGCGCAAGCTTTTCGGAGTGTGGTGGGCCATTACATTGCTGGAACGGCGGGTGCGGACGAACTGAGGCGGGCGCTGGACAAACTCCAGTGAAGCCTCTGTTGGCGAAGGAGTTTTGAGCGCCAACTCATGCACGCGAGCGGAACTGAGGCGGGGTTTCTTTCAAAGGAGGCCGCTGCTCAGCCCCTCTGGTCGTTCCTGTTCGGCCTGCGCTTCGTTCCTTTTGGCCTAGCCCCGGCAGCCCTCGCTTGCTAAGTTGATCGTTCGACGTATGGCAGATAACAACAAGCACATTTACGACGAGAGCAAGATTAAGACGCTTTCCTCGCTGGAGCATATCCGCCTGCGCACCGGCATGTACATCGGGCGCATCGGCGATGGCTCGCATTACGATGACGGGTGCTACATCCTGCTCAAGGAGATCATCGACAACGGCATTGACGAATTCATCATGGGGGCCGGCCGCGAAATCCAGGTCACCATCGAGGACAAGAGCGTCTCGGTCCGCGACTTCGGCCGGGGCATTCCGCTCGGCAAGGTGATCGATTGCGTTTCCCAGATTAACACCGGCGCCAAATATAACGACGACGTCTTCCAATTCAGCGTTGGGCTCAACGGCGTCGGGACCAAGGCGGTCAACGCGCTCTCGAAGGAATTCTTCGTCCGCAGCCACCGGGAAGGCCAGTTTGTCGAAGCCCACTTCAAGCAGGGCAGGCTCAAGGGCGAAAAGAAGGGCAAAACCTCCGATCCAGACGGCACGCTCATTCGGTTCGAGCCGGACCCCGAGATCTTCAAGAGCACGGTCTTTCTCCCCGAGCATATCGAGCGCCGACTGCGCCATTACAGCTACCTCAATTCCGGCCTGAGGCTGATTTATAACGGCAAGGAGTTTCAGTCCCGCAACGGCCTGCTCGACCTGGTCCTCGAGGACCTGCAAGCGGACGGCAGCGAGCCGATCTATGCGCCGCTGCATTACGCCGAGAAGACCCTCGAGTTCTGCTTCACGCACAGCAACAGCCGCTTCGGCGAGACCTTTTATTCCTTCGTCAACGGCCAGTACACCAGCGACGGCGGCACGCACCTGAGCGCCTTCCGCGAGGGCCTCTTGAAGGCGGTCAACGAGTTCGGCCACGAGAAATTCGAGGGCGACGACGTGCGCGAGAGCATGGTGGGGGCTGTGGCTATCCGGCTCAAGGATCCCGTCTTCGAGTCCCAGACCAAGAACAAGCTTGGCAACACCGAGATCCGGACCGACCTGGTCAACCGGGTCCGCGAGGAATTGCTGCAGTTTTTCCATCGTAACAAGGAAATCGCCGACAAGATCATCAGCAAGGTCCAGGACACCCGGCAGCTCCGCAAAGAGCTGCAGGAGGTCAAGAAGCTGGCCCGGGAACGCGCCAAGGCGATCACCATCCGCATCCCCCAGCTCAAAGACTGCCGCGAGCACTTCAACAAGGCCAAGGATAAAGGCAAGGGAACCATGGTGTTCCTGACCGAAGGCCAGTCCGCCGCCGGATCGATCGTGAGCTGCCGCGACGTCGAGAACCAGGCGATCTTCGTCCTGAAGGGCAAACCGCTCAATGTCTGGGATCTCAAGCGCGACGCGGTCTATAAAAACGACGAGCTCTACAACCTGATGCGCGCCCTGGACATCGAAGACACGCTCGAGAACCTGCGCTACGACAAGGTCGTCCTGGCGACCGATGCGGACGTGGATGGGCTGCACATCCGCAATCTGCTCATCACCTATTTCTTCCGCTTCTTCGATCAGCTCGTCCATGACGGGCATTTGTTCGTGCTGGAGACCCCGCTGTTCCGCGTCCGGAACAAAGAGACGACCCTGTACTGCTACTCGGAGTCGGAGCGGGACGACGGCGCCAAAAAGCTCGGCAAGAGCTGTGAGATAACGCGGTTCAAGGGCCTGGGCGAAATCTCGCCGGCCGAGTTCAAGCAGTTCATCGGCAAGGAAATGCGCCTTAGCAAGGTCGAATACGCTCCCAAACAGGAGGCCACCGGCATCCTCGGCTTCTACATGGGGAAGAACACCCCGGAACGCAAAGACTACATTATGGAAAACCTGGTCGTGCCGGTCGAAGACTAAGGAACCTCATCCCCTTGGATTTGTAACCATGTCAGCAAAACGAAAGAAAACCACGAACCAGCCCGAGCTTCCGATTCCGGAAGCGCCGGACACGACGCCGGGGGCGGTCCACGCCGCGCCGATTTCCCCCCGAGGCGAGGAGCCCGCCGCGGCCAAACCCGCCGAGAACGGCAATAGCAATGGAAGTGCCGGCGGCAACGGCTTGCCCCACGTGCTCGCCGAGAACGTGGCGACCACCGCGCCGGTCCGGCCATTTGTGCCCGGCAACATCGAGCTGCCGCTGCATCGGCGCGTCAACCGCAGCTTCCTGGATTACGCCTCCTACGTGATCCGGGACCGTGCAATTCCCCACCTGGGCGACGGCCTGAAGCCGGTCCAGCGCCGCATCCTGTGGGCCCTGCACGAAAAAGACGATGGCCGTTTCATCAAGGTGGCCAATGTGGTGGGGCACGCCATGCAGTACCATCCCCACGGGGACGCCTCGATCGGCGACGCGCTGGTGGTGATGGCCAACAAACGCTACCTCATCGACCGGCAGGGGAACTATGGAAACGTTTTCACCGGCGACCCCGCGGCGGCGCCGCGCTACATCGAGTGCCGCCTGAGCGAGCTGGCCCGCACGGAACTGTTCAATGACGAGATCACCGAGATGGTGCCGAGCTACGACGGCCGCAACAAGGAGCCGGTCACGCTTCCATGCAAGCTGCCCCTCCTGCTGATGCTCGGCACCGAAGGCATTGCCGTGGGCATGGCCTCGCGGATCCTGCCGCACAACTTCCCGGAGCTGGTGGAAGCCGAGATCGCCATCCTCAAGAAACAGCCCTTCAAGTGCCTGCCCGATTTCCAGACCGGCGGCCTGATGGACGCCCGCGGTTACAAGGATGGCAAGGGAGAAATCAAGGTCCGCGCCAAAATCAAGGTCCAAGACGACTCGACGGTGGTGATCAAGGAGATCCCGCCCACCACGACGACCGAGTCGCTGATGGCCTCGATTGAGGACGCCTCGCGCAAGGGCAAGATCAAGGTTCGGAGCGTGAACGATTACACCGCCGAGGACGTCGAGATCGAGGTCAAGGCGCCCAACGGTGTGAGCGCCGATCAACTGGCTGACGCGCTCTACGCCTTCACCGACTGCGAGGTAACCATCGCCAGCCGCATCGTCGTCATCAGGAACAGCCGGCCGGTCGAGATGACCGTTTCGGAAGTCCTCCAGGAAAACACGGCGCAACTGCTCGACGTCCTCAAGCGCGAGCTTGAGCTCAAGCTCGGCAAGCTGCAGGATGAACTCCACTTCCGCACCCTGGAGCGGATTTTCATCGAGGAACGCATTTATAAGAAAATCGAGCAATGCAAGACCAACGACGCCGTGACGGCGGCCGTGTATGAAGGGTTCAAGCCTTTCGCGAAGGAGTTGGTCCGCGAGCTGACGGCCCCGGACGTCGAACGCCTGCTGGCGGTCCGCATCCGCCGCATCTCTCTCTTCGACATCAACAAACATCGCGAGGAGATGGAGAAGGTCAAAACCGAGCTGGGCGAGACGCGCAAGCAGCTCAAGAACCTTACTCATTATGCCATTGCCCACCTCGAAGCCCTGCTGGCCCAATACGGCCCCCTATACCCGCGCCTGACCAAATCCAGCCGCTACGACGAAGTCGATGCCAAAGAGGTGGCCTTCAAGGCGTTCAAAGTCGCTTACGATCGCGAATCCGGCTACGTGGGCTACAAGGTCTCCGGCGAGGAGTTCAAAGTGGAATGCACCAAGTTCGACAAGCTCCTCCTGGTGTTTCCCGATGGGCACTACCAGGTGGTCGAGCTGCCGGAGAAGCTCTTTGTGGGACCGGACCTCGAGTATTGCGCCCTGCCGGAACGGGACCGGGTCTTTACGCTGGCCTATACCAATCGCGAGGCGACCTTCCTCAAGCGCTTCACCTTCGGCGGGACGATCCTGAACAAGATCTACCATTGCATCCCGCCCAAATCGAAAGTGCTCTTCTTCGAGGCTGACACCCCGGCCGAGTTGTTCATCAAATACAAACCGGCTCCGTATCAAAAGATAAACCAGCAAACCTGCAAACCGGCGGACGTGGAGGTCAAAGGACCCAAGACGCGCGGCCGGCAAATTTCGATCAAGGACGTCTCCTCGATTAACAGCAAGCCCTCGCGCGGCTGGGACTCCGAGGCGCCGACTACCAAGCTGCAGTTCGCCTGACCGGCCTGCGGTTGGACAGTGGATTCAAATAGCCAAGCCAAATCCGCCCCGCCCCCGCGCCTCCGCCTGCGAGTGACCGCGGCGGCGGAATCCATCCTGCGATCGGGCCATCCCTGGCTCTTCGCCGAAAGCATCCGGGAGCAGAACCGGCCCGGGCAGCTTGGGGAACTCGCGGTAGTTTTTGACCGCCACGACCGCTTCCTCGCGGTTGGACTCTACGATCCGGGTTCGTCCATTCGCCTCCGAGTGCTGCACGCCGGCAAGCCCCAAGCCATCGACAGGGCCTGGTGGGCGGCTCGTCTGCGGCGGGGCATCGAAAGCCGGAGCGGCTTGTTCGACGCGGGGACTACCGGGTTCCGCTGGCTCAACGGCGAGAGCGACGGCTGGCCCGGGCTCGTGCTGGATCGCTACGGCCAAACGCTGGTGCTAAAGCTCTACACGGCCGCCTGGCTGCCGCATCTGGAGGAGATTGCCGGCGTGATAGCGGAGCAGAGCTCGCTGCTTGACGCCCCGTCCGGCAGCAGCAGCAACCTCGCCTCTTTCCCCGACCTTGCCGCGGCGAAACCCGCGGCAACTACCGGATCGTCACAGCCAGGCTCGGCTCGGTTGCGCCTTGTGCTGCGGTTGAGCCGGAATATCCAGGAAACTGCCCGGACGCAGTTTGGCCGAACCGACGGCGAAGTCCTGCTGGGCCCGGCCCTGGAGGGGCCGGTGGTTTTCCTCGAGACGGGCCTGCGGTTCGAAGCCGACGTGGCGCGAGGGCAGAAGACGGGGTTCTTCCTCGACCAGCGGGAGAACCGGCGCCGGGTCGAAACACTGGCCCGAGAGCGGCGCGTCCTCAACGCCTTCAGTTTCTCCGGAGGCTTTTCCCTTTACGCGGCCCGAGGCGGCGCCCGGTCGGTGACCGATCTGGACATCAGCGCCCACGCCCTGGAGAGCGCGCGGCGCAACTTCCGGCTCAACGAATCGATCGAGCCGGTGGCCGCTTGCGAACACCAGTGGATCCAGGCCGACGCCTTCGATTGGCTGGGAGGAAACCCGGGATGCAAGTTTGACCTGGTGATTCTGGATCCGCCGTCCCTGGCCAAGCGCGAAACCGAGCGGGCGGGAGCGCTCAGGGCATATAACAAGCTCGCGGCGATGGGGATCGAACACCTCGACCCGGGAGGCGTTCTGGTTGCCTGTTCCTGCTCCGCCCATGTTTCGGCGGATGAGTTCTTCGAGAGCGTCCGCGCCGCAGCCGCCCAATCCGGGCGCGAGTTCAGCGAACTACAGACAGCACGCCATGCCCCGGATCACCCGGCCGCCTTCAAAGAGGCCGAATACCTCAAAGTGATTTACCTGGCTTAAAACAGCTTGCCTACGGCGGTGCCGAGGACGTTGAGCGGGCCGGTATCTTCCAGGCCTTCGGTGGCCTGGTCCAGCTTCTGAAGGCTCAGCTTGGCGTTCTTGTAGAACTCCTGGTCGTTCACCAGTTTGCCTACCGTGCCATCGCCATGGTTAATCTTTTCCAGGATTTGGTGCAGGTTGGTCATCGAAGCGGTGGTTTCCCGGTAGAGCGTGTCGTCCTTCACGAGTTTGCCCACCGTGCCCTGGCCGGCATTGATGTCGTCGACGACCTTGTGCGCGTCGGCGATGGTCAATTTGATCTCCGAGGCGGTGCTGTCGAGGTTGCTGACCGTAGCCAGGGCGGAGTTGTAGAGCGACTCGTCATAGATGAGCTTGCCCACGGTGCCTTTGCCCTGCGCGATCTGGGTGGAGACCGCCTGCATGTTAGCGATGGCGGCAGTCAAGGGGACGCGGTTGGCTTTGAGGAAATCGGTGAAGGGCCCCAGCAAGTTGTCGATCTTGTCGCCCGTGAACGTCTTGGTGAGGTTCTCAACGCCGGTGGCCACATTGTCGAGCTTGGTCATCATGGCGCTCAGGTCGGGGGTTTCCTTGCTGATGACATAATCGTTCTCGCGCAGGAGCGACGCCCCGGGCGAGCCAAATTCCAGCGACACGTAGCTCTGCCCCATCAGGCCGGTGAACTTCACGCTGGCCACGCTGTCGGTTCGGACCTCGACTCCCGGCCTAAGCTTCATCTGCACGCGGACCTTGTTGTCCTTCTCATCGAGGCTGATCTTCTCCACCCGGCCGATGTCGACTCCCGCCATGCGCACCGAGGCGCCGATCTTGAGGTCCTGAATATTGCTGAACAAGGCGTTGAGCGGATAGCCGCGTTGAAAACGTTCGGTGCCGCCGACGATGTCCAGAATGAGCACCGCTGCGATGACCGCGAGAGTGACAAAGATCCCCAAACGGGTTTCCAGAGTGTTTTTCATAAGTCCTGCTTTCCCTATCTTTTAAAACCGGCGTTGAGAAAATCGTGTACAAACGGGTCGGGGTTGTGCTCGACTTCCTCGGGCGTGCCGATGGTTAAAATCCGGCCTTCATTGATGACGGCGATGCGGTCGGCCACCCCGAGCGCTAGGTCGCGGTCGTGCGACACGACCAGGGAGGTGACCTGGATGCGCTCGTTGAGCTTGACGATCTCCTCCTGAATGGTGACCGAGGAGAGAGGGTCCAGCTCGCTGGTCGGCTCGTCGTAAAGGATCAGTTGCGGCTCGATGACCAGGGCCCGCGCAATGGCCACGCGCTTCTTCATGCCCCCGGAAAGCTCGCTGGGCATGATTTCCTCCGTCCCCTTGAGGCCCACGGCTTCCAGGCTTTCGGAAACAATCCGGGCGATCTCCTCCGCCGGCTTGAGCCCATGCTCGGTGAGGTAGAGCCCCACATTCTCTCCGACGGTGAGCGAGTTGAGCAGCGCTCCGGACTGGAACACCATCGCCATGCGGTACTTGGCCATGACTTCCGGCGACTGGATGGGCTCGCCTTCGATGAGGATCTCGCCTTCGTCCGGCTCTTCCAAGCCGATGAGGTGCTTGAGCAAAACGGTTTTGCCGCTGCCGCTGGGGCCCATGATGACGAAGACCTCGCCGGCCTTGACATCGAAATCGAGCCCCATGAGCACCTCGCGGCCATTGAACCGCTTGCGCAAGCCCCGCACCCGGATGCTGACACCGCGCTGGATGGAAGCGGAGGAGGTGGTCATTAGCGCAGGAGGACGCGGGTTAGGAGGTAATCGAGGATCACGATCAGAACGATGGAATTAACCACCGCCTTGGTGACAGAGCGGCCGATGCCGCGCGGGCCGCCGCGGGTGACGAGGCCCTGATGGCAGGAAACCACCCCGATGACCAGGGCAAACACGAAGCTCTTGAACACGCCGTTGACGGCGTCCTTGACGTCCACGACCTCTCGCAGATTCGTGAAAAAGGCCGGAAACGAAATATCGATTTGATGATTGGCAAAGCAGACAAAAGCGCCTCCGAGCCAGCCGGTGAGGATGCCGAAGACGACCAGCAGGGGCAGGGCGACGGCGATGGCGGCCAGCCTGGGCACGACCAGGTAGTGGATGGGGCTGATGTTCATCGTGCGCAGGGCGTCGATCTCCTGGTAAACCCGCATCGAGCCGATCTCCGCGGCCATGGCCGAGCCGATGCGCCCCGCGATCAGCACCGACATCATGACCGGCGCCAGCTCTTTGCAGACGGAAATGCCCACCACGCCCCCGACGGCGCTGGCCAGGCCGCGCTCGACCAGCACGGGGCCGGTCTGCAAGGCGATGACGCCGCCGATAAAGAACGAGAGGATGCAGACCATGAACAGGCTGGCGTTGCCGATCTCGAAGAACTGATCGTACACCTTCTGGCGCTGACGCCAGGCCTGGGGCAGGGCCAACAGCGTGCGCCAAAACAGCACAACCATCTCGCCAATGTTTTGAAACATATCGCACGGTGGCGTGTCCGGCTCTATGGTTTCATTGGGACGTTGCCGGAAACACTGCCACTCTGCTTTTTATCCTAAGCGCAAAGAGCCTCCTCGCGCAATCCCTAACCACCCCCACCCCTTGGGAGCTTGAGAGTTCCCCGGTTTCGGGCCCGCTAATCCGGCGGGGGCGCCGGCAATGTTTTTGAAGAATAACCCGGCAAATTATCACTTTCGATCTAATGTTTCTTCGTTGACCGCGCGCCTGGCATCGGTAACATGCGCGGTCAAACTTTGGCAGTTATACTAACTTCGAAACTAAATTATGGCAGTGAAAGTTGCAATTAACGGGTTCGGCCGCATTGGGCGTCTGGTTTTCCGGGCGATGGTCGAACAAGGTCTCGTGGGCAAAGACGTGCAGGTCGTGGCGGTGGGAGATATTGTCCCGGCCGATAACCTGGCCTATCTGCTCAAGTACGACTCCACTCAAGGCCGCTTCAGCGGGACTGTGGGCTCGGAGAAATCCGCCGCCGACAAGACCGAGGACGATGTGCTCATCGTCAACGGCCAGAAGATCAAGGTGGTCAGCGCCAAGGATCCGTCTCAGCTCCCCTGGAAGGCGATGGGGGTGGACTTGGTGATCGAATCGATCGGCTTGTTCACTGACGTGGAGAAGGCCAAGGGCCACCTGGTCGCCGGGGCCAAGAAAGTCATTATCAGCGCTCCGGCTAAAGGCGAATGCCCGACCATCGTCATGGGCGTCAACCAGGACAAGTACGATCCCAAGGCCCACAACATCGTCTCGAACGCCTCCTGCACCACCAACTGTCTGGCCCCGGTGGTGTATGTTCTTCTCAAGGAAGGCTTCGGCGTGGATGAAGGCCTGATGACCACCGTCCACTCCTATACGGCGACGCAGAAAACCGTCGACGGCCCGAGCAAGAAGGATTGGAAGGGCGGCCGCACGGCGGCGTTGAACCTGATCCCCTCCACCACCGGCGCGGCCAAAGCCGTGGGCCTGGTGTTGCCGGAGGTCAAAGGCAAGCTCACCGGCATGGCTTTCCGCGTGCCCACGCCGACCGTTTCGGTGGTCGATCTGACGGTCAAGACCACTAAGGACACCAGCTACAAGGAAATCTGCGCAGCCATGAAGAAGGCCAGCGAGACTTACCTCAAGGGCATCCTGGAGTACACGGAAGACGAGGTTGTCAGCTCTGACTTTATCCATTGCAAGTCCTCGTCGATTTTCGACGGGGGCTCGGGCATCGAGCTCAACAAGCGTTTCTTCAAGCTCGTGAGCTGGTACGACAATGAATGGGGTTATAGCTGCCGGGTGTCGGACCTGGTCAAATTCATGATCGGAAAAGGGCTGTAATCAGGCAAAGCCTTGTTGGCGAACGGCGGTCCCGAAACGGGCCGCCGTTCCTGTTTTCAGGGAGATCGTCCGCCCGATCCGGACAGCAGCTCAAACCTAATGGGGACTCGCGGGAGCTCGTCCCTCCGGGGTCTTGGCCACCGCATTGCTCTATCGGGATAGGTCCCTAGCGCCCCTGTTGGGTCGCATGCTCGAACTTCTCCACCTTGGGGGCGATCACCGCGCGGCAGTAGGGCTGGTTGGGATTATTGCGGTAGAAATCCTGGTGATAATCCTCGGCTTTGTAGAAGTGTGTCAGAGGGACAATCTCCGTGACGATGGGTTTGCTGAATCGTTTTTGGGCGGCGGCTTTGGATTTTTCGGCGGCCGCCCGCTGGGCCTCGCTGCTATAGAGAATGACGGAGCGGTATTGGGTTCCCGAATCGGCTCCCTGGCGGTTCAAGGTGGTCGGGTCGTGAATATCCCAAAACGTGTCCAGCAGCTTCTCATAGGAGAGCTCCGCCGGGTCAAACTGGATCTGGACGACCTCGGCATGGCCGGTCTGGCCGCCGCAAACTTCCCGGTAAGTCGGGTTGGCTTTGGTTCCTCCGGCGTAGCCGCTGGTGACGGAGATGACCCCGGGCAGCATTTGGTAAATGGCTTCGGTGCACCAGAAGCAACCGCCTCCCAGGGTGGCGGTCTCGATGTGGTTGGTTGAGCTGCTCATAAGATTTGTCTGGCCCAGGCCCGCGGCCGTGCTCAGCATCAGGCCCAGACTCGCCAAAAAATGAATATTCCGCATTACCTGCCAGCTTCGCACACAATGCGGGGCGGGACAACCTGGGGTCCGGATGTGCTTCCAAACGCACACTTCCCACGCAGGCAAGCTGAGGCATTATCGCCTTCGATTTGAATATGGTATTGCATTCAGATCGGGGATCCGTATCCTGTCACCCTTGTCCGACTAGCTAGATGCGACAGTTCGTTACCATCGCCGCCAATGCGTTCATGGAACTGGTTCGGCAGCCGGTTTTTCTGCTGCTGATGACCTGTTCGGCGGCATTTGAGATCTTTTTGGCGACTCCTTATTACTTCGCCTTTGGGGACGAGCCGAAGCTAGTCAAGAACAGCACGCTGGCGGTGATGCTGCTGTCGGGCTTGCTGGGGGCGGTGCTGAGCGCTTCCGCCTCGCTGGCCCGCGAGATCCGCGCGGGCACCGCGCTGGCGGTGCTTTCCAAGCCGGTGGGCCGCGCCCAGTTTCTCGTGGCCAAATTCGCCGGGCTGGTCGCCGCCCTGACCCTGCTGACCTATATCAACCTGGTCGCCGCCCTGCTTTCGAGCCGCATGGCCTTCGATGCCTATGGATCGACCGACATGCTGGCGGTGGGCGTGTTCGCCTTGGCGGTGGTGCTGGCCTACCTGCTGGGCGGTTTCAGCAATTTCTTTCTGCGGCGGCCGTTTGTTTCCGACGCGGTCTTTGGGCTGTTGCTAACGATGACGGTGGCGTTTGTGGTGATCAATTTCTTCACGAAGGAAGGCAAGGCCCAGGCCTTTGCGACCGGGATCGACTGGCAAATGGTGCCGGCGGCGATCCTGATCCTGTTTGCCCTTTGGATCCTGGCGGGCATCGCGTTGGCTTGTTCCACCCGCCTGGACATGATCCCGACGCTGGCCATCTGCTCAGCCGTGTTCCTGGTGGGCATCATGTCCGACTACCTGTTCGGCCGGCCGGCCGAGCATGGCTCGTGGTGGGCATCGATCCTTTACACGATCACTCCAAATTGGCAGCTTTTCTGGCTGACGGACGCGGTGGAAACGGGCCAGAACACGTTCCATTGGGGCTATGTCGGCAAGGCCTTCGCCTACGTGGCGGGCTATGTCGGCGCGGTGCTGGCGCTGGCGGTGGCGTTGTTTGAGGAACGGGAATTGAGCTGATGCGCGGTGGAAGCCGGGAGCATCGAAACGGTAACACGGTGAACGAGTCAAATGGTTGAATTGTGATGGAACGAAGCATGCAGAAAAACGGGCTGATTAATCTCCTGGCGCTGCTGGCGGTGGGGCTGGCCGGGTTTGCCGTTGCCCGCTACACCAATTCGCTGGCGGGCGAGGTCAGCGTTCTTTTCCTTGGGCTCGGCATCCTGGTGGCCGCCGTGAGCTGGTTCCAGATGCGCCTCGAGGAGAACGAGCGGCTGGAAAAGCTTGAATTCGACGAGCTGGCCAAGTCCCGCGGCGGATCGGCGCTCTTCGCGGCCAAAGACGCGGAATCCTTCCCGGCGCAGCGGTCGCGCGATCAATTCGAGCGGTTCTTCGTGCCCATCTTCACAGTCCTGCTCTGCCTCATCGAGGCGGGCGGGGCGTATCTGCTCTGGCGCTGGATGTCCAAGCCCGCAACCGAGGTGCCGCTAAAGGAGCCGCTGAAGGCACTGGCAATGTATTCGGTGTTTTTGATCGTGCTTTTCATCCTCGGCAAGTTTTCCGCCACCTTCGCCCGCCTCGAGAACCATCGATTCCTGCGGGCCGGAGCGAGCTACGTGCTGTTTAACGCCTTTTTGTGCCTGGCGGTGGTGATCGGTCTTGGGGCGGATTACGGCGGATATCCGAAGGTTGACCTTTATATCGCCCAGATTTTCTGCGGCCTGTCGGCGTTGCTGGCCGTCGAGACGCTCATCGGGCTCACGCTGGAGATGTACCGCCCTCGAGTGAAAGGCAAAGTTAACCGGCCGCTCTATGATAGCAGGTTGGTGGGGTTGCTGGGCCAACCCGAAGGGCTGATCACCACGGCGGCCCAGGCGCTGGACTATCAGTTCGGGTTCCAGGTTTCCGAGACCTGGTTTTACCGGCTTTTCTTTGAAAAAGCGCTTAAATGGCTTGTCCTGGGCCAGGCGGTTGTCCTGGTGCTCTCGACGTGCTTCGTGGTGATTGATGCCGGCGAACAGGCGCTCCTGGAGCGCTGTGGCAAACCGGTTGAGGGCCGCACCCCGCTGGAACCCGGCTTCCATGCCAAATTGCCCTGGCCGATTGACAAGGTGTATCGCTTCCGCACCGAGCAGATCCAGAGCTTCGAAGTGGGCGTGCGGCCCGGCGTGGAAAAGGAGCCCGAGAGCGTGGTGCTCTGGACGGTGACGCATACGGGCAAAGAGCAGGAGGATAATTTCCTGGTGGCCAATCGCGAGCCCGCCTCCGCCGCAAGCGGTCTGGAAGCCGAGAAGAGCAAGCGCACTCCGCCCGTCAGTCTGCTCACCGGCAGCATCCCGGTGGAGTTCCAGATTACCAACCTGGTGGCCTGGGTTTATAACAATGAAGACGCGCCGTCGCTGCTGCAGGACATTGCGACCCGCGAAGTGGTGCGCCGTTTCGTGAGCGCCGACATGGCCGAGATTATGTCGCACGGGCGCCTCGAGGCGGGGCTGGAACTGGCCCGGCGCATCCAAAGCGCCGCGGATGAACACCACCTTGGCGCGCGTATCGTCTCGGTCGGCCTGCAGGACATGCACCCGCCGGTCAAGGTGGCGCCAAACTACGAGCAAGTCGTCGCCGCCATTCACAAGAAGCAGGCCATGATTCTCGCCGCCCAGGCCTACGATATCCGGACCAACGCCCTGGCACAGGCGGACGCGACCAACATTGTCAACCACGCCAGCGCCAACCGCACGGCGCGGGAAGTTGGCGCCCTGGCCAAGGCGGGGCTCTTCACCAACCAGATTCCCGCATTCACGGCCGCCCCGTCGGTTTATGTCCAGCGGGCCTATCTGGATACTTTTACACGCGCCACCGCCAACGCGCGCAAATATCTCTGGCTTACGACCAATACCCATGACGTGCTGACGTTTGACTTGCAGGATTCCATTGCGAAGGACCTGCTCTCTGTCAACGTTCCCGCCCCCAAGAAATAGCTTTTTACCCATTATCGACATGAAACAAAAATCATTCGCTCTCGCACTCGGCGGGCTGCTGGTGCTCATCTTCGGACTGTGGCTGTGCGCCTTCCAAGTGCGCCAGTCCGAAGTCGCGGTCGTCACCACGTTCGGCCGCCCCACCCGGCCCATCACCAATGCCGATTGGTACGTGCAAGCTCCCTGGCCCATTCAGCGGGTCTGGAAATTTGACCAGCGGGTACAGAACTTCGAGAGCCAGCTCACCGAGAGCCTGACCCGGGACAATTTTAACCTGCTGACCAAAGTCTATGCCGGCTGGAAGATTACCGATCCGGCGGCCTTCTTCCCGAAGTTCGCCGGCACCTCGGAGCCGATTGCCGATGCCGAGAAGGTGCTCACCCGCCTCCTGGCCAACGCCACGACCGCTGTTGTGGGCAAACACCCGCTCTCGGATTTCGTATCGGCTACCGACAACGGCACCAACTTTGTGGCTGTGGAAAATGAGATCTTCGCGGCGGTTCAATCCCAGGTTCGGGCCAACAATTACGGCCTGGACATCGAGTTCCTCGGCTTCAAAAAGGTCGAGTTGCCCGAGAAAGTCACCGAATCGGTGTTCGAGCGCATGCAATCCGAGCGCAAAGTGCTGGCGGACAAATCGCAGTCCGAAGGCGAAGCCGAGGCGCAGAACATACGCTCGGACGCCGACCGCAGGGCTGCCGAGATGCTGGCCAATGCCGAATCCCAAGCCACCCGCATTCAGGGTGAAGGGGAAGCCGTGGCCGCCCAATACCTGGCAGTCTTCCAGCAGAACCCGGATCTGGCTAACTTCATCTTCCGCCTTAACGCGCTGGAAGTGTCGCTCAAGGATCGTTCGACCCTCATTTTGGATCAACACATCCCTCCCTTCGACCTCTTCCAGGGTGTGTCCACCAACCTCCTTAAACCGTAATGGGACCTATGGCCGATCATCCTCATTCCCATGATGTGCTGCCCGAGCCGGGGCGCGGGCGGGAGACCCCCATCGATGCCGGCTCGCAGGCGCTCTCGGAAGCTCTTCACAGCAGCTTCTCCGTCATCAAGGTTGCGATGGTATTCCTGGTGCTGCTCTTCCTCGCCTCCGGTTTCTTCACCGTCGGCCCGCAAGAGCAGGCTATCATTCTGCGATTTGGCCGGCCGGTAGGGCAGGGGCAGGCTGCATTGCTTGGACCTGGCATTCACTTTTCACTCCCTTATCCCATCGATAGCCACGAAAAGGTCCCTGTCGCCGGCAAGCAAGAGGTTCGATCAACCATCGGTTGGTATGCGGTCACTCCGGAACAAGAACTGGCCGGCACCGAACCGTTCGGCGGCGCTTCACTCAACCCCGTCGTGGATGGCTACGCGCTGACAGCGGACAACAATATCGTGCATACGCGTGTCACGCTCAATTACCGCATCAACGACCCCATTCGTTACGTCTTCAGTTTTGTCAGCGCCTCCAACGCGGTGCAGAACGCGTTGGATAACGCCTTGATCTACGCTGCCGCGCACTACACGGTTGATGACCTGCTCTATCGCGACGTGCTCGGGTTCCGGGAAACCGTTTTGAAACGGGTGTCCGCGGTGATCCGCGACCAGGACCTCGGCGTGATCATCGAACAGTGCTCGGTTCAGAGCGTGCCCCCCCGTCAGTTGAAGGACGCCTTCGACAGTGTGCTCAAGGCCGAAGTCAACCGGAGCAAGGTGCTCAATGAGGCGCGCAGCTACGAGAACCAGGTGCTGAGCAAAGCCAGCGCCGATTCCTCCTCGCGCACCAACCTGGCCGAATCCGACCGCGTGCGCCTGGTCAATGACGTGGCCAGCCGCGCCGACCAATTCCAGAAACTGCTTCCCAAATACCGCGAGAACCCGGGCCTTTTTGCCCAGCAGCGCCTGACCGAGACGCTCGGCCGCGTCTACACCAACGCCCAGGAAAAAATCTTTGTTGCCGAAGCGGCGGATGGCAAAACCAGGGAGTTGCGGGGGCTGTTCAATCGCGAAACCCCCAAGAAGCCTGAAGCTCAGAAACCTTGATATGCAGACCTCTCGCTTACATCAGCACGAGCATGACCACGAGGCCTCTTGTTCCTGCGGTCACGACCACGAGCACGACCACGACCATGGCCACGACCATGGCCACGAGCACGCCCCGGTGCATTGGGTGCAGACGTTGGTCGGTGTAGTTTTCGTCCTCAATGCCTTTATCGTGGACCGTTGCTTCGAAAAAGGCGAGCCGATCGGCAGCGCCAGCGCCCTGATCGGCGCCCTGGTTCTGGGTTTTCCCATTATTTGGACCGCCGCCAAGGACATCTATCGCGGTGTGCTCAGCATCAATGAGCTGGTCGCCATCGCCGTGCTGGCCGCTTTTGCCTCGGGCGACTACAAAACCGCCGGCGTGGTTGCCTTTTTCATGCTGATGGGGGAGATCATCGAGACCCGCACGGCCGAAGGCGCGCGCGCCTCAATTGAATCGCTTATTAAGCTCACGCCCACCAAGGCCCGCCGCATCACGAAACAAGGCGAGGAGGAAGTGGCTGCCCAGGACCTGGCTATCGGGGATGTCATCCGCGTCCGGCCCGGCGACAACGTGGCCGCGGACGGCGTTATTCTCGCCGGCCACGGGTCGTTCAACCAGGCGACCATTACCGGCGAGTCACTCCCGGTGGATAAAAAGCCGGGCGACGAGGTCTTCGCCGGCACGCAGAATCTGACCGGCGTTCTGGAGATCAAGGTCAGCCGCGCCGGCACGGACACCACCCTGGGCCGGGTGCGGGACCTGATCCTGGCGGCGGAAAAGACCAAGCTGCCGCTCATGAAGATCGTGGATGAGTACATGGGCTTTTACACGCCGCTGGTGCTGGTCATCGCCGCGTTGGTCTGGGCCTTCACCAAGAACCTCGACAACGTCATCTCGGTGATCATTTTCAGTTGCCCGTGCGCGTTTATTCTCGCCACGCCCACCGCCATGGTGGCGGCCCTTTCCGCGGCCGCTCGCCTGGGCATCCTCATCAAGAATGTCGCCGACATCGAGGCTGCGGCCAAAATCAACGCCTTCATTTTTGACAAGACCGGCACGCTGACCACCGGCGAGCTGGCGGTCAGCCGCCTGGCGCCCCTGGGCGAAGTCAAGCCGGCCGATTTGCTGCGCGTGGCGGCGTCCGCCGAGAAATACAGCAATCACCCCACCGCCAAAGCTCTCGCGCAGCTCGCAGCCGAGGCGGGAGTGCCCGTGCTGGAGCCCAAGGATTTCGCGGAGACAGCCGGACGCGGCATCAAGGCCCAGGTCAATGGCGCCAGCGTGCTCGTCGGCCGGGCCCAGTGGCTCAAGGACAATGGCGTTAAAGACGATTTCCTGAAATCAGTGGACCTGAACGAAACCGAGGGCTGGAGCCTGATTTTCGTTGCCCGGGACGGCCAATGCATCGGCTGGGTCGGGTTGCAGGATCGCACCCGCGCCGAGGCGCGCGAGTCGCTGGCCGAACTCAAAGAGAACGGCGTGCGGCGCATCGCGATGGTCTCGGGCGACCGCCAGGCGGTGGCTGCAAGGGTGGCCCTCGAAATCGGCTGCGAAGAGAGCAAAGGCGAATGCCTGCCGCAAAACAAAGTCGAGTTCGTGCGCGAGATCAAGTCCAAGGGCTATAAAGTTGCGGTGGTCGGAGACGGCGTCAACGATGCTCCGGCATTGGCCGCCGGGGACATCGGCATTGCGATGGGCGCCGCCGGCAGCGAAGTAGCCATTCACAGCGCCACGATCGCGTTAATGAACAACGACCTGCGCCGGCTGCCCTTCCTGATCAAGCTCTCCCGCGGCACGCGCAGCGTCATCAACCAGAACTTCCTGTTCGGCGTGGCCTTCATCATCACCGGCATGACCCTTTCGGCACTGGGCTATATCACGCCGATCTGGGCCGCGGCGACCCACACGGTCAGTTCTCTGGTGGTCATTTTCAACAGCGCCCGCCTGGTCCGCAAAGGCGAGGAACTCGAGCACTACCAGCCCGAGCCCGTCGCACCCAAACCCATGCCGCCGGCCCCGGCACCGCAGCCCGAGCTGGCCGCGAAAATGGCGTGAAACGGAAGTTCGCGCGCGCCGATATGAACGAACTCGAACTCGGGATTTGGTTTGGCCTGGCGCCCCTTGCTGCTGGGGCAGGGAATGCCTAATCGGAACAAATTATGACGCACCCCTCCAGCCCTCTAGCGGAACGCCCTCCGGGCTCCGGCGAAGTGGTTGTTTCCATCCGCGGCCTGACCAAGGTCTTCAAGGATTTCTGGGGCCGGCCCAAGGCGCGGGCTGTCGATGATGTCGATTTCGAGGTGCGGCGCGGCGAGGTTCTCGGCTTGCTCGGACCCAATGGCTCCGGCAAGTCCACCACGGTCAAGCTGATGCTTGGCCTGCTTTATCCGACCAAAGGCCACATCGAGGTCTTCGGCCATTCGCCTCGCCACGTGGCCACCAAGGCGCGCATCGGGTATCTGCCCGAAGAATCCTATCTTTATCGGTACCTGAACTCGCGCGAGACGCTTGAGTTCTTCGGCAATCTCTTCCACCTGCCCAAGGGCGACCGCGCCAGCCGCACCGAGCAACTGCTCGAAATGGTGGGCCTGAGCCAGGCCCATTTGCGCGCCGTAGGGGAGTTCTCCAAGGGCATGCAGCGCCGCATCGGCCTGGCCCAGGCCCTGATCAATGATCCGGACCTGGTCATTCTCGACGAGCCGACTTCCGGGCTGGATCCTATCGGCTGCCGCGAGGTCAAGGACCTCATCCTGGCGCTGGCACGCCGCGGCAAGACGGTCCTTCTGAGCAGCCACCTTCTCTCCGACGTCGAGGACGTATGCGACCGGGTGGTGATTTACTACGGCGGCAAGATCCAGGCCATGGGCACCCTGAAGGAACTGCTTGCCACGCCGGACGCCATACGCATCACCACCCCGGCTCTCCCGCGCGAGACCATGGCGCGCGTCCTGGAGGTCATCCGCCAGGATGTCGCCGAGGACAAGGTGCACGTCGATACCCCGACGCAAAACCTTGAGAGCTATTTCCTGGATGTCGTCCAGAAGGCGCGCCGCGCCGCCGCCGAGACGTCAGGCGCCATGTCCGGCGCCCGGGTGGCGGCCTATCTGCGCGGCGATGCCGAAGCCGTCCCGGCCTCCGACAGGATTCTCGATCGGCTCACCCTGCCGCAAGCGGCTGCCCCGGCGCCCGCCGCTTCGGCGCTGCCTGCTGAGAAAGTCGATCAACAGAAACTTGAAGCCCTGACCCAGGCTGCGCCCCCGGCTGCCCCCGCCGCGAAAGCTGCGCTCCCGCCGGAGGTATCCGCGGAATTGGAGAAGGCAAACGAGAAGCTGTTGTCGATCCTGGGAACGCCCAAGAATAAATGAGTTGAGGCGAATCCAATGCAACGTCTCATCGCCATCATCTGGCTCACCTGGAAAGCCGCCTTCCGGTTTCGGCTCTTCCTGGTGGTCGCGGTTTTGCTGCTGGCGTCGGTGGTCGGGTTGCCGCTGTTGATTAAGGACGACGGCACGGCTCGCGGGTTCACGCAGATCCTATTGACCTACACCTTGAGCGCCATCACCGCGCTGCTGGGCCTCTCGACCCTATGGCTGGCCTGCGGCACACTGGCGCGCGACATCGAGGAATGCCAGATGCAGGTCGTGGCGGTCAAGCCGATCGCCCGGTGGCAGATCTGGCTCGGCAAATGGCTCGGGATCATGCTTCTGAATGCCGCGTTGCTCGCGCTTTCGGGCGCGAGCGTGTATGGGTTGTTGCTTTGGCGCGCCCACCGCCTGCCGGAGGACCAGCGGCAAATCCTGCGCGACGAGGTCCTGGTGGCCCGCGCCGGGGCCAAAGAACCGAGCATCCTGGCGAAAATTGAGCGGGACGCCGACCAGGTGCTGCGCGAGCGCCTGGCTAAAAACCCTGTCGCCCGCGTCGATCTCCCCCAGGTACGCAAGCAGATACTCGAACAGATCAAGGCTGAGTACCAGATCGTCATGCCCGGCTACGTGCGTGAATGGCGCATCGACTTGGGCCCGGCTGCCGCGGCCCATCGGGACCAGCCGCTGTTTCTGCGCATTAAATTCAACGCCGGCGACAATAGCTGGTCGGGCAACTTTGTTGGGCTGTGGCAAATCGGCGCGGGCCGCCCGGGGCAGCCCGCCGTGCGCTTGGAGCCCATGCACCTCGCTCCCGATACGTTTCATGAGTTTCAGATTCCAAATATGATCGATGACAAAGGCGTGCTGACCGTCACCTTTGTCAACCCCAACTCCACCTCGCTGCTCTTCCCCCTGGACGAGGGCATGGAGGTGCTCTATCGCGAAGGTGGTTTTCTGCTCAACTACGCGCGCGGGCTGGGAATCATCTTTTGCTGGATGGCGGTGCTTGCCGCGCTCGGACTGGCTGCGGCCAGCTTCCTTTCCTTCCCGGTGGCGGCCTTCCTGTCCCTGGGGGTGCTGACGCTGGTTTTCTCCACCGGCACCCTGGCCACCGCCGTCTCCGCCGGCAGCATCCTGGGCTCCAACTCCGAAACCGGCGAAATCGGCCACTCGATTGTCGATGGAGCCGTCATCCCGGTCTTCCGGCTTACGCTGAAAGTCATCAGCTTTGCCAAGGACTTCTCTCCGGTCGACTCCCTGAGCACCGGCCGGAGCATCACCTGGAGCCAGCTCGGCCTGGCCTTCATCCAAATTGTCGTGCTGCTCGGTGGCATCCTGGGCTGCATCGGCATCTTTGCCTTCTCGCGCCGCGAGCTGGCCACCGCCCAAGGGAACCAATGATTTGCCGGACGATATGAGCCTGAAACTCAAAAGGGTCCTGCTCCTGGTATCTGCAGCCTTGATGCTCTTGGGTTCCTCGCGCGTGCAGCGGTCCATGAACGGCGACCGCGAACGGCTCGGCCTGACCCGTGTGCAACCGCTGGAGAACGCGCCGCCGGTTCTGGCTTTCACCACCATTGCGCTGGGTGGCTTCCGCGGTTTGATTTCCAACGCCCTCTGGATACGCGCCACCGAGCTGCAGGATGACGACAAGTACTTCGAGATGGCCCAATTGGCCGACTGGATCACCAAGCTCGAACCGCATTTCGTCCAGGTCTGGCTGGTCCAGGCCTGGAACATGGCTTACAACATCTCGGTCAAGTTCAAGGAGACCGAGCCGGGTCAATACCCCGACCGCTGGCGCTGGGTCAAGCGGGGCATCGAGCTGCTGCGCGACGACGGCCTGCGCTACAATCCCAACGAAGTCCTCATGTACCGCGAGCTGGGCTGGTTTTTTCAGCACAAGATGGGCGCCAACCTCGACGATGCCCACATGTACTACAAGTGGGAGTGGATCAAGGAAATGTCGGTGGTCTTCGGTGGAAAAACGCCCAACCTCGACGAGCTGGTTAATCCCCAGACCGCCGATCAGAAACGGCGCGCGGCTCTTTTGGCCAACCAATACAAAATGGACGCGGCCTTCATGAAGCAATTGGACCAGCGCTATGGCCCGTTGGAATGGCGCCTGCCGGAAGCCCACGCCATCTACTGGGCCGCCAAAGGGCTGGAGGCCGCCCGCGAGAATCCCACCAAAGTCAAACAGGATGACCTCATTACGCTGCATCGGCTCATCTATCAATCGATGCAACTGAGCTTCCAGCGCGGCGTGCTGGTGACCAACATGCTGGCCGGGGGGCTTGAGTTTGGCCCCAACCTGGACATCATCCCGAAGGTCAGCGCCGCCTACGAAGCCGCTGCCGAGGAGGATGCCAACAACCGCGACCATATCCTGCATGCCCATCGCAACTTCCTTCGCGACGCGGTCTATTTCCTTTACGCCAACAACCGCCTTGGCGACGCCGCCTATTGGTTCAAATACCTGGGCGCGCATTATCCGAACCTGTCAATTCTCGACGGCCACCCCAATGCGCTGCCCTCGACCCTGACCCTGGATGAGTACGCCGTGGCCCGCGTTCAGGAGGATGTCACTGACACCAACGACCAGAACCGCATGAAGGCCATTATCCAGGGCTTGCTGGTCAACTCGTACGCCAGCCTTGCCGGCGGACAGGATGAACGCGCCACCGGTTTCGCCTTGCTTGCGGAGAAGATGTTGACCACCTACCAAAGCAAGACCCAGACGCGCCCCTGGGCTCTGGAAATGGGCTCCCTGGAAGACACCAAACGGCTGGTACTGGGCCGGTTGCTTGATTCCGAGCATGGCGCGCCCCTGGAAATGCGCGCCGCGCTGCGGTCCAGGCTCGGCATGGAGCCCGAGGTCGCCCCTGCGCCCGCCGCCACCAACGCCCCCTCCCAGCCGCCCGTTCCATAGCCGCACACCGGGTTTCAACCGCATGAGCGGGATCTTGTCGAGTGTCGGGTGCTCCCTCCATCCCCACGAAGCTCGCCCGCTCTCCATCCCTCAACAGCAACGCCCTTATGACGATTACGATTCCCGCCATGCGGCTCAAGGAGAGGCCCAAGTTCCCGAGCCCTGATTTCCCATTCTGAATTCCGAGGCCGATCGCTCCGTCGATCGGTATTGAACTCCCCAGCCCCTTCGGCTATGGTGGCCTCAGACGCCGGAGAGAACCGATAATCTCTTCGGGCGGCGCCCGGGGAAGGCGCCCGAGTTTTGTTAGTGTGAACGCGCAAATGATTTGAGACACGCTGAATCGCGCGGCTTTCCAGGGACCAGAGGCCCTGAGGCCGGCGCCGCTGCCAGCTTTTTATGACACTCACCGAAAAAATCCTTGCCCGCGCCGCCGGCAAAGCCCGGGTGCAAGCGGGAGATAATATTTGGGTCAGCGCCGACGTTTTGATGACTCACGACGTCTGCGGCCCGGGCACCATCGGCGTTTTCAAGCGCGAGTTTGGCAAAGACGCCAAGGTCTGGGACCGCTCTAAGATCGTCATCATTCCCGACCATTACATCTTCACCGCGGACTCCTTGTCCAACCGCAATGTCGACATCTTGCGGGACTTCGTGCGCGAACAGGGCATCACCTATTTCTACGACGTCATCGACGATCCGCAGGGACACTGGGTGTTTGATGCCGCCAAGGGGAACCTCAAGCGCCAGCATGGCTCGCATTACGCCGGGGTTTGCCACACCGCCCTGCCGCAAAAAGGCCATATCCGCCCGGGCGAGGTGCTCTTCGGCACCGATTCGCACACCTGCATGGCCGGAGCGTTCAACCAATTCGCCACCGGCATCGGCAACACCGACGCCGGGTTCGTGATGGGCACCGGCAAGCTTCTGCTCAAAGTCCCCGAGACGGTCCATTTCCGGCTGGAAGGCGAGCTGTCGCCGGGGGTGATGGGCAAGGATGTCATTCTTCATTGCATCGGCGAGATCGGTTTCGACGGCGCGACGTATCGCGCGATGCAGTTCGACGGGCCGGGGGCTTCCAGCCTCAGCATCGATGACCGCATGACCATCGCCAACATGGCCATCGAGGCCGGCGGCAAAAACGGCATTTTCGAGTTCGACGCCCAGACCCGGGCTTTCGTCGATTACCGCTGCAAGCTCAACGGCACCAAGAGCGCCTACGAGCCCGTCACCCGCGACAAGAAGGAAAAGTTCGTCTCCGACCTTGTGGTGGATCTTTCGAAACTTGAGCCGACCGTCGCCTGTCATCCCGACCCGGGGCAGCGCAAGCTGGCCAGGGAACTGGGCCACATCAAGCTCGACCGGGCCTATATCGGCTCCTGCACGGGCGGCAAGACCAGCGATTTTCTCGCCTTTGCGAAAATCCTTCGCGGCAAACGGGTCGCCATCGAGACTTTCGGCGTGCCGGCCACTCCGGAGATCGTCCACGACCTCCAGACCGCCTGGTGGGGGGACAAAACGGTTTGGCAAATCCTGGCCGATGCCGGGGTTAAGCTGACCGAGAACGCCGGCTGCGCCGCCTGCCTGGGAGGGCCGGTGGACACCTTTGGCCGGATGAACGCCCCGCTCAAATGCATCAGCGCCACGAACCGGAATTTCCCCGGACGCATGGGCCACAAGGAATCCCAGGTTTTTCTGGCCTCTCCGGCCACCGTTGCCGCCAGCGCTCTGACCGGCAAGATCACCGACCCGCGCGAGTTCGATGAATCGTGAATTGTTGGATCGAGGGTGCGAGCGGGGCATTCTGGGCCTGGTGCTTGCGATCCTCATCGCCGGTCCGCTTGCCTTGGGGGCGTCGCATCCGTCCGGGTTCCTTCTGGTTGAGGGCCTGACGGTGCCCGTTCTGCTCCTCTGGGGGGCGCGTCTTTGGATCAGCCCCCGTCCGCAACTGCTCTGGCCGCCCATTTGCTGGGCCGTTCTGGCTTTTGCCCTCTACGCGCTGGGCCGCTATCTGACCTCTGACATCGAGTACGTCGGCCGGCAGGAGCTCATCCGCGTGCTGGTCTACGCCTTCCTCTTTTTTGCCATTCTTAACAATCTGCACCGGCAGGGATCGACGCTGATTGTCTCCTGCACGCTGGTCTTCCTGGGGATGCTCATTGCGGGCTACGCTCTTTACCAGATCATCGGCCGCTCCTATTACGTGTGGAACATGCCCAGCTCCTACCCGGGCCGCGGCAGCGGCACCTTTATCTGCCCCAACAACCTCGGGGGCTTCCTGGAAATGCTTTTGCCGCTGGGATTGGCGTACGCGCTGGTCGGTCGGACTAAGCCCGTGCTCCGCATCCTGCTGGGCTACGCCGCCCTTGTTATTCTTGGCGGCATCGTCGTTACCCTGTCGAGGGGGACATGGCTCTCCTGCGTGGTGGCGCTGGGCTGTTTCTTTGCGGTTCTGCTCTTTCATCGCCGCCACCGGCTGCCGGCGTTGGCGCTCCTGGTCGTTCTCATCGGCGGAGGATTCTATTTCTTCCACACCCACGCCCATCTCCTGACGCGCCTGGAGCGCATCCAGGATGTGGTTCATGACGAGAGCTCGGCCCGTGACACGCGGCTGGCCATTTGGGAGGGGGCGATTCGCCTCTGGCGGGACAATTTTTGGTGGGGCGCAGGCCCCGGTCATTTCGAGTTTCGCTTCGGCCCCTATCGTCCCCAACGGGTACAGGAGAATCCCGAATTGGTGCACAATGATTACCTCAACACCTTGGCGGATTGGGGCCTGGCGGGGGCGGCCCTGATTGCCGCCGCCTGCGTCTTGCTGGGGATGGGCATCGGCCGGGCCTGGCGGTACGTGGCTGGGGGACGCAACGATCTCAGCGGCAAAGCCGGCAGCAACCGGTTTGCGTTCCTGCTGGGCGCCTCGATGGGCCTGGTGGCGCTCCTGGTCCACTCGTTCGTGGATTTCAACATGCACATTCCGGCCAACGCTATCCTGGCCGTCACGCTCATGGCTTTAGCCAGCAGCCATTTGCGCTTCACCACCGAACGCTATTGGCTTTCGGCTCGGCTTGGGGTCCGGCTTCTGGCCAGCGCCGTTCTGGCCGCCGGGCTGGTCTTCCTGGGCGCGCAAGAGTGGCGCGGCGCAAACGAATGCATTTGGCTGGCCCGCGCCTCGCGCGCCCCCAATTATTCGCCCGAGCAAATCGAACTTCTCAAGCGTGCCTTCGCCGTTGAGCCGATGAACGCCCGGACCGCTTACGCCATCGGCGAAGCCCTCCAAATCCATGCTCGGGAAGGCGGCGATTTCTACGAGGATTTTGGCGGCGCGGATTACCGCCAGTTGGCCGCCCAGGCCATCGAATGGCTTCAGCGCAGCCAGAAACTCGATTCCTGGAATGGTTTCACCCTGATGCGCTGCGGCAGTTGCCTGGATCTGCTGGGCCGCTCCGATCAGGCGGCGGCGGTTCTGGACCACGCCGACCAACTCGAGCCTAACAGCTACATGACCATGAATTTCCTTGGTCTCCACTATGTTGAGGCAGGCGATTACGCGGCCGCCAGAACCTGCTTCCAGCGGTCCCAGTATCTCCAGTGGTCGGATAACCCGGTTCCGGGGGCCTACCTGGAGATTGTTCATCGCAAGATGATAGAAGCCGCCACTAACGAGGTGTCCGCCACGGGCCTCCACGCCAACGTGGCGACCCCTCGCCCCTCCCCGTGAGAGCTTATCCTTGCAGGATGCACGGGGGTTGCCTGAGCCTGCGTTGCAGTTGGCCGGGAATATGCTTACAAACGATTGCAACGGCCTCTTTTTTTCGCCATAAAGGCGGTGGAAAGTGAGCGCAAAAAAAAATTCTATTTCGTTGACAACTTGCGCTGGAGTTTTAAAATCAGTGCAGATTGATGCAGTCCATTGAGCAGGAGCAATTATGAATGTGAATCAAAATTGGATTAAAGGGGTGGTCGCTTGTGGGATGGCGCTGGCGATGGTTACCACGCTGAGTGCCCAGGAACAGCAGGTTGCCGCCAAAGTCGTTCGTATCAAGGGTATCGCCCGATACACCACCGGCCATGACAATTGGCAGCCCCTCACAGTGGGGATGGTGGTCAAACCCGGCACGGTTATCCAGACCGGCTTGGATAAAGAGTCCTATGTGGACCTGATTCTTGGCGAGGGAGAAGGCGCGGCCCCTATCCCTGTGACCTACAACCCCTCTTCCCATCCGCTGTCGACTCCGCCTCCGTCGTCCAAGGCCTACCAGGCCAAGGCCCGTCAAAGCATCGTGCGTCTCTTCGAAAACACCGTCGTCGGCTTCGACAAACTCACTTGCATCCAGACCGGCGCGGACGAGGTGACCGACACCCAATTGGATCTGAAGCTGGGCCATCTGTTCTTTGACGTTAAGAAGCTCTCCGCCACGTCCAAATTTGAGATCAAGCTGCCCAATGGCGTCGCTGGCATCCGCGGCACATGGGGCGAGGTGTGGGTGAGCAAGATCGCGGTTGGAGCGGGCACGGTCGTCGTCTCCTTTGTCAACCCCAAGACTGGCGCGATCAAGACCGAAACCGTCGATACGGGCAGGAATTTTGATTTCTCCGATTTCGACAACACCAAGTGGTCTGACCTTTCCCGGAGTCAGATTCGTGAGTTCGAAAGCATCATCAATATCGCGGCTCACGAGGGTGGGTTCAACAACGTCCACGTTTCCCCGGGCACCCCGATTGATATTACGGTGACCGCCCACTAAAGCGCTCCCGTTCCCTTTCAAACCAGAGCAGCCTTGTGTTGCTCTGGTTTTTTTGTTCCACTGGCCCTGGTGAAGCTGAAGCTTTTCAAACGCGTCCCGGTCTGGATCGCCTTCGGTGTCATCGTCCTGGTTTGCCTGGCCCGATGCCTGCAATTGGACTTCTTCGAACGGCTGGAACGCATGACATACGACATGCGCGTTCGCCAGGCTTCCGTCTTCCCCGCCGATGTCGCTACCAACCTCGGCTTTGTCTTTATTGACGAACAGAGTGTCCGTGCCGTGTGGGACCGGTCCGTCGGATTCCATTTTGGCTTGCTCTGGCCTCGACAGGTCTATGGGCGTCTGGTCCAGGAACTCGAAGAACAGGGGGCCAAAGCCGTCGCCTTCGATGTCATTTTCGGTGAAATCCGCGACGACCAGGCTCCCGTCCAGATGGCCGATGGCGCCCTCGTGGAGTCCGACGAGTTTTTTGCCCTCGAGATGCGCCGCGCCTCCAACGTTCTGCTTGCCGTCACCAAACAGATCACTCCGCCTCCGCTTTTCCTGACCAATGCCTTCGCCGTCGGGGACATCACTACCGAGAAAGACCCCGACGGCATTCTCCGCCGGGTCCAGATTTTTCGCATGGTTACCAACTGGCACCCTGTCTTCCTCAAGGCCCAGGCCGAATACGGCGCCGACCTGAGTCGGGCGCGCGTCAATCCTGGGGAACTCGTGCTGCCTTGTCCCGGCGGGCAAGCTCCGGTCAAAGTGCCTTTGGATAAAGAGGGCAATTTCGACCTGGCTGATTTCATCGGCGATAAAATCCCCGCCGGCATGACTCGGAAGAACAAGCCGTTTACGGTGCAACCGATTTGGCACATGGGGGTCGAGCTGGCGGCCCGGGAGTTGAACCTGGACCTGGACCGCGCCGACATCGACTTGCGCCACGGACGCATCACCTTGCGGGGGCCCGGAGGTGTGGAGAGGATTATCCCGGTCGATGCGGAGGGGTACTCGTTCATCGACTGGTGCCTGCCTCCGAACCATCCACAGTTGACCCAGGAATCGGTTCAGGATCTCCTGAAGCAGAACTACAGGCGGCTCCAGGGCCAAACCGCCGGCCTGACCAACCGCTGGCGGGGCAAGCTGGCGGTGGTAGGATCCAGCGCCCTGGTGGGCAACAATCTGACCGATCGCGGCGCGACTCCTCTTTCCAGAGACACCTTGCTGGTGAGCAAACACTGGAACGTGGCCAACTCGATCATCACCGGCCGGTTCGCTCGCCGCTCGCCGCTCGCGCTGGATCTCGGCTTGATCGCGCTGTTGGGAGTCATTGTGGCCTGGCTGAGCTGGGGATTCCGAGTCCAGTTGGGATTTCTCCTCGTCTTGCTTCTCTCGGCCGCTTACATGCTCTTGAGCGTCGTGCTGTATATCAAGGCACGCTACTGGATTCCTGTGGTTTTGCCGGTGCTCGGTTCGCAGTTGATGAACTACGTTTGCCACACCACTTGGCGGGTGGTTTTTGAATATGCTGAGCGCCGCCGCATCAAATCCATCTTTTCCACGATCGTATCGCCCAAGATCATGAACGAGCTGCTTGGTGCCGAGACCCTCTCGCTGCGCGGAGCCCGGCGCGAAATCACCGTTCTATTCGCCGACGTGCGGGGTTTCACGGAGTTCACCGATACGTCGCAGGCGCGCGCCGCCGAGTTCGTCCGCAAACACGAGCTTGCCGGCGAAGCCGCCGAGGCCTGCTTCGACCGGCAGGCGCGTGAGACCTTCGAGACCGTCAACCTTTACCTGGGGCTGGTGGCTCAGACAATTGTCAAGCAGGATGCAACGCTCGACAAGTTCATCGGCGACTGCGTCATGGCCTTTTGGGGCGCGCCTACTCCCAATCCTCAGCACGCCCTGGCCTGCGTCCGCGCGGCGGTCGAGTCTCAGCGGGCCATCTATGAGCTGAATCGCCAGCGCGCTGAGGAAAACCGCAAACGCGAGTTCGACAATCTGACTCGCATCTCCGCCGGGCTGGAGCCGCTGCCGTTATTGCCCATCCTCATGTTCGGGACCGGCATCAATACCGGCACCGCGACGGTCGGTCTTATGGGCTCCGAGACAAAGACGGGGGTAGGGCAGGGCAACTACACTGTTTTCGGCCGCGAGGTCAACCTGGCCAGCCGCCTGGAGGGTCTGTCCGGCCGGGGGCGTATTTTCATCAGCGAATCGACTTATGAACACCTCCTGCGCGACGACCCCGCCCTGGCCGCTGCCTGCCTTCCCCAGGCTCCGCAGAAGGTCAAAGGCATCAGCGCCGCGGTGAGGGTCTATGAGGTGCCCTGGCGCCTTCCCGGCACCCCGCCGCTTGACGAAGAGGCTCTCCCTCGCGTTATCCCCGATACCACGACCTTTCTGGCCCGGCCAGGGAGCAGACAGGGCGTCTGATCGCCGGGCGGCGGCTCTCCAAAACCCGCGGACGAAAACAAGCGATCGTCCCTCCCGGTGTTGATTGCGGCTTCGCCGCGCTATTTCTTGCCTCGGAACTCCTGCATCAGCCGCAGGATCTGTTCGCGGACAGAGAAAAACTCCGTGCGCAGTCCCGTCAACATCTCCGCGGGCAGCAGCCTTTTGGACGCCACCTTCTCCAGCGCCGCCTGCGAGGCATGCAGGTGAACGAGCGCGCGCTTCAAGTAGGCCACAATAAATGCCCCCTCCTGCAGACCTCGATCATAAGCCAGGCTTCCGAGCGCCCCGGCCAGCTTGGCGCTGGTGATCTGATACTCGCAGGCCAGCGCGCTCAGATCCTCGTCCTCTGACTTTTCCAAACCCAATTCGTCGAGTTTTGCCCGCAAAGCCAGGCTCCCTTCCAGCGTCCGCAGCGCCAGCGGATGATGGATATATCCTTCCTTGTCACGCACCCAGTCGATCCCTTCGGTCGCCGGATCCGGCGCGAGATCAGCGGCTCCCTCCACATTCGGATCCAAATCCCGCCCGGCCTCCTGCCCTTCAAGACCCGCGCCCTTGCCTTCTTCCAGGTCCAGCCCGGCGCCGGCTTCCGCGTCCAGCGCCTCCTCCAGCCAGGTCCAGCCCATCTCTCGCGCGATGATCCGGTCGCGGTCCGGATCATCCATGTACTTGTCGAGCAGTTCGCCGTACTTGTCGGTGCGCGCATCGCACTCGCGCATAAACTTTTCGTAATCGAACTCGTCCCATTCCTTGTTCTCGGGCGGTTCATGCTTTTTGCCGGCCAGCGCCTCATCGAGCTTCTGCAGGAAGCGGGAGAAGCCTGACGCCGCCTCCTGCTCGCGCTGCGCTTCCTGGTCGGGGGTCGGCCGCCAGGCTGGGGTCGAAATCGTCAGCTTATACTCCGCGCTCTCGATGACGACACGCCCATTGGCGTCGCTGAACCATTCCAGATAGAGGGAGTTGGCGATGTGTTCGGGCACTGGCAGGTCCTTCTTGAGCCGCTCGTAAGCCTCGGTCACCGGCATATCCAGCACCCGGACCTTGCGGGAGGCCGTCAGGTCGCCGACAGTGCCGACTTGCTGCGGTGCCAGCGAAGCATCAGGCCGCATTCGCACGGCTTCGCTGGGATTCTCGAAAGTCAGGAGGCAGCCGGCCAGATCCGGCGCGGCGTTGCCCTGCAGTTCGAGCACGATCGGCTCCGCAAGCCCCTTGAGCCAAACCCGGCCTCGCACGGTTCCCTGCTGACGGTTGTCAACCTCGCCACGGACGACACTATCCTGAACGCGCCACGCCATAAGGTGGACCTAATTGTATCGCGGGCGCTGCCTTCTTGCCAGATCAAAAAAGTTCGGCTTGTCTTTATCACGAATCATGGTAGCAATGCGGCGCGAAGGAACACTATGGAACTGACATACATGGTCCGAGGATCGGATGGAAAGGAATACGGTCCGGCGACGCTCCAACAGCTCAACGCCTGGATTCAGGAAGGCCGCCTGCCGCAGCACCAGGAGGTCAAACGCAGTGACATGGGTTACTGGGCGATAGCCAGCGCTTTTGCCGAACTTGAACCGGGTTTCGCTTCGAGCCCGAGCGCTCCTGCGGGCGCCGGAGGGGCGGCGGTGGCGGCTGCACCCCGAACGGCGGCGCCGGCGACTGCGGTGGACCCGCTTGTGCTCCGGGCTATGAAGTCGAGCGCCTCATGGTTCTACTGGGTGGCGGGCTTGTCTTTGATCAATTCGATCTCGGCCTTCAGCGGCAGTAGTTGGCGGTTCATCATCGGACTGGGGATTACCCAGGTGTTTGATGGAGTGGGCGAGGGTTTGGGAGGCGCCGGCAAGGGGGTGGCTCTGGTTTTGGACTTGCTTGCGGCCGGTCTATTCGTGCTCTTCGGCGTCTTCGCGCACAAGGCGCACACTTGGGCCTTCATCGTCGGCATGGTGCTGTTTACCCTGGATGCGCTGCTTCTGCTGATGGGTCCGGACTGGCTGGGCCTGGCATTCCACGCCTTTGTGGTCTACAGCCTCTTCCGCGGCTACAGCCTTTGCAGGAAGCTGCGCGGCGGATGAGTCGCACGGTGAGGAATCACCGAGTTACGGCTTGGGCGAACCCGCCGGCAAGGCGGTTGACTTCCGAGCCTTGGAGTGGTACTGGCCATAGCTGAAATAAAGGACCAGCCCAATCGCCATCCAGATGACCAAGCGCGCCCAGGTATCCGGGGGCAGCCCGGTCATGAGGAATACACACGAGAAAGCCCCCAGGGGACAGACCAGCCAGAACAGCGGTGTGCGGAAGGGGCGCCTGATCTCCGGTTCGCTGAACCGGAGCACAAACACTCCCGTGCAAACAATCGCGAACGCCAGCAAGGTCCCAATCGATACCAATTCCCCGAGCAGGCTGATGGGAAACAGCCCGGCAACCAGGGTCGCGATCAACCCGGTGAGAATGGTGGCCAGCCACGGCGTGCGAAACCGCGGATGCACCGCGCTGAACACCTCCGGGAGCAGCCCGTCTTTGGACATCGCGTAGAAGATCCGCGGCTGGCCCATCATCATGACCAGCACGACCGAGGAAAGCCCGGCGATGGCGCCGATTTTGATAATCGGCCGCAGCCAGGCGACCGGCCGGCCAAGCGAATCAATCGCCACGGCGATAGGATCGGGCACGTTCAACCGCGTATAGCTGACGATTCCCGTCAAGACCAGCGCGACCACGATATAGAGGATGGTGCAAATGGCCAGCGAGCCCAGGATGCCGATCGGCATGTCACGCTGCGCGTTTTTTGCCTCCTGCGCCGCCGTCGAGACGGCGTCAAAGCCGATATAGGCAAAGAAGATCACTCCGGCGCCTCGTATGACCCCGGACCAGCCATACTGGCCCGGGCCTAAATTGGGCGGAACGAACGGCTGCCAATTCGCCTTGTTGATATAGGCCAGGCCTACGGCGATAAAAGCCAGGATTACCAGGAGTTTGAGCCCAACGATGAGATTGTTAAACGTCGCCGACTCCTTGATGCCGAGCACCAATAACACGGTGACACACGCCACGATCACCATGGCCGGCACATTCAGCACCGCCCCGGTCCTGACCCATCCTTCGGTGAACAGCCGCCAGACATTCCACCAGCTTGCGTCGAGCGGCGCCACGTGGTTGTAGGGTGCCGAAGCAAACGCCGGTGGAATATTCCACCCAAGATCCTTCAAAAACGATACCACATACCCCGACCAGCCGACCGCAACGGTTGCCGCCGCGAACAGATACTCCAGGATGAGGTCCCATCCGATGATCCAGGCGATGAACTCGCCCAGCGTCGCGTAGCCATAGGTGTAGGCCGAGCCGGAAATTGGAATCATCGCCGAGAACTCGGCGTAGCAGAGCCCCGCAAGCCCGCAGGCCACACCCGCCAGCACAAAGGAAAGAACGATAGCCGGCCCGGCATACTTGGCTGCCGCCTGGCCGGTCAGCACGAAAATGCCCGCTCCAATTACCGCCCCGATCCCCAATGCCGTCAGGTTCAGCGGCCCCAATGCGCGATGCAATTTGTGGTCGTCCAACACCTCCGCTTGCAGGTCGGCAACGCTCTTGCGGCGAAACAGATTCATGAGTGGTTTTGCCCTGCTAAATGGTTTAGCCGCAGGCAGAAGTCAAGCGGAACGTTGGAAGAGAGGGCTCTGGCGCATGTCGGGAACATAATCCAGGCCCCTGCATCATACCAATGTACCAATAAGGGCTTTGTCAAAGTAAGGCCCAGAGAATCTGAACGAACATTATGAAACAAGCCATTCGAAATCCGATGAAAGCAAACCTTCCATGCGTGTTTAGGGCAGTCCTTTATGCTTCCTGCCTTGCGGCTGGCAGCTCTCCGCTTTCAGCTGGAGCCGCGGTGGTGACCAACGTAAGCATTATCAATTTTGCTTTCTCTCCTCAAACGGTTACGGTCAACGTTAACGATGAGGTCCAATGGACGTGGGACGGCAATCGCCATTCATCAACCAGCACAACCGGATTGTGGGATTCGGGGGTGTTCAATCCCCCTCACACGTTTGTTTACCAATTCACGTCGCCGGGGACGTTCAATTATCTGTGCACGGTGCATCTTTTCACAGGTTCCGTCACGGTGCAGGCGGTCAATGCGCCGCCGACGGTAAGCATCACCAGCCCTTCGAATAACGTCGTGTTGAGCGCGCCGGCTTCGTTTTCGCTGGCGGCCTCGGCTTCGGATTCGGACGGGAGCATCAGCAATGTGCAGTTTTTTGAGGGAACTGTCTCGCTCGGTACCCTCACGAGCAGTCCTTACTCGGTTGCCGTGAACAATCTCGGGGCCGGCGACTATACGTTTTCGGCGGTGGCAACCGGCGGCGACGGCGAGACCGCGACCAACTCGGTTACGGTCCACGCGGTCACACCATTGCCAATCACGCTCAGCGCCCAGCAGCGGGTGTCAGGTTCCAGCTTCCAATTCAGCTATTCGGCCAACGTGGGGCTGCAATACGTGGTGCAACGCTCACCCGATCTCGCGGATTGGACAGGGCTGCTCACTAACATGGCGACGAACAACCCGATGAGTTTCCTGGATAGCAGCGCCTCCACGGGGCTGAATTTCTACCGCGTTGGGCGCCTGCCGAATCCCTGAGGTGTCGCAATGACAAGATCACACAAAATGGGGATTGGCCTTTTGTCCGGGCTATTACCGCTCACGAGCCTGGCGGAGCCCGGCGTTCCCGCGGAGAGCCAGCCAGCCAATGTCCGGTCCTTTATGGTCCGAGGAGTGGTGAAATCCCTGCCGGCCGACGGGAACACCGTGACCATCGCGCACGAGGCGGTGAGTAATTACATGGACGCCATGACGATGCCGTTCCGGGTGAGGGACGCCAGGGAACTCGCCGGGCTGCGGGCGGGAGACCGGGTTTCGTTCCGGCTTCAGGTCGGCGATGCCGAGAGCTGGATCGATGAAGTTTCGGGGGCGGGAACCACGTTGGCGGACCCTACCTCGGCGGCTCAAGCATCTGAAGGCTCTATCCCCGCCGCTGCCGCCACCATCACCTCGCAGCCGACCGGCGGGGACGCTGCGCCCCATCCGGAGAGTCCGGGAGGGAGGGCCGCCAGGCGACGCCACCCGCTGATGGATTACAAGTTTACGAATGAACTGGGGCGGGCGGTGAGCCTTGGCGATTTCCAGGGACAGGCGTTGGCGATAACGTTTTTCTTTACGCGATGCCCGGTGCCGGACTTCTGTCCGCGATTATCGAAGAATTTCGAGGAAGCGTCTGAAAGGTTGGCGGCGATGACCAACGCGCCGGGTAACTGGCACTTTCTCTCTTTCAGCTTTGACCCCGACCATGACACCCCGGCGGTGCTTAAGGCTTACGGCGAGCGGTTTCGGTATGACGCGCGGCACTGGACGTTCTTGACCGGGCCGGTGGATAAGCTCTCGGAGCTGGCGGCTGAATCGGACGCGACATTTGAACGCGACGGCAGCTTTTTCAACCACAATTTCCGCACGCTGATCATTGATGCCGCCGGCCATTTGCAAACTGTCTTCCCTATCGGCGGCAATTTTTCGGACGCGATTGTGTCGGAAATCCTCAAGGCTGCCGCAGTGACCAACGCGCCTCCTTGATGTAAAGCCCGTTGTCAGTTCTTGCGCCGCCTGAGGGCGCGCGGCGATCAGAACTCGCGTGCTCTCAGGCGGCGTTGGCGTTGTCGTCCTGCGTGGCAGCGCAAAGAGCCAGCCCGGTCCAGGGGACCGGGCCGGCGAACCGTCGAGTGTGCGACCGTTTCTTCTTGCGAGCTGCCCAAGCTGCGCGCGGTGGTCGGCGGTTGTTTAACTGCGCCTTCAGTTGTCGAACTCGTCATCGGAGTCAAAGGGAGGCGTCAGGCCGGTATAGTCGCCAACGACTTTGGCGTCATAAGGCGCATAGAGGCCCTTTTGGCTGGTGTGCAGGTTGTATCCTACGTTGTTGCCGATGGTCATGCCTCCCGCCAGGGGGAGCCCATAATTCGCGTCAATGTCGCCGGCAGGGCTGACCCGGATCACGCGGTTGTTGAACTGATCGCTGATCAAAGTATCACCGTCGCGGAGCCGGAGGGCTCGGGTCGGCAGAGGCGCCGCGACGCTGAGCGGGTCGGTGTCGGTGACGTACTGCCAGACCACCCGATCCTTGGCATCGACTTCAACCGCGCGGGAGTTGCCGGAATCCGTCAGCAGCGTGTGGCCGTTGTCGAGACGGCTGGCAAAGGCGCAGACGTTTAAAGTGCCGCCTGCGGTGATGACTCTGACGATTTTGTCATCGCGCGTCACCTCAATCGCGCGGTTGTTATTCTGGTCCGCGATCAGGACATGACCGTCTTCAAGCAATTCGGCGGAGTTTGGGCTGTTGAGCTGATCCGAGGCGTTGGTGTTGGAACCGGGGTATTGCCAGACGATGTGTTTGAGCAGGTTGACTTCAATGATGCGGTTATTGCCCTGGTCGGTGATGAGGACGTGGAAGTTAGGCAGCCAGGTAGACTGAACCGGTGTGTTTAGCAAGTCCGGACTTGAACCGGTCTTCCCAAACTGGCCGTATTGCCACACAATCCGGCCCTCTTCGTCCACGAGCAGGACGCGATTGTCTGCGGCGCCATTGGTTGCCTGGGGGATGACGCCCGGAGGGGTGCCGGTCCCGGCCATCAACGTGAAGGAGCCGACCCTTTCTGAGTCGTTACACCCGATGATTGAGCGCGGCGAGAAATCGTTTGGCCCGAGTCCGAAGGACCAGACGATGTCGCCGGCTGGAGTAATCTCGATGACCCGGTTGTTAAACTGGTCCGCGATGAGGATGTTGCCGGGATGGTTGAACCCCTGAAAACCAAGCGAGACCTGGCCGGCCCCCGCCGGGATCGCTCCAAACAGGAGCGAAAGCGAGAGCAACGAGGCGGGGATCCAGCGTTCGGGTGACACCGCGCCGCGCCGCGGCCTCTCCGGATGGTTGGTTATATGTGTCTCATTCGTATTCATGGCAGCTGTTTTCCTTCCTATCTTTGTTGATGGTTTCGTGTGCCCTGTATTCCAAGGGCAAGTTAACTGTTCTTGGATATGTGATGCCTGACTTGGAATTCGGTTCCCTGCGATTCCAAGGTCAGAAGGAAAGCGGGCCGAGGCGGCTTTTTTGAACCACGGGGTTAGAACTGCAGCGTCACCTGCGCGGCGAGCAGTTGCTCCCCTTGTTGGAGCGAACCGGTGCGATGGCCGAAGCTGTATTGGAGCTTGGTTTGAAGGTGCCGCGTGAAGCGATAGCCCAAAGCGAGGTCGATCCGGTACATATCGTTGCCCCAGGTTTCCTGTCCGCCGAGGCCGTTGCCAACAGTACCGTAAAGCTCCTGGTTCCAGCGGGCTGCCGCAAACAAGCCGGCGGTGATTTTGTATTTCGCCTCCAGGTAATAGGCGGCCAAATCCGCGTCTCCTACGTTAGGCACCTCGAACCGCGTGAGGAACACTTCCCCCCACCATTCCCATTGGTGCCAAGCATGACTGACGTCGTAACCAAGCGTGAACTGGTCGTAGTCGTTGATGCCCTTGCCTGCCGGGAGGGCGGTGGAAACCTCCGGCGAAAGATAAGGTCCGAGACTGAAGGAGACTCCGTGGTTCCATTCCGGGACGGGGCGGAAGCCCAACCGCCCGCTGACGGTAGGATACCGCCAGAGCGAGCTATTAAGATCCCACTGATCCGGGTTTGATGAAATAGCGGCATTCTTCAGGTCCAGGGCGTAATCGAGCTTTCCCATCGTCCCGAACAGTTCCCAACCGGTGGCATAGACGGGTCCCCAAAGGATCGGCAGCCAACTGTCCTTCTGGTCGGGCACATGGCGGCGCGCCAGGAAGTATCCAGGCGAGGCGGGAATATAATCGTAGGAGACAGGGGTTAGGTTTTCGTAGGGCAAAGGGGCCGTGATCAGCGGATTCTGCCAGGAATCGTGCCGCTGGACCCAACTTCCCACAACGGTGGCGAACTTGCCGAATTGCAGGTTGAGCCGGCTGTCATTCCAGGGAGTCCAGCGCAGCAGGTACTCATCCAGCCGGGCATCGAAATCCTTCTGGCCCGGGTCGAACCCCCGATCCAGCCTCGCCTGGACGAAGGTGTACAGGTGAGGGCCGAGGCGTGTATCAAGGAAAAACGTGAGTCGCGGATTGAAAAAGCTTTCGTCGTCGTACAACAACCCTGGCGGACGCTGGTCCACGTAATAGCCTTCGAGATCCAGCAAACCGGTCAGGTCCGACCTAAAGAAACCGTCGGAGGTCTTAAGGCTAAGCGTGCTCTCCAGGTCGTCCAACAACTCCTGGGCTTGAGCGCTAATCGCGAAAACCGCCACCGCCAAAACAATTGGTAGAGGCTTCATCCGGCTATTTCGCGTCGAAGTCCAAATGCAGGAGCTGCCCAGATTCTAAATCGACCTGCTTTTCATAAACGTGCCTCTCGTCAACCCAAGCCCTCAGCCGGTACTTGCCGGCGGGTAAACCGGGCAGCCGGTAGAGGCCGTTGGTTTGCGTGCGGGTAAAGTAGGGTGTGTCCAGCACCAGGATAACACCGCGCATGTGCCGATGGATTTCACAATACAGTTTCACCACGCCGGGCTTGTCGAACACCTCGATGGGAGGTCGGTCGCTCTTGCGATAGCGGCCCAGGTCAAAACGCTTCGTTTTGGAATACGAAAACACGTTGTGATAGAAGTCGTCCCCGTTGGGAAAGGCCACAGCCGTTCCCACCCGGACCGGGAGCAGAGCCGGCCGGAACTGCATGCCGAATTGCAGGATCTCGTTGGTGAGCCGGATTGAATTGGTGGCTGCCTCGGGGAATTGCCCCTCCAGGTAAACTACGGCGACCGGCGGGTCCGGGGGAGCAATCTCGCCCGGTTGCGCCGCGTAGCGGGTTGGGACAAGATCCTGGGGCTCCGGACCAGGCAGCGCGACCTTGCCCTCGATGAGCGCCTGGGCGTGGCCAGGACCGCTCCCGATCAGAAGCAGCGCACAGCAGACGGCTTTAAAAACGCAACGGCCTATCACAGGCAAAGAAATACAACCGGAGAGGTGCAAAATAATAGAAAAAAACGCCGAAACTGGAGGGTTTTTCTCTGTCGGGCACGCCGTTTTGATGCATAGTTAGATGGAATTCACATTGGGTAAAGCGCTTTGTCGGGGACCTATGGCCAACTCAGAACAGTTTTCTTGTCTGTTGGTGGATGACGACGTTGGATTCACCTCGATGCTGGCAAGAATCGTCAGCGAGGCGGGGGGCAGGCCGGTGCCCTGCCACACAGTCGCGTCGGCTCGGGAGCAACTCGCCCAGGGGCATTACGATCTGGTGATCCTGGACAACTGTCTGCCGGATGGCTCAGGGTTTGAGTTCTATTCACATCTTGCGCGGCGCAGTCCGGCGAGCGTCGTGGCGATGGTGACCGGTGCGCCGGAGTTATCGCAGGCGGTTGAACTGACCCGGAATGGCCTTTTCGATTACCTCACCAAGCCGTTGGACGCGAGCGCCTTTGCGGCCCTGCTGCGCCGCGCCAGGCTCCGTCTGCGCCGCCCGGCGCTCGAATCCGACACCGACGCATTGCTGGGCGGCTCTCCGAAAATGCGCGAAGTGGTGCTGCAACTCCAACAGGCGGCGCGACACACCGACGCCACGGTGTTGCTTTTGGGGGAAACCGGCACGGGCAAGGACCTTGCCGCGCGCTTACTGCACAGACTCACGTTCGGCGGGTCCGCCGCCAAAGTCCCCTACGTCGCGCTGAATTGTCCGAATGTTCCGGCTGATATGTTCGAGGCCGAACTCTTCGGAAGCGAAAAAGGGGCTTACACCGGGGCGGAGCGGCGGAGGACAGGCCTGGTTGAAGCCGCGCAGGGCGGGACGTTGTTCCTGGACGAAGTGGCGGAGATCCCGTTGGGGCTCCAGCCTAAGTTATTGCGGTTCCTCGAGTCCCACGAATACCGCCCGCTGGGCGACGCGACTCAGAGCCGATTCGACGGCCGGGTGGTTGCCGCAACGAACCGGTCGCTGGCCGAGGAGGTTCGCTCGGGGCGTTTTCGGGAGGACCTGTTGTATCGGCTCGATGTTTTCAGCATCCGTTTGCCGCCATTGCGGGAACACCTGACGGACCTGGACAGCATCGCCGAGGCGCTTTTGGGCCGGCTTTGCGAGAAGTATCATCGATCCAAGCCGGCCTTGAGGTCTCCCGATCTGGGCGCATTGCGTTCACACACCTTTCCGGGAAATGTCCGGGAACTGCGCAACCTGCTCGAGCGCTCCCTGCTGCGGACCGATCCCTCCTCCGCTGAGCTCTCCATGGATTTGGATTGGCTTAGAGGCGGCGGAAGCGCCTCGTCTCCGGCGCAGGCCGAGGCAAGCACGGGGTTGCCCTTGCCGGCCAATCGCCCGCTCAGCGCCCTGGAGCAACAGGAATACGAGCTCATCGCCAGAACGCTGGCCAGCGAGCACGGCGGTATCCGCCGGGCTGCGGCCAAGCTCGGCTTGACGCACCAGGCCTTGCTGCGTCGGATTCAAAAGTGGCCCGAGTTACGCCAGGCGGCCAACTCTTCGGAATGAGTTTTCAGCTCAAGCTGCTGCTGAGCATGGTGCTGCTGGTGCTGGGCATCACCGCGACGACTTTGATCATCACCGAGAGCCAGGTGCGGCGGTCCTACGAACGGCACTTTCAGCAATCGTTTCGCTTTCAAGTGGACTCGTTTTTGCAACAACGCGAGGCGCGGTTGGAACCGATCAAGGAGCGGGTGTCCGCCGCCGCCGCCAGCACGCGCTTGTTTGCCGCCATGGACAACGCCGACCAGGAGGACCCGGACCAGCGGGACATCGACGACGTTTATCAGAACGGTTTCGACCAGCTTTCGGATGTGCTGGAGGCCTCACCCCGAGGGCGCGGGGGCGAGTCGAAGGGGTTCTATTTCTTTCTGAACACCAAGGGCAAGCTCTTGTATCCGAGCGCCCAGGCAAAACTGCCCTTTTCCCTGGACGGTTTGCGGCGGATTGAGCGGCAGGTCGAAGCGGTGGGCCTTTCGGTGAGCCGCAGCAATTCCTCGCAGGTTGGGTACCTGGCGCCTGAAGACCAGCGAGGCGTCGTGGTGATTCGTGAGATGGTCTTGACTCCGATCATTGACCAGGTCGGCCATCAGGACCTGGGTGTGTTGGCTGTTGGGTTCCCGATGCCAAGGGGCAGCGAGGGAGGCCCTATTTCAAGCGCCATCTGGCTGGACAATCGGCTGTATTCCTCCTCCATCCCGGGCGGCGCCCTCAAAGAGGTGGAGCGGGCCGTTGGGGCCGAGCTTGGAAAGGGAGACATTCCGCATCGCGACTTCGCCCTGCGTGTTGGAGATGCCGCTTACCAGGTGTATTGCCAGGTTCTCGGGACGGGCCCGTCTTTTCCACCCGCGTACCAGGTCTGCCTGTATTCTCTGGCGGAGGCGGCCGCGGAAGAGCAGCGGTTCACCCGGAAGATCCTCGTCTCTGCCACCGTGGCTTCGCTGGGCGCACTGGTGCTGAGCTGGCTGATATCTCGCGGCTTGGCGGTGCCGCTGCGGGAACTGGTGGCGGGCACGACGGAGATCGAACGGGGCAACTATGCGGCCAAGGTGCCGGTGCGCAGCCGCGATGAGCTGGGAAAGCTGGGGCGCGCCTTCAACGCGATGGCGGAGCGAATCCAGGTTTCCTATGCCGCTCTGGAGCAGCGCATCGCCGAGCGGACCCAGGAGTTGATGGAGCGCAAGCGCGCGGAAGAAGCGCTGCGCAAAAGCGAGGCAAGCCTCCGCGAGGCCCAGCGCATCGCCCATCTTGGGAATTGGGAGTGGAACGTGATCGCAAATGATCTGCGGTGGTCGGAGGAGATGTATGCGATTTTCGGCCTCGCTCCGCACCAGTTCGGCGCAACGCACGAGTCCTTCCTGGAACAGGTCCACCCCGCCGACCGGGATAAGGTCGAGCAAGCCGTGCGTGAAGCGCTTGAAACCGGCAAACCCCTTAGTCTGGAGCACCGGGTGGTTCGCCCCGACGGCGAGGGAAGAATCGTTCGGGAACAAGCTGAGATTGTTCGGGATGAAGCCGGCAAGGCGGCGCGCATGGTTGGAACAGCACAGGACGTCACCGAGCAGAAGCGGATTGAGGCGGAGTTTCTGCGCGCGCAGCGCATGGACGGAATCGGCGCCATCGCCGGAGGCATGGCTCACGACCTGAACAATGCTCTGGCGCCCATCCTGATGGGCATCCAGCTCATCCGAGACAAAGTCTCCGAGCCGGAAGTGCGGCAGATGCTCTCCGTGATGGAGACCAACACGCACCGCGGGGCTGACATGGTCCGGCAGGTGTTGACCTTCGCACGCGGACGGGATGGCGAGCGCGAGCAGCTTGATCTTGGGCGGCTGACCCGCGAGATGGAGAATATTTTGCGCCAGACGATGCCCAGGTCCATTGCTGTTCATTCCCTGGTTGCATCGGATCTGTGGCCCGTTCTGGGCAATGCCACCCAGCTTCACCAGGCGTTGTTGAACCTATGCGTCAACGCACGTGATGCAATGCCAAAGGGCGGCCAATTGACCCTCGCAGCGGATAACGTGGAACTTGGCATCGAGGAGGCAAAGGAGATTCCTGGTTCCCGGCCCGGCATGTACGTGATGTTGCTGGTTTCGGACACGGGCACCGGCATTGCTCCCGACGTGTTGCCGAGGATTTTCGAGGCGTTTTTCACCACGAAAGCTCCCGGCAAAGGAACCGGCCTGGGTCTGTCGACGATCACACGGATTGTGCGCAACCACGGAGGCTTTGTGAGTGTCAAGAGCGAGGTGGGCGCCGGCACGACCTTTGAGATCTACCTGCCGCGCGCGGAGCCCCGTCCGGCAACCCGGTCTGCCCCGGCTAGCGCGGCTCCCGCGCGGCCACCCGGCCAAGGCGAGTTGATCCTGTTCATCGACGATGACCGATCGGCCCGCGAAATGGTGGCGCCGACGTTGACGGAGCACGGCTACCGGGTTTTGACCGCCGCTAACGGCGCCGAAGGCCTGGTCTTGCTGGGACGCCACGAGCGCGAGGTGCGCCTCGTGTTGACGGATATAGCGATGCCTGTGATGGATGGGTTGGAAGTGACGGCAAAACTGCGCTCCCGCCGTCCGGACTTACCTATCGTGCTCATGAGTGGCACCTCTGACAGCGGGAGTTCGCGGCTGGCCGAAGGCGTCGTCGGCCTGCTTGCGAAGCCGTTTCGCCTTGAGCAACTGCTTGGCATCATCGCTGAGGCATTGCGTCCGGCTCACGGCGAGGGGATGCAGCTCTCATCGCCGGCCGCTCCGCAACCGTCTGCTCCAGCCTGACGATTGACCGGGAGAACCTCCGGGTTCTCCGCACACGTTGGGAGGCTCGGAGCTCTCTTCCGTTCCACCCCACCGAAGCCGCACAGCTTCAAGGAGCCTGGTCCGGTCCGGTACCGGACCGCGGCCATGCTTTTGGTCCGAGGGCGGACCGGCTTCCAATCCGTTGGCTCTTGAGAATCCAGCGATTCAGGCCGGAAATCACCGATCCGCGGGACTGGCATTGCGGCTGCTTAAGGTCTGTCACAGCCGTAACCAGAGGCCGATCATGCGGGCCAAACCTCGAAGGGGTTTTGTGAGCGGCAATGGGTTGCGCAAGCAAAAGGAAATCTAGATGGAGACAGTCTTATTCAATTATGAAACCAACGGGAGGGCGTGCCTGGAGTTTGAGGATGTGGTGGGACGCTACTACCGGCCACTGTATCAATTCGCCTTGAGTCTCACGCGTTCGGAAGCCGACGCCTGCGATTTGACGCAGCATACCTTCTATACGTGGAGCATCAAAGGCGAGCAGTTGAGGGATGTGTCGAAGGCAAGGTCGTGGCTGTTCACAACCCTCCACAATGCCTTCTTACAGCGCCGGCGCAGAGAAACGCGATTTCCCCATTTCGAGCTGGCAGAGGTTGATTCCGAGCTGCCTTGCGTTTCACCCCAGGAGGCGAGCGGGTTGGACTCCGCGTGCGTCTTGAATGCGCTGTCGAAAATCGATGAGCTTTTTCGGGTGCCACTGGCGCTTTTTTATCTGGAAGGCTGCCCGTACAAGCAAATAGCCCTGAGTCTGGAGATTCCGCTCGGCACAGTGAAATCCAGGATTGCCCGCGGGATTGCCCAGCTTCAAAAACACCTGGCGCCCGCCGATGGCCGCGACGTGCGGCAAGAGACGGACGACGAGGTAGCGGAACCCCAATTGGAACAAGTATGAAACGATACTCCGGAAGGATAAGGCAGGCGCCGGCCGCAGGCAGGCGCCTGTTGGTGGTCACATGCTGGAAACAAACCGAGTTCCTTGTGGACGTCAAGCGCGGCTGCCGGGGAGCGGACATTTCAGGCGCTCTGCGGAGGCGTCTGGCCGGGGCGGGGCCGGCCAGTTCGGCATCCGCAGCAGCGCCAAACCCTGTCCGCTGGAAACACCAAGGGCATGCGCCGTCTGCGCCGCACGGCCCACACCGACAACGCAAGCTGCCATCCGATCTATGAACACGATCCTCACTAAGCTTCAAGAAACGTGGACCCGGGAAAGACCGGGCGAAGCCAGGGTTGTCGCCGTCCATGAAGACTTCTCAACGGGGGCTCGAGTAAACGAGTTCTGCCACAGCCTGGCGACGGATCTCCGCGGCCAATGCGGAATCGTCAGGCAAATGTGGCTGGTGAACCTGATTCGCCTGCCTCGATTGCGGGCCATCGCCGCCGAGGAGGCAGCCTGCGCCGATCTGATTATTGTATCGCTTCACGATGCCGCGAGCTTCCCAACCGAACTGAAGGACTGGTTGGAGCTGTGGCTGCAACGAAAAGGAGAGCGACCCGAAGCCGTCCTGGGCCTCTATGACCGTTACCCCCCGCGAACCTCAAGTTCGCTGCATGCGTACCTGAACGCCGTGGCGAGGAGAGGCGGCATGAGCTTCTTCTCTCTGACATTCGAAGCGGCCGAAGATTAACAACGCGACGTTTGGCGGCAGCCGGACGGGATGACCATCGCGGGGCCTCGAACTCCTCAACCGGCTGTTCGGGCTCCCTTCATCCAGGGCGATCAAGCCTGGACAATACTGCCTGCTTTCGCTATCATCGGTATTGCAATACGCGAGACACAGGAACCGGAAGGATCTTTTTTATGAAACGGAACGACACTCGACGACATTTCCTTAAAAAATCCGCCGCTGCAGCCCTGGCTGCGCCATTAATCACCAGCCTGGAGGAGTATGCGCTGAGGGCCCAGCAGCGAGAGGCGGCACCGCCGGCAACCGTCCCGCTTTCTAAAGACGCCATGCCGATGGGCAAGATCGGCAAGGTCAACATCAGCCGCTTGATTTGCGGCGGCAATCTCGTCAACGGTTTTGCCCACAGCCGCGACTTGATTTACGTTTCTCCGCTGCTCAAGCACTACTTCACGGATGACAAGATCATGGAAACCTGGTCGCTTTGCGAGCGGCACGGGATCAACACAATGCTGATCGACCCTGCGGACCAACGCGCGCTGGCGGTGTATGAGAAGTATCGGGCGCAGGGCGGGCGCATCCAATACATTGCCCAGTTCGGACCGGATAAAGGCGACCTGAAGACACCGGTAAAACGCGCGAAGGATGCCGGCGCCGTGGGGGCTCTGCTCCAGGGCAACGCGGGTGACACCTGGACGCGCGAAGGCGACGTGAAATTGATCGGCGAACTGCTGGCCCTGATTAGAGACCAGGGCATGATTGCCGGGGTGGCGGGTCATGAACTGCGGACGGTGATGACGGTGGAGAAGGCGGGTCTGGCGCCGGATTTCTATATGAAGACTCTGCACAGCACCCATTACTGGTCCACACGTCGTCCGGAGCAGATGCAGGAGGTCATTGATAATTGGGGCACAGATAATTACTGGTGCAGGGATCCGAAGGAGACGATTGCCTATATGGCCGAATTGCGGCGCCCATGGATTGCCTACAAGGTGCTGGCGGCCGGGGCTATTCACCCCAGCGCCGGCTTTCAACATTCCTTCGAGAACGGTGCGGATTTTGCGGTGGTCGGCATGTTCGACTTCCAAATCGCGGAGAATGCTGCCATTGCTAAATCGACCGTCGAGGCGGCGAAAAACCGGGATCGCGAATGGTTTGCCTAGACAGGGCGTCATGCCGCGGGCAGTGGGCGCCGAAGATGGGAGCGCCCGGTGTTCGGGCTGGGAGCGGCGTTTTGAATGCCTCCGGGACGCGACTTTTCATTGACATCAGCTCGGAATGTCGTAAGCTGAAGGCGATTCACGACGGTGCCGCCCATGATGTTCAGCAGCCCCTCTTTGGCACGTAAGGCCAGGCTAATTCGGTTTTGCCGCCCGATTGTTTTTTTATGGGCCTTGCCCTCGGGGCCGAAGTGCCTATCGGGGGGCAGGCGACGGGTTTTGGCCCCGGCGCTTCTTCTGCTGTGGCTGGCAACTTCGCTGTGCTTCGCCGACCGCAACCTGAATCACTTGGGATATACCCTGACCTGGCATGACGACTTCGACGGGCCCAACGTGGATACGAACAAATGGAACATATCCGTCGGGTATACCGATAACGGTAACGGCGAATTGGAGTACTATTCGACCGGCAATGTGTATATCACCAACGGCTTGCTGGTCCTCGAAAGCGATGAGACCCTCAACAACGGCCAGACCGGCTACACTTCCGGCAAGGTGACCAGCGCGGGGAAATTTGACCAATTGTACGGTTGGTTTGAATGGAGCGGCCAAATTCCGGCGGGGCAGGGCTTCTGGCCGGCGTATTGGATGCTCAACTACGTGGCATGGCCGCCCGAGATGGACGTCATGGAAACCATCGGCACGTCGGTCGAATGCAACACCATGAGCCTGCACTGGGGGCCGCTGCCGGCGGGTTGCATCTATCCCTGGGACTGCGGCCACACAGAGAACGCGACGTATTGCGGTCCTGACTTCAGCGCCGGGTTTCACACATTCGCCGTGGATTGGGAGCCCTCCGGTTCGGTGTTTTACGTGGACGGCGTGCCGCGAGAAACCGCCGGCTATTTGGGAAACTGCACCAACACCATGTATCTGATTATGAACACGGCGGTCGGCGGCGACTGGCCGGGTTCGCCCGACAGCAGCACGCCGTTTCCGGCCTACAACCTCATCGACTACGTGCACGTGTTCAAGCCGCTGGCCGGGCGTTACTCGCTGCTGAATCCCAGCTTCGAGATTGGCGAGGCAGTGAACGACTTCAACGACTGGAACACCTACGACAGCGGCAACATTGAAAGCGACCCGATACCGGCCAACGCCCGCTCCGGCAATCGGGCGGTGCAAGTGTGGGGCCGTTACAACGGCCAGGACAACACGACGGGTATTTATCAGGACCTTTGGGCCTTTGGAGGCGAGGGCTGGCAAGCCAGTGTCTGGGCGCGCAACCGGCCGGGGGACGTTCCGCAAGGCGGAAACGCGGCAAATCTGAAGCTGGAGTTCTGGGATAACTTCGGCAACCTCCTCTCGCGCACGATGCAAACCATTTTGACCAATGGTTCGCCAACCAATTACAGCCAATACTGCGTTTCGTCGGTTGCGCCCTTCTCCGCCTCCCGCGCACGCATCGTTATGGAATACTATCAGACGGCTGACGGCGCCGGATCGGTTAATTTCGACGATCCCAGCCTGGACCTGCTATGGCCACAGCCGAATGTGCTGACCAACGGCAGTTTTGAATCGGGCCTTTCCGGATGGATCGCCTACGGCGCAAGCTGGACGAACTATCTCGTGGCCTGTGATGTCAATACCGCCCTGAGCGGCACCAATTATTTCATGGTCTGGGGCCAATACAGCGGCGCGGAAAACTTCTCCGGGGTGTATCAGGATGTCCGTTGTTCGCCGGGGGCGGCGTACGCTGCCCAGGGCGGCGCCTATACCTCGTCCGGCGACACCATTGGCGCCGGGAATACGGCATGGATTGAGGTGACCTTCCGTGATGCCGCTACCAATATTCTTGCGCTTTACCGCTCAGCCCTGCTGGATTCTACTATGGCGGAGAACGTGTGGCAGGAACTGGCAGTTACAAACCAGTATGATCCGAACACCGATGAGCTGACGGGGGCGGCATCCAGCCTGGTAGCTCCGGCGGGGACTCAGTTTGTCCGTTATCAGGTCCTGTTCTATCAGCCTGCCAGCGATCCTGGCGGTTCGGTTTACTTCGATCAGCTGTCCCTGACGAAAGCGGGACTGGCGGCACCGCCTGCGATCACGACCGTCTCGCCGGATGGCTCGATGCCGTTCCTGAGCGCCGCCAGCGCCTTCGCCTTTACCGTGAGTTCTCCAAGCGGTCTGGCTTCAAACTCCGTGGAATGCCTGGTGAACGGGTTGGATGTCTCCTCCCAACTCGTTTGCTCCGGTCCCTCGAACATTCTCAATTTCACGCTGCCAGGCCTGGCGCCGAACGCTCTTTATACAATGACGATCAGCGCGACCAACGCGGCCGGCATTGCCGCCACCAACTTGAGCTTCGATACCTTCAACCAGACCAACCTGACGATCGAAGCTGAAGACTTCGATTTTTCCGGCGGCCAATTCTTCGACCATCCTACGCCAGGTTCAGCCCTCGCGACCGATAGTTATTTTGGCCGGGTGGGCACAGTTCTGGTTGACGAGAATTACGTCACGTATGCCGGCTCGCATCTGTACCGTTCGGCCGACGATATGGCGACCGAGGTGACCTCTGATTTTCTGCGGCAAAAGTATTTCGCCGCGCAGATCACCAATGCCGCGGCGGAGGATTATGACGTCGGCTGGTGGTACCCGGGCGCCTGGATGAACTACACGCGCACTTTTCCGGCCGGTAATTATTGCATTTACGCGCGCCTGGCCGGCGGCGATGGCAACTACAGGGTAAGCCTGGAACAGGTCACCAGCGGCCGCGGCACGACCAGCCAGACGACACGGCTGCTGGGTTACCTCAATGGGGCGGGCGGGGGTTGGCAGGACTGGACCTGGGTGCCCTTGCAGGCGACCAACGGCCAAAACGCAGTCGTTTCACTGGGCGGCATTTCCACTCTGCGTGCGATGACTTCAGGGAACGCGAATGCCAATTTTTTCCTGCTGGTCCCGGCGCCATCGCCGCTGCAGCTCCTGGCTACGCAGAGCGCTACTGGCGTCAGCGTGTCCGTCCCGACTGAGGCCGGCTTCAGTTACGTCGTGCTTTACAAGAACGACTTGACCGACGCGAGTTGGAAGGTGCTCAGGATTCTTTCCGGGGACGGCAGCACTCAACGGCTCATCGACACGGCGGGGCAGGCGAGGCGATTCTATAAAGTGCTGGTGGAGTGAGCGGGTGAATCGGGAGTCTCTGAAGGTCGAGCCGAAATGCTCGGGCCGATTATCCCCGCGGCCGCACTTCCAAAGGCCGCGCAAGAGTTCGCGCTTTCCCTCCTCATTTTATCTTGGAAACCACCGCCTGGGCGGATCTCCAGAACCGCTCAGCTTCGGGGGTTAGACCGTTCCGAGGCCAGGCAGCGCCTATCACCAGCGGTTCCGGCGCTGGAGAGAGAGGGATGAGCTTCAGGCGAGGCCCGGTCGTGCAGGAGAAGCTCTGGGGCACCACCGCCACGCCGGCTCCCGATTCAATTGCCGCAATCAGGCTTGCGCTGCTGTCGTGCTCTTCGGCAATCCTTGGCCTGAGTTTTGTGGGGGCGAACAAGGCTTCCAGGTATTCAATGTGTTCGGGGTAGTCCTTCCGGCTAAAGGCCTCCAGCGGTTCACGGACGACTTGCGCCGGGGTGACGGAGGGAAGCCGGGCGAAAACGTGGTTGGGTGGGACAGCCACGCACATCGTGTCGTGTGCCAGTTCTTCGAAGCGCAATCCTCGCAGCGCGGCGCGGTTCGGGCGGACGATAAAAGCCATCTGCAGCTTTCCTTCCCGCAGCCCAGCCAACATTTCCTCCGTCGATAAATCATGCAATTTCACCCGCACATTGGGAAACTGGGCCTGAAAGGCTCGCAGCGTCGGAGGCATAATCCTCACGGTAGGGGAAGGAGCGTATCCGACGTGAAGCTCAATCTGGCTGGTGGTCGCAATCGAACGAGCGGCAGCCACCGCCTCCTCGGCTCGCCGCAGGACCGCCTTCGCTTCAGTCAGAAAGGCCCTCCCCGCATCCGTTAAACGCACCGATTTGGCTCCTCTCTCAAAGAGCGGAAACCCGAATTCGTCCTCCAGGTCATGGATTTGCCGGCTCAACGCCGGCTGAGAAACATGCAGCTTTAGAGCCGCGCGCGAGACATTCTCGGCTTCCGCGGCGGCGACAAAATAACGCAGGTGTCTGAGCTCCATGCCGGATCAAGCATACCTTTTGATTATACTAAGTCAAGAAACTCGGTCTTTTCCAAGGCAAAGCATTTCGAGTTGCCTGTTTTCGCGATCGTCCTTTACAGAGATTCGCAAGTCTGCTTTCTTAAATCGGTGGTAATAGGGGTCGTTGGAAATGTCAGCGGTGTACGCTGTCGTGCTCGCCCCGTTTGATAATTATTGTTGGACAGCGTTAAAATCATCGAATGATAAAGACTATGCTTGCAAGGATTCTGTTCGGATGGTCGCGGGTCGCGGTTGTTCGATGGCTGCCGCCAGACGACATCATCATCAACCCGACGGCCCTTGGCCGTAGCGCATGAGAACCGCGCTGGCAATACTGTTCACGGCGTTCCTGTATTCCGCTGTGGGCCAGACAGTTGTAGATTTTTACCTCGATATGGAGGCAGGAACGAATGGACAAACAATCACGACGAACTTGCTCAACTCCTGCACACACACCACCTCGGGCGCGGGGTACTGGACGCTCAACCGCGGTCACCCGGAAGGATGCACTGATTGTTTCGATGAATTGTCCACGGTTACGGACTTCGCGGTGTTGACGACAGTGGGGACGAACGGCGTGTGGCCATTGCGCTCGCCCGTCAAAGTGAACGGGGTCACCTACAACGACGCGACGCATACGCGCGTGTTTGGCAAGGGCTTGAATCATCGAGACCAAGGGGCGCAGTTCAACTTCGCAACGCCGCACCTGCGAGTCTCGATGGGCTACTACTACACCATGGCGGTCGGGTACGACAACGACTACATCTCGAACATACTATCCACGGATATGTACAACTACTCGAACCCGAATGCCTGGGATTTCGATATCATGGGCGGCTCGATTGTGAACTACGATGCCGAGGTAAACGTTCACTCACAGGCCGGAGGGACGGGTGAGGTGGAATCGGTCAGCATCGACAAGACGAAGACGTACTGGATCACCCAGCTCTGGGACGGGTCGAACGGGGTTTGCAAGGTTGTGGTCTACGATCCTCTCACCTGGACGCAAGTCGGGGGCACAAGCCAGCTGGTACTCAGCAATCTGCCTTGCGAGCAGGTCCAGTTCGGAGACCTGGAGAATACGAACACCTCGTTCGCAGTGACGAATTGTTTCGGGAACCTGATCATGGATTGGACGACGGCGACGTTCCCGTTGTTGCTGCCGGCGCCGGCTCCGCCTCCGTTTACCAACATCGTTATCTCCTGGACGCCGACGAACGCCGCCACGCTGGAACGCTCGACGAATGGGACTGGGATTGCCTGGCAGACCTACTCGAATAACGCAAGACCACCGGTCACAATCCCCATCCAGCAATCGCCGCCGTATGCGCTATTCCGGGTGCGGTCGAGCAACAGCACGACGATGAGCCTTAGCCGACACTGATTGAACCTCAAAGCGTGGCGCAGCCTGTCGCAGCGAGCGGAGGGAATGGAGATGCGGAAAGGCCTGTGAAAGAAATGGAGCGAGCGAAGGGATTCGAACCCTCGACATTCACCTTGGCAAGGTGACGCTCTACCAGACTGAGCTACGCTCGCTTCCTAGCAGGCCCGACCAAGTTACGAGAATCACGGGGGATTGCAAGCCTGGAATTCATGATTTTTTCCTGAGCGACAGCCAAGAGGCGGAAGAGGCATCGTTCCCCGTCTGAGCCGAACGGCCTGCATGAGACAGTTCACGGTCTGCGTTCCCCACGCTCCCGGCGCCCACACGCCTCTTCAGCAGATGCGTTGCTGTTTGAGGGTGCGGAGGCGGTCGCGCAATTGGGCGGCACGCTCGAATTCCTGGCGCTCGATGGCGCGGTGGAGTTGCTGTTCCAGTTGTTCGACCTCGGTCAGGGGGCGGTTTTTCTGGATTTGGGCGGCCAGTTCGCGCATGGCGGTCAGCGAGCGTTCGCGTTCGAATTTGAAGGTTTCGTCCTCGAGATCGTCCAGGCCTTCGATGCGGGCCACGGCGGCATTGGCGATCTTGAGGGCGCCGTCATAGGCGCGCTTGTCGAGTTCGAGCATCGCCGCGGCGCTGCCATTGATGCGCAAGATGTACGGACGCCAGCGCTCGAGGAACTGCTGGTCCTCCTCGCGCCGGGCATAGCGGTGGATGAAGTCGAAGGCCCGAAGGTTGCGATCGGTGTCGCGCACGGTGCCGGCCCAATCCTTGAGCTGGAAGAGGCGGACGTAGCGGAAGTAGTAGAGGGTGCCTTCGTTGAAGAGCTCGTTGCACTCACGCGGCCCCAAGTCGAACCCGGATTCCTGGCCGGCGGCCTTGGCTTTCTCGAACTGGCGGAGGTAGTAGTCGAGGGCTGACTCCATTTTGTGCGGGCGCGCGCCGTCGGGGCGGCCTTCCATTTCGTATTGCTCGACGCCCAAGGGGGTGCGCACCTGGAGCAGTTGGCGGCCGTCTTCGCCGTGGACCAGGCGCGCGTCGTCGTCTGGATCGTAGGGCCAGCTCCGCAACAAATCGCGCAAATCAACCGAATCGCTCATAACTCATGTCCTTATTATGCGCCTTTCCCGGGCGCAATTCAAAGCCGCAGAGCATTGAGCTTGCCAGGAAAGGCGGTATAGGCTAGGGGGTCATGGCCATGACGCGACATTGTTGGAAATGTGGTGAGGAATACAAGCTGGCGGGAACGCCGGGGCGCTCGGAGAGCTGTGCCCGGTGCCAGTCGGACCTGAAGGTTTGTCTGAACTGCGTGAGCTACGATGCCCGGGTGGCGCAACAATGCCGGGATCGGCGGGCGGACCCGGTGGCGGAGAAGCACCTGGCCAATTACTGCGAGTATTTCGAGATGGCACGGCGCGAGTTCACGCCCCCCACCGAGGATCGCTCCCGCGAGGCCAAGGCGCGCGACACCCTCAAGAAGCTGCTCGGGGATTAGGGCGGCCGGGAAAGAAAGAGCCCCGTCCGGAGGTTTACCCGGAAGGGGCTTGGAGGAACTGACTTTTTCTTTCGACTAGAATTTATAAATGACGTTGGCAGCGATGAGCACCTCGTTCTTCAGGGTGCCGAAGAAAGTGGTGCTGTTGTTGACCGTGGTGCCGCCCCAGGTGCCCGGCGCTCCGAGGTCATGATCGCTCAGGCCGTGATCCCAGCGCACCTCGACACGACTCAGAACATTCTTCCACAGGTCGTACTGGATGGTTCCGGTCAGGGTCAGCACTTCATCCGGAGCGGTCGGGTACAAGGCGCCCGTTGTATCAGTGGCTGTGAAGACCTTGGCGTCGCCGCGATCTTTGAGGTATTCAGCGCGGGCATAGAAGCTGAGCTTTTCGGTCGCCTGAATAGAGGCGTAGCCGCCCACCGCCCAGTTTTCACCGCTGAGTTGGGCTACGTCGAGGTAATCGAAGGCCGCGCCGAGCTTGAGCCAGGTTACGGGTGTATTGACAGTGGCGCCGACGTAGTAGCTGGTCTCGTTGCCGGTGGCGGAGTTGAAGCCGTTAATGACGCCGCCGCTGAGGGTAGAGCCGGCCAGGAAGCCGGTGTTCGTGGGGGCTGTAAAGGTGATCGCTCCCATGTAAGTCTTGTAGGATTCAGTGTCAGGCCCAAAGACGCCGCTGGTGGTGGTGGTGGGATTGGGTCCCTGGGCACGCTCGTTGATCGCGGGCCCAAAGGTGTTGGCGATACCGGCGCTGACGGAAATGGAGTCGTTGAGCTGGTAAGTGCCGAGGATGCCCGTGTGGGTCGTGGGCTCCAGAGTATAGCCCCAAGATCGAGTGAAGTTGGGGTTGTTGGCTGCTTCAAAGACCTCGTATCCGATGATGGTGTCCCAGACGCCGATCTTGAAGTCCAGGCCGTTGCCAACCGGAGCGTGCAAGTCCACATAGGCGGCTTTGACGGCAAAATCGCCTTGGGAGGCGCGGCTGTTACTTCCGAAGAAGGACTGGGTGTGGAACGCGTTGGCGTCCGGCCCAGCCAGCAAATCAACGCGGTAGCCGGCACCCCAGAGGTCGGCGGCGTTAACTGGTTTCTCAAGGCGCAGTTCGACGACATCAAGATTGAAGCCGTCGGCCTTGCTCGACCCGCCCCAGGCATAGGGCGGCAGGTTTGCGTTGCCGGTGCCGATGTTCCATTCGGCGGATGTATCCACGTAACCGCTCAGGGTGGTGGGGGCGACGGAAGTCAGGAGCGAGGGCACCGTGTTGGTGGTTTCTTCCGCGCGGGTGAGGGCCGGCAGACTGACTAATCCGGCGCCAATCAAGGCCAAGGTCCATGCATTACACTTCATGTTTAGTTAATGGTTCTAGTTGTTCACTACCAGTTACAGGCACGCGTATTTCGCTGGTTCCGCACCATCGCCTGTAACGCATTGGGCGTGACAGGGCACGTGCTATGCCAATTCAGACAAAACTTCCTAACGCGCCTAACTCCAACTCGTTGCGTCGATCTCGCACTACAACGTCGCGCTCAGGAATGCGCCGATTCTTGCGCGTGGTGATTAAAAGTCAACACTCGATAGCAGTTCGACTTGAACCAACCGGTGCCATCGACCAGGGCTTTGCCGCTGCTCAGGAGCCAAACCAGATTCGCAAACCGGGAAACTAAGAAAACGTGAATTGGGCAGGAATGGGGTGTTTACCCCATGTAAGCAAAGGCAGAAAAACCCCTTCCGGGTTTTCGGAAGGGGCTGGGAGTTGAGTTTAAGTGAGATCAGAACTTGTAGATGACGTTAGCCGCGAGCAAGAACGCGTTGTGCTGATCCGGCTCGCCGGCAGTCTGGCCGCCGAACAGGTCGTTGCCGCTGATGGAATGGTCCCAGCGGAATTCGACGCGGCTCAGGACATTCTTCCAAAGGTCGTACTGCATGGTGCCGGTAAGGGCGAGGATGTTGGCGTGAGTCGTGATGGGTTCATCGGCGCGCGCATCAACATATTCGGCACGGGCGTGGAAGCTGAGTTTTTCGGTGGCCTGGAAGGAGGCGTAGGTCGCCAGCGTCCAGACAGAACCGTCGGTGGCAATGCCTTCGAATTGGGTATGTATATCGAGTTCGTCAAAGGCCACGCCGAGGCGCAAGCCTGTGACGGGGGTGGCGATGGTGGCTCCGGCATAAAGGCTCAACTGAGGCATGCCTGCGCCCGAGCCCAGCACGGAGTTGTTGAATCCGTTGACAGCCCCGGCGTAGACGGTGGAACCGGCCAGGAAACCCATGCTGTCGGGAGCGGTCATGGTGATCGAGCCCATGTAGGTTTTGTAGGATTCAGGATAGGCATTGCCGCCGGCGACATCGGACGGAACGGCGCCGAAGTTATTGTACACAAGTCCCCACAGAGGGCTTAGCGGCCCGGTCAGGACTCCAGTGGAACCTTCTTGCGCGCGGGAGTTGATGGCGGGGCCCATGGTGTCGGCGACGCCCACCGAGGCAGTGAAGGCGCTGCAGAAGCGATAGCTGGCCAGCAGGCCGGTGTGGGTGGTGGGCTCGATGGAATGGCCGTAAGACCGAGTGTAGTTCGGATTGGCGGGAGATTCGACCGATTCATAGCCAATGATGCTGTCGAAGACGCCCATCTTCCAATCGATTCCGTTGCCGAGAGGGGTTCTGAGGGCAACGTAGGCCTGGCGGATGGCGAAATCGCTGGTGCTCGCCGCTGAGCCATTGCCGAAGATGGATTGGGTGCCGAGAGAGTTGGCATCCGGGCCGGCCCAGAGATCCACGCGGTAGCCGGCGGCCCATTCGGATTCATCGAGGGGTTTTTCGATGCGGATCTGGACCACGTCCAAATTGAAGCCATCGGCCTTGCTGGCGCCGCCGAAGCGGTAGGGCGGCACGTTGGCATTGCCGGTGCCGAAGTTCCATTGGGCGGACGTATCGACGTAGCCGCTGAGGGTAGTGGCCGAGAGGGCGGTGGCGACCGAACTCGGCTTTTCGTCGGCCTGCGCCGCGGAAACGAAGCTGACCAGCCCGGCGGCGGCCAGCGCAACTGTCCATTTATTCAACTTCATCAGTTCCTCCGATCTTGTTCTTAGCATGTTGACCTAACTAATTCTGCATTTGAGAAAAGAGGGCAAAACCATTCCGCCCTCGCACCGAGAATGGTGCAGTCCGGAGATAGATAAGAAAACGTGCTGAGTTTGACAATATGTTTTTTGTGTGTCTTTGGCGGGGAAACATCCTGATTCTGTGCAGGAATGTACCGAGATGAGGCAATGAAGGTCTGGGCTTGCGGCGCCTTTCCGTGGTCCTTGTCCGGGGCCTGTCCGAGCAGCGGAGAGGGCCTGGGAAGGCCGAGAACGAGAAGGAGGGGGAGGCAGTAGATGCCACGGGGCGATTTATGCGGGTGGTGGAACAGGGACTGCTCTAGAGGGGTTGTCACATGCACCGTTTAACGCAGATGCAAGGCAGGCGCGACCGTCTCGGGGCGGGGTTCGGCGCCGGCATCATGGCATTTCGATGTTCCGGCGTCCTGATGCCGGGACCTGGGGGCGTTTGGGCACGGAGAGGACACTGAATTATGGCTTCATACGTATACGTAGCGCGGGAGACCAACAGCGGCCGGGAGATTCGCAGTTCGGTGGAGGCGGCCAACGAGCAGACGGCAGTCGCGGCGCTGCTCAACCGCAATCTGCTGGTGGTGTCGATTCAGGAGAAGGTGGGCCGCAAGGGCCGCACCGGCGGGGGGCGCGTGGCGCTGGCGGACCAGGTGATTTTCACGCGGCAACTGGCGACGATGATCGACGCAGGCCTGGCGATGGTCCAGTCGCTGCAGGCGCTGGCGGAGCAGACGTCCAACAAAGTGATGCGGGATGTGATCCGGGACATCTGCAGCCGGGTGGAGGGCGGGGACAGTTTTTCGGAGGCCTTGCAGAGGCACCCCAAGGTGTTCAACCGGCTGTACGTGTGCATGGTGGCGGCGGGCGAGAAAGGCGGGTTGCTGGCGGAAATCCTGGCGCGCCTGGCAGTGTATCTGGAAAACACGGCGCGCCTGCGCAAGAAGGTCAAGTCGGCGATGATGTATCCCACGGTGGTCAGCGTGGTGGCCATCCTGATTAGCCTCTTTCTGCTGGTGAAAGTGGTGCCGGTATTTGGCGATATTTTTTCGAGTTTCGGGGCGAAGCTGCCGGCTCCGACCCAGGCGCTGCTGGACCTGAGCAACTTCGTGAAGAAGTTTTTCTTTGTGATTATTCTGGGAGCGGGCGGGGGGATATACGGCTGGCTGCATTTTATCAAGACCAAGGCGGGATTGGCCTTCTGGGATTCGTACCGGATCCGGCTGCCAGTTTTTGGGGTGATTGCCCACAAGATCTGCCTGGCGCGGTTTACCCGCACGCTGGCGTCGCTGATTCGCAGCGGCGTGCCGATCCTGGAGGTGCTGCAGATCGTTTCCCAGACGGTGGGCAACGTGGTGATGGAACAGGCGATCCGGGTGGCGGCGGCCGACATTGAGCGAGGCGAGGGCATCTCGACGGCGCTGGGCAAACACCCGGTGTTCCCCAGCATGATCATTCGGATGGTCTCCGCGGGCGAACAGACCGGCAAGATCGACAGCATGCTGGAGCGCATTTCGGACTTCCTGGACGAGGAGATCGAGACGACGCTCTCCGGGCTGACGTCGCTGATTGAGCCGATCCTCATCGTGTTCCTGGGTGTCGTGGTAGGCGGCATGGTCATTTGCATGTTCCTGCCCATCTTCAAGATGCCGGAAATTGTCAGCGGGAACCATTAGGCGGCGCGGTATTGAGGCGCCGGCATGCCGAGCCGTTAGAACGTTAGAACGTTAAAACGGGGCGGCGGGCCCGGAGACCAGGATGTGGTGCTTAAGGTAGTAGGCGGCGGCGCGGACGTATTTCCGGGCCAATTCCTTCAACTCCGCGCGCTCGCTGCGGGACAGGGCTCGAGTTACCTTTGCGGGCGCCCCCAGCACCAGCGAGCCGGGAGGAATCCGCTGGCCTTGGGTGACCAGGGCCCGAGCGCCGATGATGGACCCTTCGCCGATGACCGCACCGTCCAGGATGGTCGAGCCCATGCCCACCAGCACTCCGTCTTCAACCGTGCAGGCGTGGACAATAGCCGAATGGCCGATGGTGACGGAGTCGCCGACGATGCAAGGCAAGTGGTCAGCCAGGTGCAGGACCGCGTTGTCCTGGATATTGGTGCGGCGGCCGACGATGATGCGATTGATGTCTCCGCGCAACACGGCGTTGAACCAGACGCTGGAGTAATCGCCGAGCTTGACGTCTCCCACGACGACCGCGCCGGCAGCGATATAGACGCTTTTGCCAAGCGCCGGCTTTTTGCGCAGGAACGTTTCGAGCTGATTATCGAGGTTTTTCATGGATTGGGAACGGGGGCGATATCAGGCGTGGGTTTGGGAGCGGTGACTTGCCAGATGAGCCACAGGAGGCCGGCCAGGATGGCGTAGGCGGCGAGGTTCACCGCCAGGGAACGGAGCGGACTGGCGCCGCGGCTGAGGGAGAGCCCCTGTTCGAGCAAGCTGCTGGTGGGCCCGGAGCGCAGGAACGCCGAGGTGGCGTCCAGCAGCGGGGCTGCGGAGTGTTTTGGCTCGATATCACGCTGGACGGTCAGCCAACTGACGAGCACGGAGAGGATTGCCAGGAAATGGAAGGCCCGCCGTTGGAAGGGAGTGCGGATATAGATGACTCCGAGCATAAGGAAGGGAGTTACGGCGGCGACATAGCGCGGTCCGATGCCCCACGTTTGGCCCACCAAGGGAGAGGTGGCCTGAAAGAGAAGATACCCGACGAAGAGGCCAAGCACCAGCAGGGCCTCGGCAGCATGCCGCCGGGAGAAGAAGGCATTCCTCACCAAAAGAACCAAAGGCAGGATGAGAATCGGGCTGTAAACCAGCATGCCGCGTCTGAGGCCGGCGGCGAGGGCGGCGATCCGGTCTGGGCTGGGGTAGGTAAGTCCAAGCAACCCCGCCGAGTGTTCGGTGAAGAGGGGGATCAGATGTTGGTGTGGAAACGTAAACGGATTTCCAAACGCGGCGTAGTGATAGAGCATGATGAGGATTCCGACCGGGATGCCGCCCAGGGCGAGCCAGCATGCCCGGCGGGTTCCCAAGCATCGCCACCCGTAGAGGAAGATGAGTGCGGCGCCGATGATTTGGATGTACTCGATGGCGACGGCCGCGCCCAAGGCCAGCCCGGAAGCCACGAGCCTTATCGGAGCGGTTCCGGCGGGGGCTTTTGGGCCCTGACGGACCCGGACCAATTGATAAAAGGCGAGCAAGAGGCAGAACGCGGCTGGGACGACAGCGCAGGCCATTCGGGAGTAATAGAACAGGATGGTTCCGAGTCCGAGGACCAGGGCGGCTTCGCCGGCCAGGGCATTGCTCACCTCAAAGGCGCCCAGGAGGCGGTAGAAGACCACCGCGGCGGCGGCCATCAGCAAAGCGATAAAGAGCTCGAAAAACCAGATCGAGGCGTGAAACTCCAACAGGCCAACCTGGTTAACCGCGGGGTCGAAGGAGAGGTAACCGTCTTGAATGAGATGCTGCTCCTGCTGTTGGAGGCGCGAGCGCATTTTTTGTTCGATGGCGTGAACGGCGGGGGCGGGGAGCAACGCATAGATTCGCTCGAAGGCCGCCAGCGGGACCAGGGCGAGATAGCCCATGCCCGGCCCGGCGCTGGCGAAGTAATGGCCCTGGAAGTAGGCCTTGTCGATGGTATTCCAATGGCAGGTATCGATGGCGTTGCGATGTTCATGGAGCAGGGCGTAGGCATGGGCCATCACGCGGGCGCCCTGCGTTCGCCCCGGGCCGATGCTCAGGAAAAAGACCATGACAACAAACAAGACGGCGAAGATGCGGATTTCGAGCTGGTCCCGGAAAAGGCGCCTTGGGGGACTGGAGGCTGCCGGCGGCGGAAGGTTTTCGACGCGATTATCCCTCATGATAAGATTCCTCGTTATTGACGGACCAGAGGTTTGCCTTGTCGCGGCGTCCGGCGATGATGTTGTCCACGGCGGTCATGGAGGTGAGGACCGAGTGGTCCTGGTTATTGTAGCGGTGCATGCCGTTGCGGCCCACCAGGAAGAGATTGTCGAACTTGTCGAGAAAGGAGCGGATTTCGCCGAACCGGGGGTAGGTTCCGAAGTAGGCCGGATAGGTTTTCTCGACGCGGATGACAGTGGCGTCCTCGACGCTGCCGCTATCGATGATTCCGATTTTCTCGAGTTCATTTTTGGCGAGATCGATGATTTGAGCATCGGATTGAGACCAGAGGCCATCGCCGCAGTTGCAGAAGTATTCCAGTCCGAGCCAGACTTTGTCCTGGCGCCGGACGAGGTAAGGGCTCCAGTTGTTGAAGACCTGGAGCCGGCCGAGGAGCACATCGGGTTCCTGGATATAGATCCAGGTATCGGGCAGGGATGCCGCAGGCTGGCCGGGGGAGCCGTTGACCTTCAGCCGGTTAAGCAGCAGCCCGACGGTGATGAAATCCCGGTAAACCAATCCTTCGCCGACTTCGGCCACGTTGGCAGGCACGTCTTGGCTCATGGCCCGAACCAGGTCCTTGACGGGCATGCTGGAGAAGAAAAAATCGCCTTCCCAACGCCGGACGACGCCGGTGTCGGCATCGACCGTTTCGACGGCGGAGATCCGGTCCGCTTCGCGGCAGATCTTGACGACGCGCTGGCGGAGATGGATTTCGCCCCCGAGGTCTTTGACACGGCCGGCGACTTCTTCCCACATCTGGCCGGGGCCGAATTTGGGGTAGAGGAAGCGCTCGATCAGGCTGGTTTCGGTCTGCTTTTGGCGGAGGTCGGGTTTGGGTGGGAATAGGGCCTGGCGGGCGGCGTGGGTGAAGGCGCGGGTGACGGACAGGCCCTTGATGCGCTGCGCGCCCCAGGCGGCGCTGATTTGGGAACAGGGTGTTCCCCAGACTTTTTCGGTGTAGGACTTGAAGAAAGTCCGATAGAGCACCCTGCCAAATCGGTTGATGAAGAATTGCTCGAGGTTTTGTTCCGGGCGAAGCGGGAAGAGGGAGGCCCGGAGATAACTCCAGCCGATCGACCAGACTCGGCGGAAGCCGAGCTTGGCCACGGTATCAAGGCTGAAGGAGATTGGGTAATCGAAAAACTTCCTGAGGAAGTAAATTCTGGACCGGCGCCGCCGAACGAGCATGACGCGGTCGGTGGTCTCCGGATCGGGCGCAGGCTGGGGGGCGGAGGGGGAGGGTTTCGGGTCCGGGCGGGACAGGGCGCCGGGGTCCTGGGGGGCGGCTTCGAGCGGCAGGAACTGAAACCACCAGTTCATGACGCGGTCGGATTTTGAGAAGAAGCGGTGGCCGCCGATGTCGATGCGGTTGCCCTTGTAAACGGAGGTGCGGGAGAGCCCACCCAAGTCGCCGGATTGCTCGAGCACGACGGGATGGACGCCGGCGCGGGTGAGCAGCTCGTAGGCCGCGGTCAAACCGGCAGGCCCGGCGCCAATGATGATCGCTTGTTTCAACTCGCGTTACCTTACCTGTAAGCAGCCGATGTTATACGAGGATAGTTCTAGCGGAGGGGCGGGGCGTGAGCAAGCCTGGAAAGCGAAGATGGAAAGCAAAGGCTTTGAATTCCGGCTGGTTGGCTGTATCAATACTTCGGCAGTTATATGACGAAGCAGACACCTTATCGGCCACCGAATGCGCGCCTGCCGTTCCCGCGCTCGTTCAAGGACTTCACGCCGGCCAAGCATTTCAATCCGCGCATCTTTTTTCGCGAGATGGTGTGGAAAGCGCTGCTGACACCGCGCACGGGCGAGCAGCGGAGGCCGACCTTTCCCAAGCTGGCTCCCGGCCAGGTGGCGATAACGTGGATCGGCCATGCTTCGTTCCTGGTGCAGTTCACCGATCTGAACGTGCTGATCGATCCGAATTTCGCCAACTGGCTTTTTTTGCTCAAGCGGATCAAGCGGTCGGGCCTGAAGATCAAGGACCTGCCACCAATCGACCTGGTGCTGCTGACGCACGCGCACTTCGATCATTTTCACAAGCCGACGCTGCGGCGGCTGCCGCATCCGAAGATCGGGATCATGCCCTGGGGCACGGGAGATTTGGCGATGAATCTCGGTTTTGGCCGCATCGTGGAGCTGGATTGGTGGGAGAGTTTCTCGCAGCGGGACTGGAAAGTGACGCTGACGCCCTCGAAGCACTGGGGGGCGCGGGTGCTGCGGGACAACCATCGGGGCTATGGCGGGTTTGTGCTCGAGCACCAGGGGCGGCGGGTTTACCACGCCGGGGACAGCGCTTACTTCGATGGGTTCAAGGAGATTGGCAAGGTCTGCCGTCCGGAAATCGCGCTGCTGCCGATCGGGGCGTATCATCCGGCGTCGTTCCGGAGCCTGCACATGGGGCCGGACGAGGCTCTGAGGGTCTTCAAAGAGCTGCGGGCGCGCTGGATGGTGCCAATGCATTACGGCAGCTTCCGGCTTTCGTTCGAGGATCTGGACGAGCCGCCACGCTGGCTGCGGCAGCTCGCCGACAAGGAGGGGCTGACTCCGAAGCTGAGGGTGCTGGAGGAGGGAGTGCCGAAGGTGTTTTGAGGGTTGCGGGCTGACGATTGGTTATCAGGTTGTCAGGTTATCAGGTTGTCAGGTTATCAGGTTGTCAGGTTATCAGGTTGTCAGGTTATCAGGTTGTCAGGTTATCAGGTTGGGAGGACGTGTTTCGTCATGCGACGCCACTTTGGGGAGGGGGTCCGACCTCGCATGGCTTCGGCGGACAGGTCCGCCTTTGCCGAGCCCTCGCCTTCGCTGCGCTTCGGCGCGGCAAGTCGGCGCGACAAGCCAGGAATTGCACCATTTTTGAGGGGGCGATTTTTAAGTTGTTGGCGCACAATGGGTAATAAAGAATGAATTCGAAAAACGGTGCAGAAACGGTGCAGGAACGGTGAAATTCTGAGGTGACAATGGGCGTGATGCGTGACCCGCCTTCGCTCGGATGCTCCGGCGCGGCAAGCAATGTCAACGCAGAATTTAACAGTTTCCTCTGGCATTTTGCGTAAGTCGTTGGGGGGCAACGGTCGGTGGTGTGTGTTTTTAGAATTTGGTATGGAAACTGTAAAGAAAATGTCAAATTTGGAGGTGACAATGAGCGTGAACCCGCCTTCGCGCTGATGCTCCGGCGCGGCAAGACGGCGCGGCAAGACGTGGAGGGGTTGAGTGCATGGCGTTGCCGGGGTTTCCGGCGGGCATTTGCAAGCGGGCCCAGGCCGGAGGTAGGGCGCGAGAAAAATTTTTCGGTTACCGTAGGTTACCATAGCTTACCGTGACTTACCGTGACTTACCGCCGGGTTACCGAGGCGGAGGGTTAGCAGGAGCTTGATGTGCTGGAACCGGACGGCGGGGCACTGGGCGAGACTTGGCCGAGGCGACGTTTGACCTCTGCCCCATTGAACTCCCGCCGGTACGGCGGCGCCCAGGCTGGACGTCGATCGAAAGGATGAACGCATTGGCAGGGCGGCGGTGCCACTTTGGGGCGAATGGCTTCCTTCACGCCCGCGGATTGGCCGCCAGGTTTTGTCCCGCCTTCCGGTGCATTTGGAATATGTATCCATAATGGTATTCGCAATATATACCACTATGAGTTTCGTGTCAAGGGGGAGCGGTGGATTTTGCAATTTTTTTTATAACCAATCGAGATTCGAGTCCGGATTGGTTGCGGGATAGAACGATTTTGACCTTTCCGGCGCCCCCTGCCCCGGAATTCGGGTTCGTGGACAGCCGACGGGCGGGCGGGAGGCGCGCTGGACTCTCAGGCGGGGACGCCTACGCTCCATGGGAGGGTGAAATGCCGGGTAAGTCAGGCTCGTGACGAAAAAGTCACGACAATATCGGGGAGTTGACTTCTGCCAACGGTTCTGAGCCCGGTGGGTCGCCCACCCGCCTGAACGAGCAGTTTGGCTACGCCTACGATGCCGCGGGGAACCTCAACTACCGTACCAACAACGCCCTGCTCCAGGCCTTCACCCTCAATAACCTGAACGCGCTGACAGCCGGGACCAACGGAGGAACTCTGACCGTCGCCGGAACCACCACTAGCCCGGCCACGGTCGTGACCGTTTACGGGCAGGGGCCACCCCCGATGCAGTCGGCCGCTGCCCTCTACGCCGACAGCACCTTCGCCTCGCTCTCAGGTTTCCCGCTTTACGCTGGCAGCAACACCTTCACCGCCATCGCCGGGGATAGCTTCGGGCGATGGTCAACCAACACGGTGGCCGCCTACCTGCCGGCAACCAACGCCTTCGCCTACGATCTGAACGGCAACCTGACAGGTGACGGCTTGCGCAACTTCGCCTACGACGACGAAAACCAGATCACCAGCGTCTGGGTCACAAATTCCTGGCGCAGCGATTTCGTCTATGACGGCAAGATGCGCCGCCGCATCCGTCGCGAATACACTTGGCAATGGGGGGGTTGGAGCCTGCAATCCGAAGTTCACTACATCTACGACGGCAACGTGGTCATTCAAGAACGCGACACGAATAGCTTTCCTCTGGTAAGCTACACGCGGGGGCGCGACCTCAGCGGCAGCCTCCAGGGCGCTGGAGGCATCGGCGGATTGCTGGCCCGAACGGACCACTCGCTACTGGCCATCGGCGACGCCAGTGCTCACGCCTTTTACCATGCTGATGGCAATGGCAATATCACCAGCCTGATCAACGGCAAGCAGGCTATCGTCGCCAAATACCTCTACGGTCCCTTCGGCAGCATTCTCGCCCAGAGCGGATCGCTTGCAGACGCCAACGTGTATCGGTTTTCAAGTAAGGAGTTTCATGCGTTATCGGGCTTGGTTTATTATCTGTATCGGTACTACGATCCGAATTTGCAGAGGGGGCTAAACAGAGATCCGTTAGGAGAACGAGGAGGAGCAAACCTTTATGTGTTCATTCGTAATAGCGTCATTGCACGCGTTGATAGCCTTGGACTTTTCGTGATGACCCCTGGCCAGCCCACAATCACAATTTCTGGGAACGATGTTGATATACAGCAATTCACGTACCTTCCTTGGAGCGACTGGAATGAGCAACAGGATCCTGCTGTGGGATCAATGGATTGGTACAAAGGGACTGTCCAATGGTGGGATGGATGCAAATGCGTCAACATGGATATAAATGAGCACTTCGACAATATACATCGCTACAGAACGAGGGAAGTTAGCAAACAGGAGACTACAATATTAGCGAACCAGGACCTTGAGCACCAAGCAGTTGAACAGATTATGAGTATATATGCGGCCGGCATGTCATTGGGTGGCAACGAAGCCGTCGGCATCGGCCATGATATTCTGAATCTACTGCAGAAGGAGCATTACACGATATCAACGTTCTATTCCACCTCGCAGTACTATGAGCTTGACAGTCAGGATTTCTGGATGTTAACTGGATCGAGTACGAAGATGACAACCGCTGCGGGAATCTCTAAGACACATTGCAAGAATGGGTGGATCGCTGGGCCTTTTGAGCCTCCCTTCTCTTATGTAAATCCATATGAGTAGCAAGCCGCAAACCACGTTACTGGCCTTGGTGATCACGTTTAGGTGGGTAGTCCCTAAACAAGCGCGTTTTTCCGCATTCACGAAACAGCCCAGCAGAATAGCCATTTTGGCGAACGGCGCGACTGGCTCGAAATGGCATCGTGAAAAAATGAAACACGGCGCTTTTCCTAAGGATTTCTGGGTTTTACGGAAAATCGCGCTTCTCTTGGGGCTAGTGGTCGGTGGATTTTCGGGTATATTGATGGCGGCCGACGCGCAGCCGTCCGTACCAGTGTCGATGCTGGCTGGAGCTATGGCGCGGCATGTGCTGAGTTGTGTTGAGGGACGGACAAATGGCGATTGCGTCGCAGCCGAGGTATGGGGACTGTTACAGTTGCAGATGCCCCAACTCGCTTCCGATTGCCTACGTTCTGGCGCGGTGAGGTTGAGGTTGAGCTCTTTGGATGCTAGCTGCCTGGAGGGTGAGGTTGCGCGGCTTGCGTCATCTCGCGCAAGGGAATACGCAAACCTTCTCATGGCCTATCAGTCGATGGGCTCGACGAGTAACTCTCTGTGGCTATTGCACATGACGAATTTAGGTGGCAATATACAGTTCATCACTGCCCAAGGCGGTGGGAACGTGTTCGGTAGAGAATCTGCGGGAACTTTGCGCCTTGCTCAGGTGATCGTTAGGATTCCGGCGTTGGACGTGACTAGAGCATGCTCTAATGCTTCGTGGGTAGAACTTGTAAACCAATGTCGGCTGGTGCGGGAGATCCGGCGGCAACAAGCCATGGCGGCTGTGGTCTGCATTGCGACTGGGCGAACGGATGGAGTAAACTTGGAGATAAGATGGCCTGGCGGAGAACTTAGGGCAGGCGGCTCGACGCTGGTTGGTGTCGACCAAAATCTACTTACGGAAGCGGATTATACGTAAAGGGGGCAGTCAATGATAATGTAATATAAATGAGGCAACCAATAGCATGGCAAATGCCACCTATTTCGGGTTTGGCGCCGGGAGCAGCTTCGCGTTACCTCGCGGGCCGTGCTCATTGGCGGCACAGCTTTCACCTACTCGTCCGCCGTAGCCTTGGCGAAGGCGGATCATTCCGAACGCCCCAATGCACGGGCCACCCACATCCAGCACTGTGCTCGTGAACCTCGGGATGTCCAGCGGGCCAGCAGCCCCTGGGTTCCGGGGGCAAGAATGAGCTGGTCTCTTTTTT
>Ga0181517_10000269_pt1 | contig 73232 bp, 59 predicted proteins | sample PEATcosm2014_Bin_31_FD_119748 | JGI IMG/M metagenome (GOLD analysis project Ga0181517, IMG submission 119748) | Peatland microbial communities from MTU Mesocosm Facility, Houghton, MI, USA - PEATcosm2014_Bin01_30_metaG | ecosystem: Environmental > Terrestrial > Soil > Wetlands > Peat | place... | reverse complement strand
TCGCCCGCTCCGCTGCGGTCCTCGGATAGGTCTCCATGCTCCCTCGCATGGATCCATCCTCGCCGCCCGTCAAGCGGACACTTCACTTGCTAAAAACACCGGACATATTATGTGCTAACGACAGTCGCCGATTCGGAAGTTACCATCTAGGCAACCCCTCAAACGCGCCGGAATTCGGTCAGCTGCGACGAGAAAGCGCCTGCCCACAAATCCAAGACTTGCCCAAAAAGTCGGAGTTCTCAGGCAGAGCCCCCGGGGGCTAAAGCCAACTCACTCCATTGGCTTTATCGGCACGGCTAAAGCCGTGCCCTTTCAAATCCGCGGCGAAACCTGACTCGCTGCACGACTCGCCGCGCCCGATTCCTGTCCCCACTTAAATCCACAATCTGAACCGGGCGTATGCTCAGGCCCGTGCATAATGGCCGCTCCGTTTCTGCGGTCACGTGTAATCGTGATCCATATCACATACAAGAAAAAGTCTCTTTCCCGTAAGCTTGGCCAGCGTTGGAATGATCTGGATCACACGTAGTGGGTATAGCTGCCTCTCTGTACGCCAGGTCAAGGAGATTGCGCGGGATGAGATTCTTTCGGGATGCGGGGCATCTATTTCGATTCGCAGGGCTTTTTGTCTTGGCGTTTCTCGTGTTCATGGGGTTGCGGTATTTTGCGGTTCCCAAGACTTTCGGGCAGTACGGGCACTACCGCGCTGCGGCAATCGGGGACATTGCGGCGCATCCGGCCAAGTTTGCCGGGCACGATGCCTGTGAGACCTGTCACTCCGACGTGGCGGAGAAGAAGAGCCACGGAAAGCACGCTCATGTGAATTGCGAAGCCTGCCATGGAGCGCAGTATCAAAAGCTGGCCGTCCCCGATCAGCCCAAGCCCGGCTTTTACCAGGCTTTCCTGATCAAGATCGGCAAGGCGCTTCCGCCCGACCCGCCGATCCTTCGCCACGCGGACGATCCGACGACGGTGAAGCCGGTGCTTCCCGACACCTCGGTCTTATGCGCCCGCTGCCATACGGCCAGCGCGGCCAAGCCCAAGGGATTTCCCCAGGTAGTGCCCGCCGAACACTCCGGCGGCATGCCCTGCGAAACCTGCCACCAACCTCATAGCCCGGCGATCGGCTCCGACACGAGCGCGGGAGGTGCAAAGTGAATCTGTCCCGCCGTCAAATGCTGATCCTGTTGCCCGCAGCCGCCATTGCCTATAAGTATGCTTTGGCAGGTACGCCGGAAGAGTCTCCCAACTACAAGATGTCCGATCACTGGTGGGGAATGCTGATCGATATTCCCAAGTGCATAGGCTGCGGCAACTGCGTAAGGGCCTGCGCCACGGAAAACGATGTGCCGGACGGCCACTTCCGCACCTGGGTCGAGCGCTATCACCGCACCGACGACAACCTGACCACCCCCGAGGTGATTTCCCCCAACGGCGGCAAGGACGGCTTCCCGGTGGCGCAGGAAGACGCAGGAAAATATTTCTTCGTGCCCAAGATGTGCAACCACTGCGCGGATTCGCCGTGCACGCAGGTGTGCCCGGTGGGCGCAACCTTCATCAGCCCGGACGGAGTGGTGCTGGTGGATCAGAAGTATTGCCTCGGCTGCGCGTACTGCGTGCAGGCCTGCCCGTACGGTTGCCGTTACATTCATCCCGAAAAGGAAGTCGCGGACAAGTGCACGCTCTGCTATCACCGCATTACCCAGGGCCTGACCACCGCATGCTGCGAAAGCTGCCCCACCGGGGCGCGTCAGCTTGTGGATCTGAAGGACCCGAAGGATCCGATCCATGGTTTCTTGAAGACGCACGCCGTGCAGGTGTTGAAGCCGCAGATGGCCACCGGCTCGAAGGCGTTTTACAACGAGCTGGACGGTTCGGTGCGGTAAGAGCAGCTTCGAGCTACTAGCTTTTAGCTGCTAGCTTGATCGGTGCGAAATTGAATTCTCAAGGCTCCGAATGCTGGAGCTGGAAGCCAAAAGCTAGAAGCTGGAAGCTAGTGGCTAGGAGCTAAGTTTATGAGCGGTGTTGAAGGCTTCATGTATCCCAACGAGGTCGCGCTCCAGTGGAGCGTGTTGATTGTGTTGTATCCATTCATCACGGGACTGGTGGCTGGCGCATTCATTCTGGCTTCGCTGGAGAGGGTTTTCCGGGTCGAGGCTGTCAAGCCGACCTACCGCCTGGCGCTGTTGACGGCGCTGTCGTTCCTGCTGGTGGCTCCGCTGCCGTTGCAGTTGCACCTGGGCCATCCGGAGCGCTCCACGGAGATGTACTTTACTCCGCACAGCACCTCGGCAATGGCCATGTTCGGCTATGTGTACCTGTGGTATCTGATGGCCGTGCTGGTGTTGGAGATCTGGCTCGACTTCCGCCGCGACATCGTGTTGCTGTCGCAAAGCAAGACGGGGATTCTGCGCTGGGTATATAAGGCCATGACGCTGGGGTCCAGCAACATCGGCCCGCGCTCGCTGGCCATTGACGACAAGGTGGGCTGGATTGTGACGCTGATCGGCATTCCCTCGGCGTTTCTGCTGCATGGATATGTGGGCTTCATCTTCGGCTCCATCAAGGCGAATCCATGGTGGAATTCACCGCTGATGCCGGTGGTGTTCATCTTCTCGGCGATGGTCTCGGGCATTGCGGCGGTCATGCTGATTTACATGGCAACCTGCAAGCTGCGCGGTAAGACCATCGACATGCGTTGCGTGGACAGCATTGCCATGTACATGTTCTATACCTTCATCATCGATTTCAGCCTCGAGTCGCTGGATCTGGTTCATCGCATCTATGAGGCCGACGAGTCGTTCCGCAGCCTGAACTTCATGGTGCACACCAAGCTTTACTTCTCGCACATTGTGATGCAGATTTTGGTGGGCACCATCACTCCCCTGATTCTTCTGTTCATCACCCAGGTGGTGAAGCTGCCCGAGATGGTGCGCAAGCGGATGTACGCCACGGCAGGCGGTCTTGCCCTGATCGGCATCTTCGCCATGCGCTGGAACGTGGTGATCGGCGGTCAGCTCTTCTCCAAAAGCTTTCTTGGCTACACCACCTACAAGATGACTCTTGTGACACGGGAGGGCCTGATAGCCGCCATCCTGCTGGAACTGCTTCCGTTCGGCATTCTCTGGGTTCTGGTGAAACTGCTGCCTCCGTGGGCCGACGCACACACGCATGAAGGCGCAGCCGCGGACTGATCTGAACAAGTGTGCGGCAGGCGTTTGGGCAGATGTTTACCCAATGGGTGGAGAAATGATTGAATCTGCCGGCACTCTCGAACTGCTGACCTCGCGCGTGGATGAACTGGAACGGCGCATCCACGCGCTGGAGGCGCTCTCGAACCTCGCGGCTCCCCGGCAACGCTCCGATCTCGATGTGAACGGCCGGATCCCTGACGCCCTGAAGATTGAAGCCGCGCAGGAACCTGCTGCGAAGGTGCCGGTAACGGCACGGGAAGCACATGCCGTCGAAGAGCCCTCGACGGAACAAGTGGGCGAACAGGCTGGCGGCGTCTTCCCCGTGCTGGGCAAGGCAGTTTTCGGCATTGCGGGCGCATACCTGCTGCGCGCACTGGCCGAGTCCGCGGCGCTGTCGCGCCAGGCCATTGCCGGGGTCGCAATCGTTTACGCGCTGGGTTGGCTCGTGGGAGCGGCGCGCGCGTCGGCAACAAGAAAGCTGGCAGGCACCATCTATGCCGCAACCTCCGCAATGATCCTGGCTCCCATGCTGTGGGAACTGACCCTCCATTTCGATGTTCTGCCCGCAACGTTAACCGCCGTTGTGCTGGGATGCTTTGTAGCCGTGGCCACGGTGCTCAGTTGGAAGAACGCGCAATCGCCGGTCCTATGGGTTGCCTATGGCGCGGCTTCCCTCACCGCTCTTGCACTTTCCGTTGCATCGCGGCAGATGATCCCGTTTGTCGCGTTGCTGCTGACCATGGCGATCCTGTGCGAGTATGTTAGCCGGCGCAACCTGGGGCGGACGATTCGGGTCCTGGTGGTAGGCGCTGCGGATGCCACTCTGGCGGCGATGCTTTTCGTATATAACGGCCCGGCCGGCGCGCGCGCGGATTACCCGACGCTTGGGACCATTGCCCTTGTCGTTCCCGCGTGCATTCTCTTTCTCACCAGTTCGGTGAGCATCGGCCTGCAAACAGTGGCGCTGAAAGAGACGATCGGTTCGTTCGACGCCTTGCAGGCCATGGTTGCGTTTCTATTGGCAGCGTGCAGCCTGGTCTTTTTTTTGCCCGGCTCGGGGACGCTGATGCTGGGAATCGCCTGTCTGATTCTTGCCGTGCTTTGCTACGCGGCTTCGCTCGGTCTCTTCCGCAATTCATCGCTCAAGCGCAACTTTCATGTGTACGCCGCCTGGAGCGCAGGGCTGCTGCTGACGGGCTCGTTCTGCACCCTGCCGCCGGAGTGGAACTCGGCGGTTCTGGCCATCGCTGCGCTGGCGGCCATCGTCTTTGGAGACCGCATCGGATGCATCGCGCTTGAGTTCCACGGCGTGATGTTCATCGTGATTGCTTCGCTGAATGAAATGCTCAACTATGCCGTGCAGGCATTGGCCGGGGAGATGCCATTCCGGCCCACCCTCAGTGTGCTGGTGGTCTCCGCGTGCGCCATGCTCTGCTACATCGCCGGCAAGGAACGCGTGGGCGAGGCATGGCAGCAGCAGATTCTCCATCTAGTGCCGGCATTGCTGGGCGTCTTTGCCGCCGCGGCTCTGCTGGCGCAGGGAATTGTGCGCCTGGTTTCCCTGGGCATGACGCTCGACGTCTTCCACGTGGCCCTGATCCGCTCGCTGACCGTCTGCTCCATTGCGCTTGGCCTGGCCTGGGGCGGCTCCCGCTGGGAACGCCTGGAAATGACCCGCATCGCCTACGCCGCGCTGGCCTTCATGGGCGCCAAGCTGCTTTTCGAAGACCTTCGTCTCGGCCACATGGAGTTTATTGCGGCTTCTCTGATCCTCTTCGCCATGACCCTGATCGGCGTCCCTCGCCTGGCGCGGACGGGGCGTCGCAAGGCGTAGCCGCTTCATCGACGGCGCACTGAAGGCTTGCGCGTAATCGAAGTCAGCTTACCTGTGACATTGAATCTGCGCCGCTCGACGGGCGTGGAAAGCACCAGGCTGGTGACCGGATTGCCATACGGCAGCAGCGCCTCGATGAGGGCTTCCAGGTCCGCCATCGATGTCGTCATCACCTTGAGCAGAAAATCGTCGCCGCCGGTCAGGTGGTGGCACTCCCGCACCTCTTCGAGGGAATGCACATAGTCCAGCAGGCGGTGGTAGTTCTGCCCGCCGCAGCTCATGCGGATAAACGCTACAACATCCAGCCCCAGCGCCTCGCGATCGACATCGACGGTGAATCCGTGCACAATGCCGACTTCTTCCATCTGGCGCAGGCGCTCGGCGGTTGCGGTAGGCGAGAGGCCGACGCGGCGGCCCAACTCGGCGACGCTGAGACGCGCGTTGGTCTGCAACTCGTCGAGAAGCTTTCGTCCGAAGCTATCCATCAGCGCGGTGGAATCCATTGTCATAGGGAGAAATGATAGTTGATTCGAGCGGAAGAGCCAAACCTGACCGTGCGCTTCTTCTGTACTCCGAACCAGCGGCGGCCTAGCATCTGCACATGGATTCCCTGCAGCAAGATTGCCTGTTTCTGGATGGCCAACCGTTGTCCTTGGCTGAAGTTGAAGCGGTTGCCCGTTTCGCCCGCCCGGTGGCCGTTGCGCCCGCTGCGCTGGTCCGTGTGGCCGCCAGCCGCGCCCTGATCGAGAAGATCCTTTCCAAAGGCCAGACTGTTTACGGGGTCAACACCGGTTTCGGAGCGCTCTCGGATGTGAGCGTCCCCGCCAACAAGCTGGCACAACTGCAAACCAACCTGGTCCGCAGCCATGCGGGCGGCGTTGGTCAGCCGATGGCCGAGGCCGAATCGCGCGCCATGCTGCTGCTGCGGGCCAACGTGTTGGCCAAAGGCTTCAGCGGATGCCGCCCGGAACTGGTGGAACTGCTGGTAAGCATGCAGAATGCCGGCGTGCACCCGGTGATTCCCGAGAAAGGCTCGGTAGGCGCAAGCGGCGATCTTGCTCCGCTGGCGCATTTGGCGCTGGTGGTGATCGGCGAGGGAGAAGCCTTCTACAAAGGCGAGCGAATGGCCGGTGCCGAGGCATTGCGTTTCGCCGGGCTGCGCCCCACCGTTCTGGCCGCCAAGGAGGGCCTTGCGCTGCTGAATGGCACACAGGCGATGACCGCAGTGGGCGGACTGGCGGTTGCGCGCGCCTGGCGCGTGGCGCAACTGGCCGACCTGGCCGGAGCCATGTCGCTGGAGGCCCTGATGGGCACGCCGGCGGCCTTTGACGAGCGGATCCATCTGGCACGTCCCCACGCCGGGCAGATCGCCGTGGCGGAGCACCTGACGCGCTTGCTGGCCGATTCCGCGATCCGCGAGGCGCACCGCGAACACGATACACGGGTGCAGGACGCCTATTGCCTGCGCTGCATGCCGCAAGTGCATGGAGCGGTGCGCGGCGTGCTGGCGCACGTGCAGAGCGTTCTGGAAGTGGAGACCGGCTCGGCAACCGACAATCCTCTTGTTTTCCCAGAGAATTCCTTGGGAACACTAAGCGGCGAAGCCGTGATCTCGGGAGGGAACTTCCACGGCGCGCCGCTGGCCTTCGCCTTCGACTACGCGGCGATCGTGATCACGGATTTGTGCAGCATTACGGAGCGGCGCATTGACCGGATGTTGAATCTGGATATCAACGAGGGGCTGCCCGCATTTCTGTCGCCCGATCCGGGGCTTTCCTCGGGCTTCATGATGGCGCAGATTGTGGCGGCGGCGCTGATCAACGAGTGCCAGGTGCTGTCGCATCCCTCATCCACGGGAACCATTCCCACCGACGGCGGCAAGGAGGATCACGTCTCGATGGGCATGACCGGAGCGCTGAAGCTGCGCCAGATTGTGGAGCATGCCGAGCGCATCGTGGGCATCGAGCTGATGTGCGCGGCGCAGGCGCTGGAGTTCCGCCGTCCCCTGACGGCCAGCCGCGAAGTGGAGCGGGCCCACGCCGCAGTGCGCACGGTGGTGCCAAAGCTCGAAGAAGACCGTGTGGTCTCGGGCGACATGGAAGCCATGGCCAACGCGGTCCGCAATGGCGTCTTCGATAGTTGGCGGTCGTAGCGGTCTTCCCCCCTATCCCCGTTGAAAACGGGAAGGGGCATGCCGGGGTCAGAGGAAAGAAAGCAAGGTCCTTACGTCGTACGGCTCACATCCCGTCCGCCGTAGGATGCTTCTACAGTGTCGATATTGCCTACCGGAAGGTAACTGCCGAGCAGCTGACCAACCAACCGGCACCGCTCAAAGTGCGCTAGCCTCGATGTCGACAATCGAAGTGGAAACTCTCTTATGGAGGATGGCAGCTCACTTGCGAGTCTGAGTTTTTGTGGGATGTACATCAATGGTTGCATCCGAAATATCGGTATCCTGGAGCTGAATCGTGAATTCTCCGGACCCCGCTCGCAGAGTATATGTGCCGGAAGGGAGGAGGTCGAACCTGAATGACCCATCCGGCATGGACACAGCGGTATGTGCTTCAATGGGGCGCCCGAGGCGCTGAAATGAGATTTCCATGCCCGCGCTAGGCACGCCGCCCTCCATCACAATGCCGCCGATGGAGTGGAGCAGACGCGTCGGAATACTGATGTCAGCATCCGTAATCTCGTCGCCGTCTTTCACATCAACGACTCTCGCATCTGCCTGGTCGAGAGCTTCTGGAGCATAGACAGTCAATTGTCCGGTTCCTGGACTGACAGGGAAACTTTGGAGGCCTTTGCCGTTTTCCACCTTGAATCCCAAGTGGGATTCTCTGATGTGAATAGCGAGCCGATATCTTCCTTCCGGTAACCCGGCAATCCTATACATCCCGCGATCATCCAAGGCGGCAAATTCCGCGAATGTATCTGGGTGTTCGTCGAGGTGGAGTGGTACGCCAGTTGAGTCTTCGTCCCGAAGCCGGGTGACCCACACTGATGCTCGGCCCGGGAGGCCCCCAATGTCTACCGTTACACGTCCGGAAATGGCCGCTGCGCGCCGCAGAATGATATCCTTCCGAGCATCGGCCCCGGCTTTCGCGGTAACTTGAGGAAGCTCAGCGAGAAGCTTTTCCTTTTCGTCGCCTGTGAGACCCTCCAGTCTTCTGAGCGCCAGCTGGACTTCGTTAGGATATCCATCCATGGTTGCGCTGATGAGATATGTTCCTGGTTGGACGGACTCAATCTCGTAGGCTCCACTGAAATCAGTACTTGTGGATGGGGAGATGTTTTTTGCGTCGAGGGCATGTGTCTGAGAAAGGACGCTAGCAAGCGGAATCAGATAGACAGTGGCGCCGCGCGCAGGCGTATTAGTATCGTTGCAGATAACCAGCCCGGAAACCGAACCTCCTCCACTTTGCGCTGCGACCGAAAGAACGGGCACTACCAGGCATCCGAAGACTAGCGATCGGATAATTAGCAAGACTTTCATCGCGCCAAATCTTAGCACACATTGGGTTCAGAGATAAGCGCGTCGACAGCACTTCGAAAGCCTTGCGACTCGTCTCAATTGCCCGCCCGGACGCTCGCCAGTTGCCGCAAATGCCTCGATTCCATTGCGCCTCACTCAGGAGAACACGGTGAGAAAAGGTGGAAGCAAGCGTGTCACCGGCCATCGTCCGCAATCGTGGGAGTGTCACCGGCCGCTCGGCAACCGGTCACCCGTCAGTCACCTTGTATTCAACCCCTCCCTCGTGTGCAGCGACTGGGCGGATTCGCGCGAGGTTCCGCTCGTGCTGAAGCGGTAGAGTTCTTGCCGGGGACCAATCCTCTGCGAACCTTGCGAAGGATGGGATTCAAACAGTCCGCCCGCCTTTGCCCCTCAAGCAGCCCGATGAAAGGGCTCAATCTTTGGCTGTTTCTTTTGAGATGCCTGCCACATTTCGTAATCGGTCTGCAGTTCATACCAGATTGCAGCATGGGTGCCAAAGGCGGCGGCAAGGCGCAACGACATATCGGCCGAGATGCCGGCCTTGCCATTGAGGATGCGGGAAAGCGTTGCGCGGGAAACCTGCAAATGCTTTGCGGCAGAGGTAACATCCACGTCGCCTAGAAATTCCCGCAGCACCTTGCCTGGGTGCGGCGGGTTGTGCATGCGCATATCGTTTCTCCTAATGGTAATCCTGATAGTCGACGAGAATTGCATCCTGGCCTTCAAAGGTGAAAGTCAAACGCCAATTGCCGTTCACCTTCACCGCCCAATGGTGCTGGAGATCGCCGCGCAAGGGGTGCAAGTCCCATCCCGGAGCATTCATATCGCTCGCGGCCCTGGCCCGGCTCAACTGAAAGAGTTGAACGGAGAGTTTAGCAGCGTGGGAAGGCTGAATTCCGGCTTTGCTTCCGGTGGTGAAGAACCTTTCGAGCCCACTATGCCGGAAGCTCTTGATCATGCGTATAGTGTGGCGCGCCACTTCTCACTTGTCAAACATGTGAATCCGACCTTCAGCCTGAAGGCCCATGCTCCCTCCGCCCCTGCTCTTTCCGCAAATACAAATCATCAACACTTGCCGAGGTTTGCTACTTGACGCTGAGATCCCCGTCGAAGTCCATCACCAGGTCATCGCCCTGGATCACCATCGAGTGGATTTTGAGGCGGTCGAGGGTGACCTTGTATCCGGAGGTTGCCGTCGAGTCCTGAAGGGCCTTGCGCAGCAGATCGGCCGCGTTTACCTGCATGTTGTTGGGGAGCTGCTTGCTCAAGAATGGCGTAAGAAAATAATTTAGCTGTTTCTGGTCCAGGACCTTTTCCAGGCGCGCATCGCGGAAGCCGATGGTCTCGTTTTCGCCTACTGGGGAGAGCGAAACCTGGGGCATGGTGTTCAAAGAGATGCCGATGCAAGTGCTGCCGAAGGCCTTTCCCAGCTTGGCATGAGCCTTGATGACCACCACCACCCGGTCCTGCGCGAAGCTGAGCTGGGCGTCGTCGGCGTAGACATAGCAGGCGGTTTTCTCGCCGCCCTGCAAGTAATAACGGCCGTTGGGGCCGCTGAAAAGTTGTTGTTTCAGGGTTCTCTGCAGGACGTCACGGCTGACTTTCAATTCAACGGCGTGGACAGACGCCGGTGCGACGGCCGCCAGCAGAAAGCAGGCGGCCAGAAATCGTCCAGAGTTTTTCGTCATAAGTCTATGGTGCCACTCCCGGCTAGCTGGGGCAACCGGGCGCAGTCTTCACAGAGGTTTCGCGGGTCCTTAAGTTGCTCTAAAGCTCCTATTGTCAAAGATGTAACCAGGTCTGGCGGTTGTGGCGCACTTCAATCGACAGGCGTCTGAATAAAAGCCATTGATATATATCGCATTTGGAGAGCCATTTCCGTCATTTTGATCTTGATTTTTGGATAAAAAATACTTAAAATAGGATTCTACAGTTGCCTCAGGAGCGTCAGGACTCCCCAGCCAGCGTCCGAGGTTCTACAAGTAATTCACACTTCTAAGGACACCAAATCGATGGCAAAGCGTCGTGGAAATCCGAACTGGGGCAAGCCAGAGCCCATCGGCCCTGTTGTACCCACTGTAACCTCCTTCGAACAGATCGTCAAAGAGTTTAAGCTGACCCCGGATCAGTACATCCGGTCAACACGTCTTCGCGAGTGGGCGCGGCGGAACAAGAATTCCAAGTACATCCCGGAAGCGCTGCTCGAGGCATGGGGATTTGAGATTGAATCGACGTTGTGATGGGCCCTTCAGCCACTTTGAGCATGAGCGCCGCCTCCGGGCGGCGCTTTTGCTTGCGCTTCATTGTTTCTTGGCCGCTGCCTGTTCCGGCTTCGGAGATTCCGCATTGGGCCGCGCCGCGCTAGTCTTTTCCACAAAGAACAGCGCGTCAAACTGCTGGTTGGCGGGAGTCGTGCTCCACAAGGAGGCCGCTAGCGCATCCCCATACGCCGCTCCGATGCTCCGCGAAGGGTGAGATTGCTGGAACCACTCCGCTACCGGTCCCTGCTTGGGAAGCTTTCTCAGGTCCACGGCGAAAATGGATTGTCCGGTTGCGGCCAGGGCATGATCCAGAGTCCCGACTGGAGCCGGACCAACGGTGAAGTCGTGCAACCCCTTGCCCATTTCCCAGGCCTGAAAACCTCCCTGGTTGAAGGCGAAGCCGAAATTGACGAGTTGGTCGCCGTAAATCTTGCGAAGATAGCTTCCCATCGGCGTCATTCCCGCCTCGGCATAAGCGACATGGCCGTTGTGTGCCCAAACCACAATCCTGGCTCCGGGGTTGTGCTCGGCAATCCACTGGATGTTCTCCGCCATGCTCTCGTCCCGGCCCTTCGTGCCCGCCTTCAGCTGAGCGTATTGCTGGACGATGCGGGCATTCTGAACGATCCAGTCGATGTCCTTCGCGGATGATCCGGCCGCCAGATAGCGAGAGCGATTGCTCTCCAGATACACCATGACCGCGGCGCATTTCCCGATCGGCGATGCGGTCGTAATTTGCGTATTCGGATCGGCTTTCGGAGCTCCGATTCGCCGCATGCGCAGGCTTTGCTTGCCGTCCTGCGCCTGGGTGTTGTCGATGGAAACCTGGTAGCCCTGCCCAAAGGTCATGAATCCGACCGTAGTGGGAGATTCGAAGCCGCCATCGAAGACGCTTGGATCGGCATAGGACACGCCGTTGACCGCGACGCTTAATGAGTCGAACCAGGCCGTGCCATTTCCCGTATGCAGCGCTCCAAAATAGACGGCCGTAGCGTCCGCAGGCACGTCAACGGAGATTTCATAGCGTTTCCAGGGCGTGGTTCCGGTGACGCCGTTTTCATGCATGTTGCGAAAGGCGCTCTGCACCACCCCCTTGGCGTCGTCGGCACGCAACCAGAATCCCGCATAGCCGTTGGCGATATCTTCGCTGCGGATGAAGCCGGAGACAGTGACACGCTTGCCGGCAACGGTTTGAATGGGCAGCTTCGCGGTGGCGCCGGCAAACTGATCGGCGGTCGACTCTTCGATATGCGCAACCTGGTCATAGAGCGGATTGACGGTTGCGTCGAGGTAGCCCCGATCGTTTGAACCGAGGAATTTCCGGACGATCTCCATGGAGACCGTGGGATTCTGCATGTCGAAGCCCGTGAACTCGATGCGGCCTTTGCCGGACTTGTTGAATTCACGCATCCAAAGGATCATGTCCAGGACCTCTTCGGTGTTCCAGGTCCAGAAGTACATCCCCTTGAGCAGTGCTTTGGGGTCGCCGTTGCCATTGAGAACGAAGTCATTGAGCCGGTAGGCCTCCGGCATGTTGGCTTCGATGGAGAAGATGGAAAATCCCTCCTGGCTGGCCAGGAACTCCAACATCCGGTGCTTCAGTTGGAAGAACTCCCGCGTGCCATGGGTCGCTTCGCCCAACTCGACAATTCTGGCATCCCCGACGATTTTCTTCAGTGGTTGCATGTCGATGAATCCATGGCCCGCCTCGACGGTTTGCAGGGGTATGGCCCCTTGGCGGAGCCATTGAGTTGCAGCCTGTTCAGGGTTCTGCTCGGCTGGCGCAAGCGCGCACGCGAGAAGCAAACAGACTGGTAGGAACAGGTTGCGGGAGAAGACCGGTAAGAGTTTCATGGCATGGGAATTATAGGAAAGGCGGCGACGGAAGTCGCGGGCTTCGGATTTTTTGCAAGGCAAACATTCTTCGGCGTGCATCCTTCATAGACTCGTTCTTCCCTATTTTGGCGTTTTCCTGCGCAATGGGCGAGAATGGAAGGGCTGACATGCCCCACACCCTGCGCACTTTCGAGCCCCCCTTTACCGATGTTCCCGGTGCCATTGCCGAAATTCGCGCCGGACGCATGGTGGTTGTTGTTGATGACGAAGACCGCGAGAACGAGGGCGATCTGACCCTGGCGGCGGAGTTTGTGACACCGGAAGCCATCAACTTCATGGCCAAGCTGGGCCGCGGACTCATCTGCCTGACCATCACCGAAGAACTGGCGGACCATCTGCGCCTCTTCCCGATGACCCAGCAGAATTCCTCCCGCTTCGGAACGGCCTTCACGGAAACGATCGAGGCAAGGGAAGGTGTGACAACCGGGATTTCGGCAGCCGACCGCTCCCACACCATTCGCACCGCCATCCGGCCGGGCGCAACCGCATCTGACTTGGCGCGGCCGGGCCATGTGTTTCCGCTGCGTGCTCGCAAGGGCGGTGTACTGGTGCGGGCCGGGCAGACGGAAGCCTCTGTGGACTTGGCCCGCCTTGCTGGGCTGCACCCCTCCGGCGTCATCTGCGAAATCATGCGCGACGACGGCGAAATGGCCCGCATTCCCGACCTGATTCTCTTCTGCCGGGAGCACGGCTTGCTGATTCTGACCGTGGCGGAGCTGATCCGCTACCGCCTGCGCAACGAGCGCTACATTGTCCGCGCCGGTGAAACCCGCATCCAGACCCGCTATGGCGAGTTCCGCATGATTGCCTACGAGAGTGAAGTCAATGGAGGCGAAAGCCACATCGCCCTGGTGCGCGGCGACCTGTGCAGCGATTGCCCCGCATTCAATGCCGGGCCGGCGGGTGGTGTTTGCGGTGGAATCCAAAGCGCGATGGCGACGGGGGTTTTTGGGAATTTGGACAACTCCGGGCTGCCGGACGCCGAGCCACGCCCCCCTTGCGAGCGGGCGGTACTCGTTCGCGTACATACGCGCTGCACGGCCGGCGATATCTTTGGCGCAGACTGCGATTGCCGCGAAACGCTCGACCAGTCGATGAAGATGATTGCCCAGGAGGGCTGTGGCGCGATCCTCTACCTGCACAACACCTCGCGCGGCTTTGAGATCGACCACGGATCGGCACTGGCAAGTGGATTCGATCCGAACAGCTCGACGGCGCTTCCGGCCGGAAAGGCGTCCGCCTCTTCGCGGCTGATGCTGCACCAGGAATTGCGCTCGCGCGAAGGCTCCCAGGCCCGCACCGGGAGGATTCTGCGCGCTATCGGACTGGGTGGCCAGATTCTTTCCGATCTGGGCATTCAGCGCATTCGCCTGTTATCGAATACGCCCATGCACATCCCGGCCCTGAACGGCTTTGGGCTGGAGATTGTGGAGCAGGTCCCGATTCCTATTAGTCAGACTCAGCCAGCCCAGGAGCCGGCGGCGGAATCAGCGGCAAAGTGAAGTTGAATTTCGCGCCGGAGCCGAGTTCGCTTTCCACCCAAACCCGCCCGCCGTGCGCCTGCACGATGTGCTTGACGATGGCCAATCCCAGGCCGGTGCCGCCCGACTCGCGGGAGCGAGCCTTGTCCACACGATAAAAGCGTTCAAAAATGCGGCTCAGGTGCTCGGAAGCAATGCCCGGGCCGAAATCCTGCACATAGAACGCGACCTCCGACTCCAGCAGCTCCGCCCCTATGCAGATGCGCTTGCTTCCGGTGGCGTATTTGAGCGCGTTTTCAATCAGGTTGCCAAATACCTGATTCATGGCGTCCGCATCGGCGCGGACCAGCACATCCGGCGCCGCGGCCATTACCAGTTCCACTTCGGAGTCCACCACCATTCCGCCCAGCGAATCAACCGCGTCCTGAATCAGCAAACTGGCGCGAACCGGCTGGCTGGTAAGCATGTAGTCGGGGCTCTCGACCGTGGCCAGGGCCAGCAGATCTTCGGTAAGGCGATTCATGCGAGTGGCGTTTTTCAGAACGATGGCAAGAAACTCACGCGCGGTTTCAGCGTCCGGCCGGGGCTCCTCGATCAGCGTTTCCACGTATCCCTGGATGGAAGTGAGCGGGGTGCGCAGTTCGTGGCTGACGTTGGCGATAAAGTCGCGCCGCGACTTTTCGGCTGCTTCGATGCGGGTAACATCGTGGAGAACGGCCAGCGCTCCGCCGCTGGGCAGGGGCACGGCGCTGACATCGAAGACGCGCCCTGGAGTCAGTGAGCTGGCGCGGCCGACGCGCGGCTCACGCTGCTCCAGCGCTCCGCGGACGCAGGCCAGCAGTTCGGGATCGCGCACCGCGTGAATCAGTGGGCGGCCGGCACGGATATGCATGCCTGCGATACGCTGCATCACTGCATTGGACCAGCGCACCTGACCCGCCGGAGTAATGGCCACAACCGCCTCCTGCATCGAATCCAGCATGGCGGCCAATTCGTGACGCCGGCTTTCGATTTCCGAGAAGCTCTGGTCGAGCCGTTCCGCGGTCTGGTTGAGCGCCGCCTCCATCGCGGCAAGCTCGTCGCTGCCCGATTCCTTGAGGCGCGCACTCAGGTCGCCTTCGGCAATGCGCCGGGCAAAGATGACCACGCGTCGCAGGCGTCCGGTGACTCCGCTGGCGGCCCATGCGGCGACCGGGATGGCAACACAGAGGGCGACCAGTCCCGACCAGAATGCCTCGCGGGCCAGCAGCGGCAAAGGCGCATCGGGCAGATGCTCCACCAGGTGGCTGAAGACCAGTTCCATCACCACCGTGTGGAAGACCAGCAGCAGAACGAAGAGGCCTAGAAGCTTGGTGAATACCTTGCGCGCGAGTGCTTTACGGGCCAAGGGTTACTCGCCTTTGGGCAATTCGAAGCGGTAGCCCGCGCCGCGAACCGTCTTCAAATAGCGCGGATTCTCGGGGTCGACTTCGATCTTTTCGCGAATGCGCCGCACATAAACGTCCACCGAGCGCGGTGTGACGAAGCGCGCATCGCCCCACACAGCATCGAGCAGGTGGTCGCGGCTGAAGACACGGCCCGGATGACGCGCCAGGTAGTCAAGCAGGCGGAATTCGGTGGCCGTAGTCGTGGTCAGCTCGCCCCGCACCCGCAATTGCATCGCGTTGGCGTCGATGATCACCTCTTCGAAACTGATCACCGAGGGCGTGGTGGGCCGTTCGAAGCGGCGCAGAACGGCCTTCACGCGGGCCATCAATTCGCGCGTGGCAAAGGGCTTGGTGATATAGTCGTCCGCGCCCAGTTCGAGCCCCAGCACGCGGTCGTTCTCGCCGGCCCGGGCGGTCAGGAAGATGATCGGAATGGTCGATAGCGCCGCATTGGCGCGCAGTCTACGACAGACATCCAGCCCGTCGCCACCGGGAACCATAATGTCCAGCAGGAACAGGACCGGCGGTTGCCGTTCGGCATCGGAAATCAGGTTGGTGGGAGTAGTGAACAGGCGTGCGGAAAACCCGGATGCTTCCAGGTGATGCTGCACAAGCCGCGCGATATCGGTTTCGTCTTCCAGTACAAATACGGTTTGGCTCAACCCGTCTGCCCTCGCCCGGCGGCCGTTCTGGAGTTGGTTCTGGGGCCGCACGGAATCGTTAACAGATTAATGCAGGGAGGCAAAGATAATGCAAACGTTGTGTGAATTTGGCAGGTGGCTGCCGGCGGAGGCCAGATGAAGGGCCTCTGATTCAGTCGATACTTTGAAAAGGCACAGCTTCACGGGCTGCGGAAAACTCGCCTTTCGACTCAGTCCTGAAGGGTACGGGCTCTAGCGTGAAGGGCACGCGCTTTAGCCCGTGCATAAGCGCTGCAAAATGAACGCGGCCTTCGCAGGCTGCGAAAGAACCCGGTCGGGATAGCAAGAAGCGTCAGGGCACGACTTTAGTCGTGCCGCAAGTGCCGCGGAATGAACGGGGCTTTACAGGCTGCGGAAAAACTCGGTCTCAGCCTCAGTCTTGAAAAGGCACGGCTTCAGCCGTGCCGTAAGTGCAGCAGAATGAACGTGGCCTTTAGGCACCGAGGGGCGTTTTGAGGGAATCGTGCCCCAACTCCGGCCTTTTTCCGCAGCCTGTTTAGCCCCTGAGGTTTGCATCTCGGGTATTCCACCCAAAATCATGTCTTTTCCCACAGCCTGTTTTGCCACTGAGAGAACACATCTTCGCGACGATCGGTCATCGGCGCCCACTCGATCTATCGCCCGCCTTACGGGCTCGCCCGCAGCATCTGGATCGCCTGCCGGTAATCGATTCCGGCTGGAACCGGCTCATACCGGTTCATCTCTTCCACGGTATCGAAGCTCTTGATCTTGAATAGAATACGCAGACTCATGTTGATCTGAAACCGCGCAATGCGCCACTGATGTCCGCCCACATCGGTTTGCTCCATCACCAGCCATCCGCCCTTGTTGAGCTTGCCCAGAATGCCCCACGCATAATCCGTATCCTGTTGTAGATGGCCTTCCAGACGGGTGACTCGCTCCTGGGCTGCGTCGATCCAGAGTTCTCCACTCATCGCGGTCAACGCCTGCGTCTGCATGTCGGGCGGGTTGAAACCGGGTTCGGGGCGAAAACTAAACTTCTGCACCGGCCCGGCCGGCCCCTGGCCCACACCCGCATATTGATAAATAAAAGCCTTGGGCAGCATGCGCAACAGATTGAGCACAATGTCGAGATCCCCGTCCTCGCTCTGTTTGCGGTGTTGCTGGCGGCCTGGCTCGCTCAGCAACAAGTCGAGGCGTGCCTGCTCATTCTGCTCGTCCAGCGGGCTCAACGGCTTGTCGAATTGCGAAACCAGGCGGGCGACAGCTCCATCGCGGGTTTCAACGATCTCTTTCACCGTGGTCAGCCGGGGACTGGACTTGCGCAGACGGAAGCGCATGGGATGGCTGGTGTCGCGCGCACACCGCAACTCCGTGGCCAACGCTCGCTGCACCAGCGCCTGCGCCTCGGGGTCCGACAACGGCAGGGGCGGGGACGGCTGCCCGTGAGGACCAGCGGCCAAAGCAATGACGGAGAACCACAAAGCAGAAAAGCAGAAAGAATGCAGTAAAACCCGACGCGTAAACACGACTAAAAGTTTAGCTGGTTTATCCGGCATGAGGAATCCGCGGAAGATCGTGAGGGCTCATAGTGGGTTAGACGCGCGGATTCCTTCCTCGGATTCCTTTCAGGCTGCATGCATTGAAGCAAGCCGCCTTGGTTGCGTATAGTTCGGGCAGGGCCTTCGAGAGGCTCCGGAAGGAACGAAACCATGGCCTTGGAGAATACTCCCGCGCGTATCGGGAAAACCGTCGTGATTCGCGGAGAAGTGAAGGGCAGTGAAGATCTGATTGTGGATGGGCGCGTGGAGGGGACCGTGAGCCTTTCCGAGAGCCGTTTGACAATTGGCCCGAATGCGAATGTGGCAGCAGATCTTTCTGCCAAGGATGTCCTGGTGTTGGGGCAGGTGGTGGGAAACATCGTCGCCAGCGGGCGGGTCGAACTGCGCTCCGGCTGTCAGGTCGAGGGCGATATCCGGGCACTGCGCCTGGCAGTGGAAGACAATGCGGTCTTTCGCGGCAAGGTGGATTTGACCCAGACCGGCCCCGGCTCAAAGGGGTCAGACACCCCTAGCATTCACCCCCCGAGCGGGACATATCAGAGCGGTTCCTGAGTTTCCGCGCCCTCGCTGAAATCGTGCAAGGTGTCATTTGACTGCACTCCACGGACGAAGACCGGTCCGTGGAGGCCCAGGATGAGGAAAATGCCATATCAGAGCATCGATTCCTGGAAAAAGCAACTCTGGAATCGCTAGAATCGCAAACGGAACTCTCTGACGAGAGACCGCTCTGCCCGGATCGGCAGAGTATAACCGGCTCAAATGCAAGGGGAACTCAGGTTGTTTAGCAGCTGGTTTGAGAAGAAGCAGGAAAAGGGCCCCGCCGCCATCGGTTCCAGCTCCATCGGGCCGACCGGCCCCCGCGTGCCGCGCCACAGCGGCGGCTGGACCGCGGTTCGCAAGCGCTTGGAGACCGAACAGGGTCTGCGCGTCATCGATGTCGGGTTTACTTCTCCTGCCAACATCCATTACCTGACCGAACTCGGCCACAGCGTCTTTCTTTCGGACCTGGTGCACGATGCCTGCGGCACCGACTGGAAGACCGGCGTGGACGAGGAGGGTAACCCGGTCTGGGACGTGAACGGCTTCCTGGAACAGTCTCTCGATTTCTCCGGGCGGACCTTCGATGTCGTTCTGCTTTGGACCTCCCTGGACTACCTGCCCGAGCCATTCGTCGCGCCGGTGGTCGCGCGCCTCCATGGGGCCATGAACGAGGGCGGGCAGGTGCTGGCGCTCTTTCACACCCGCACCACGGGCGCGGAGGCCGTGCATTGCCGCTTCCACGTCACGCCCGGCGACGAAGTAGAGGTCCAGCTGGCCCAACAGTTTCCCATTCAGCGCGCTTTCACCAACCGCAGCATCGAGCGCCTCTTTGCCTCCTGGAGTGGGCACAAACAGTTCCTCGCCAAAGACAGCGTCTCGGAAGTGATCATCACGCGCTAGCCAGCGGAGCTAGCGTCGTTGGCGGTGCTAGCGGGGCAAGCTAGTATGCGCCTGTGCTCCGGCAAACGACCTTCAGCAGGCTTCCATAAGACAGCGCGGAGCGCATTTCCCTCAGAGGCCTTACACTCATTCCCGCGAGGTATTTTCTCTTACCACGAACTCCGAAACTCTCTCAATCCAAAACGCACTCAATAGAGGTGACATGATGACTGTATTGAAGGGAACACGCATAACCTGGCTGGGCCACGCGACGGTCTTGATCCAGACCGCGGGGGACACCAACATCCTGATCGATCCGTTCATCGCTCAGAATCCCAAATATCCCAAAGGCTTCACTCTTCCGGCGAAAATTGACTATATTCTACTGACTCACGGGCACGGAGACCACATCTCCGACGCCGTGCCGGTAGCCGCGACGCATTACTCCACGGTGGTCGCGATTTACGAGCTGGCCACCTACGTGACAGGCAAGGGAGTGGCCAGGACCATCGGCATGAACCTCGGGGGAACGGTGCAACTGGGCGACGTGGCAGCCACCATGGTGGAGGCCAAGCACTCCTCGGCGGCACAGGATGAAACCGGCGACCACTACGTCGGGGTTGCGGCTGGGTTTGTGTTGGCGGTCAAGGACGGCCCCGTCATCTACGACGCCGGAGATACTTCGGTGTTTGGCGACATGAAGCTGATCGGCGAGTTGTACCACCCGGATGTCGCGATTCTGCCCATCGGGGGCCATTACACCATGGGCCCGAGGGAAGCCGCTCTGGCCGTGAGCTTCGTAGGGGCGAAGATCGTTCTGCCCATGCACTTCGGAACCGTTCCGCCGCTTGTGGGTACGCCCGACGAACTGGCGGCGCTGGTCGGCCCCGGGGTGGAAGTGGTCCACTGGACGCCGGGACAGACGGTTTAGTGGGGAGTAGGGAGTAGTGATCAGGGTGCCCGCGCAGGGCAATCGAATGAATCCAGGTTGATGTTGAGGCCGAGGCCTGTTCCGATTTCCGACGCGCCGGAGGCGCAATGGTGGTTAGCCCCGCGCTTCAGCGCGGGGAAAGCGGCCAGAAACAGCTAGGCAGCCCTGTAGGGGCGGAGCAAAACGGCAAGTCTGTCAACGAGACAACATTCATGCGGTTGCCCTGAGCGCCCGCGCTGCGGGGCTGGCTTGCCGCGGAAAGAGGGGGTGCAATGTCGAAGGTCACCGCACCCCTTTCGGTCTCAAACGGCCATCCTGCGGAGGTTTGATCCCGCAGTGAGGATCGGTGTTGGTCTTTCCTGGAATCTTCCCAGAAAGTAATCAAGGCGTGGTCACCGCAGCGTCAAGTTTCTCGAGTACCCGGGCAACCGCAAAGCGCCCACGCTCATCTCACCCATCAAGTCCAGCATGAATCGATACTTGCCCCTGCTTACCCCCATAAGCCTAAGTGGGCCAGGAGTTTATGGCGGCAATACTGTTGGTTGACGGTGATCCGCTGCAGGCCTTGTTGCATGTCGCGGTGCTGAAACGCCACTTCCCCGACGTGTGGCGGGTGACCAGCGCCGCGGAGGCATTTTGCTTGGTGGAGCAGCCCCAGTTTGCCCAGAATCTCGGCCTGGTCATCGCCAGCCAGCGCATGCCCGGCCTGAGCGGCCCGGAATTCGTGGCTGAATTGCGCGAGCGCCTGCCCAAGCTCTGGATCCTGGTGCTGGGTGACGGCAGCGAAGCAGCCCCGGAATATGCCGATGAAAAAGTCAGTTTTGTTCCTGGTCCGGCCCGTTCCGTGGAGATTCTGAAGCAGGCGGAGCGCCTGATGGGGCAGATCTCAAGCCCGGCCGTAAAGGGCGGAACCCGCGCCCAGTTGGATTGGACCCACATTGATTCCCCACACCGCGGCCTCTGAGCATCCCGCATGGGTAGTCTCGTGCTGGAGGCCTTGGAACGACGCCCCGGTGAATGAAACGCGAATTGTCCCATTCTCCACCATCCGAGTGAGCCACATCACACCCAAACAACCTATGATGATACGAGAATTGATCCAAAGGGAACCGCTTTTGCGGTTCTCCAATTTGTGTGCCTTGGTGACCCTTGTTAAACATTGCCGAACATTGCCGAACATTGCTGAACATTTGGCTTTGGCGATGAGATGAACGCACAGGCAGCAACCGGCACGACGGTTGGAGAGCCCATTCAGGGCGTTCAGCGCACAGGGAAACCAGTTTCACATTAATCCGAAACCGCACCGCAAAAGTCGAAGCGCCCGCAAGGGGGCGGCGACTCAGGACAGAGCTTACCGGGGCACACCAACTCTGGTTTCTCTCTAAATGCACGACACCTCGTGGAGTGTGAATGGCAGCCTTCGGTAGTTTGGCTCTTTTGATTGCATTGGCGCTCGCCGCCTACAACTTGCTGGCCGGGGCATTGGCGCTGCGGTGGATTGCCACCGGGCAGCCCGCGCCCATCTCGCCCGAGCGGCTTGCCGATACCGCCCGCCGGGCCGGAATTGCCGGCTTTGCGGCGGTCACCGCGGCGGCCTTCGCGCTGGTCTGGTCGGTCTTCACCAACGACTTCTCCATCGCTTACATCGCGGAACACTCCAACATCGCCCTGCCCGGCCCGTACAAGTTCGCGGCGCTGTGGAGCGGTCAGGAGGGTTCGCTGCTTTTGTGGGCGTGGCTGCTGTCGGCTTACGGATTCGTTCTGCGACTGACCCACAAGCGGGATGTGAAGCTTTACGCCTACGCCGGCGCGATTCTGGCTGCGGTACAGGTCTTTTTCCTGTTGCTGATCAATTTCGCCGCGCCGCCCTTTTCGCTGCTCAAAGGCGTCATCCCCGAAGACGGCAACGGTCTGAATCCGCTGCTGCAGTACCCGGAGATGGTGATTCATCCGCCGCTGCTTTACCTGGGTTACGTCGGCTTCACCATTCCCTTCTGCTTCGCCTTGGGAGCGCTGATGATGCGCTATCCCGGAGAAAAGTGGATCAAGATCACGCGCGTTTGGACGCTGGTGACCTGGCTCTTCCTGACCTGCGGCATCTTCCTTGGCATGCATTGGGCATACGCCGTGCTGGGCTGGGGCGGCTACTGGGGATGGGACCCGGTGGAGAACGCGAGCCTGATGCCATGGCTCACCGGGACCGCCTTTCTGCATTCGGTGATGATGCAGGAGAAAAAAGGCATGATGAAGAGCTGGAACGTGTGGCTGATCTTCTCCACCTTCCTGCTTTCGATTCTGGGCACTCTCTTGACCCGCGCCGGGCTGGTCAGTTCCGTGCACGCCTTCGCGCAATCGTCGATCGGCACCTGGTTCACAACCTTCCTCTTCTTGACGCTTGCGGTCTGCATCTTCGTTTACATCCTGCAGCGGGACCATCTGAAGGCCGATAACCAGGTGGAATCGCTGGTCAGCCGCGAGTCGAGCTTCCTGTTCAACAACCTGGTGCTGCTGGTCGCCTGCTTCATCGTCCTGTGGGGAACTCTCTTCCCGATCCTCTCGGAATACGTGGTAGGCAGCAAGGTGACCGTCGGCGCTCCGTTCTATAACCGCGTGGCGATTCCCATCGGCCTCTTCCTTCTGCTGTTGACCGGCGTGGGACCGCTGCTTCCCTGGCGCTCCACTTCGCTGCGCAGCATCCGCCGCAACTTTATTGCTCCCTCTGTCGCATTGTGGCTCGCGGTCATCGCGGGCCTGGCCATGGGCGTCCGTCCCTGGAAGGACGGCGCGGTCGACCAGGGAAATTTCTATGCGCTGGTGGCCTTTGCCTTGTCGGCCGCGGTGCTGACCGCCATTCTCTCCGAATACGGACGCGGAGCACGGGTGATCGCCAAGCAAACCGGCAAGAACATCTTTGCCGCGATGTACCTGTTGATCCGCCGCAACACGCGGCGTTACGGCGGGTACTTCATTCATATCGGCGTGGTGATCGTGGTGGTGGGCTTGGCCGGAGCGGCCTTCAACCAGAACATCGAAAAGGAACTCGCGATCCATGACACCATCACCATTGGCGGCTACACGCTGGAGTGCATGGGCTTCGACCAGAGTTCGAACGACAACTACACCTCCGACTTCGCGCTGCTCGATGTCTCGAAGGGCGGCGTCAAGCGGTTCCAGATGACGCCCGAGCGGCGTGTCTATCTATCGACCGGGCAGCCGCAGACCATGGTGGCCATTCACTCGGTGCCGGGCTGGGATCTCTACGTCGTCTATGAGGGCAACAATCCCGACACCCACCAGCCGATCATCAAGGCCATTTTGAATCCCTTGGTCAGCTGGATCTGGGCGGGTGTTCTGCTGATTGTGCTGGGTACGCTGGTGGCGCTGTTTCCCAGCCAGAAGCCGGGCGCACAGAAAGGAGGCCAGTGATGGCAACTCCGTTGCGTTTTACCTTGGGTTCGAAAGCCGCTAAGGGCGTCCCAACCCGCGGTTCCCTGAGTTTCTGGTTGAAGGGCGCGCAGGCTCTGGCGCTGGCTGTCGCCGTCTGCTTCTCGCTGGGCGCTTCGGACTCCGGCGCCCGCTTCAGCGATCTGGGCCATCGCTTGATGTGTACCTGCGGGTGTGCGCAACTTCTGGGTGAGTGCGATCACGCGGGTTGCCCGGCCCGTGAAGGAGAGAACAAGGAACTGGCCGCCATGATTGCCAACGGCGACAGCACTGATGCAATCTTTGCCGCGTTCACCACCAAATACGGCGCAACCGTGCTGGCCGCGCCTACAGGCAAGGGCTTCGACATCGTAGCGTGGATCGCCCCGGTTGCCGTCTTCGTGGCGGCGCTGTTGGGCACCATTCTGCTGGTCCGGCGCTGGTCCGGGGTGTCTCTCACTTCGGAAAAGGCGGCACTGAAAGACGGCACCGCCGCTGCCGATCCCGCAAACGACCAGTTGAGGGAAAAAATTCGCCGGGAAACCGGCGCAGACGGAGGTTTTTAACTCATGACCGAGACCCAAGGTCTGATCGCTGGATTTCTGCTGCTGATTGCGGCGTTTGTGTATACCTTCTGGCCGGAAAATGTGTTTGCCTCCCAGAAGGAGAAGACGCGGCTCGACTACCTGTTGGAGCGCAAGGAACAGCTTTACGAAAACCTGCGCGATTTGAATTTCGAGTACAAGGCGGGCAAATATCCGGATGAGGATTTCCAGGCGCAACGCGCGCACCTGGAGAACGAAACGGCGCTCCTGCTGGCCGAGATCGAACACCTGCAGCACGCGTGATGCTCCGATGAACTGTCATCCTGAGCGAAGCGCGGCCGCTCCTCTGCCGCGATCGTATGTTTTCGCAATTACGACTCGAAGTTTGGGTGCCCCAGGTCCGGGGTCCCCACGGACAAGCCTTCGTCCGTGGGGAGGAAGTCCCTCGCACCTGGGGACCTGGGAAAGCACAAATCTAGACGGTCAAGGCACTGGATACACGCTGCGCCCCCCAACCCAGCCGAAACCAAGCAAAATTGGATAGGATCTTTCTACGACCATGAAATCGACACAGATGCTTCTCCGCACCGTTGCCCTGAGCCTGTTTGCTTTCGGCGCAATCGCACAAGCCGCCTCCGTTACCGGCACTGTGACCAACAAGACCACCGGCAAGCCGTCGGCTGGCGACACCGTAGTGCTGGTGGACGTTCAGGCCGGAATGGGCGAAGCCGCGCATGCGACTACCGACGCCAACGGGCGCTATACACTGGCTGAGCCCGGAGCCGGGCCCTACCTGATCCGCGCCACCCATCAGGGAGCCACTTACTTTATTGCCGCTCCGCAAGGCAGCGCGCAGGGCGACATTACCGTCTACGACGGCGCGGCCAAGGTGGAAGGCATCAGCCTGAACGCCGACGTGATCGAATTCGAATCCGGCCCTGGCCAGCTCTTCGTGAACGAGCGCTACTTTGTGAAGAACGCCAGCAATCCGGCCCGCACACAGAACAGCCCGCATGGATTTGAAGTGGTCATCCCCGCCGATGCTGTTCTGGACGGCGCAGCGGCCACGCGCCCCAGTGGCCTGCCCACCAACGCAACGCCGGAACCGGCGGGGCAGAAGGGCCACTACTACATCAACGTGCCCATTCAGCCCAGCCAAGGCGAGAAGGACACGCTCTTCGATCTGCGCTACCACCTCCCGTATTCCAGTGGAAAATATGTCTTCACTACCAAGGAGACGATGGCCGCCGACAACGTGGCCGTGCTGCTGCCCAAGAGCATGACCTTTACGCCGGGCAAAGATTCGAACTTCCAGCCCATTCAGGAAGATCCGGGCCTGCTCACCTTCGTGGCCAAGAACACCGCGGCGGGCAAGTCGATCTCGTTCACCATCTCTGGTGAGGGATCGATGCCGCGCGAGAACCAGGGAACTCCAGCCGCGCAGCAGCCCTCCATGGGGGGCTCGCAGGACGCTGGCACGGCGGACGCCGGAACACCCGGCAATACTCCGGGTGGAGGCATTGGCGCTCCCATCAACACCCCCGACCCGCTTTCCAAATACAAGTGGTGGATCCTCGGCGCGCTGGCGTTCCTGATGGTAGTGTCCGCGGCTTTCCTGCTGCGCAAACCTGCCGGAGCCCTGGCCGTTGCTGCGCCCCCGCTGCCCGGCGATCGCAAGGCTGCGCTGATGCATGTTCTGAAGGAAGAGCTATTCGCCTTGGAGAGCGAGAAGATCTCCGGCACTCTGCCGATCGAAGAGTACAACGAGTCGAAGGCGGCCCTGGAAACGGTTCTGAAGCGCGCCCTGAAGAAATAGCAACCTGCTCCGAACATTCAAAAGGAAAGGGCTGCATCGCAAGATGCGGCCCATTTCATATGTTCCCTGTTCCAATTCCCTATTCCCTACTCCCTACTCGCTACTCCCTGTCCCCTGTCCCCTGTTCCCTGTTCCCTGTTCCCTGTTCCTAGTATTCTTGCCTCCATGAAGACTCTCCTTCGAACGCTTCTCTATCTCTCCCTGATTATTTGGCTGGGGGCCGAGGTATTCTTCCCAGTCGTCGCAGCCACCGTCTTTGGCTCGCTGCGGCCGGACACACATCTGGCGGGAACCATCGTGGGCCAGTTGCTGCGCATTCTGCATGGCATGGCCCTTGTTTCAGGAATGGTCGCGCTGGCCACGATCGCCTTGTCGGCCGCCAAGGGCATCTTTCGCGCGCGCGGAGTGCTCGCTCCGGCGGGCCTGCTGGTCGCCATGATCGCCCTCACCCTCTACTCGCAGTTCGGCATTATCCCCGCCATGGAGCAGGACCGCGTGGCCGCGGGCGGGGCCGTCGATCTGGCGGATCCAGCCAATCCGGCGCGCATCGACTTCAAGCGACTGCACGACCGCAGCGAGCATGTCGAGGCGCTGATTCTGCTGCTGGGGCTGGCCACGGTGGTGCTGATAGCAAAAGAAGAATCGTCCCGCGGTTGATTTCTCTATGTTCTTTGCATCCGGGATGCCTGCTGGGATTGTCACCGCTTTCCGGATGCCCCTACAATTGCGCGCAGGAGGCACGCCGCCATGTCGCCCGTCCAGGAAGCTGTAAGAGTTATCAGCCCCCAGCCGAACTCGCGCGCGCGTATCCAGGTCCGCGTCGCCTCCGGCCGCGTCGGCTGGACCGGGCCATTGCTGCTATTGATTGCGCGCCCCGTCCTGTGGATGGCCGTTCAGGGGGCCGTTGCGCTGTTCTTCCTGGTGCGCCATCATCCTTCCCCATGGCGCGAGGCGACCTACTGGTGGAGCGTCTGCTTCACCACCGGCGATATCGGCTGCCTGCTCGGTCTCCGCTATTTCACCCGGCAGGAGGGCATCGGGCTGCGCGACCTGATCGGGCCGATTCGCCTCCGATACGGTCGCGACCTGTTTCTCGGGGCAGGCTTCTTCCTGTTGTTAGCACTCTTCTTCATGGGCGGCGGCTACCTCTCGCAGCAGTTGTTTTACGGCTCCGGCATCAACCCGGGAGCCTATCTTCTTCATGCGCGCGCACTGCCGGTGTGGGCTGTGGCATACAGCATCATGGTTTGGTGGCTGATCTCCTCGCCGACCGAGGAGATGACCTACCAGGCGTTTGTGCTGCCGCGGCTGGAGGCGCTCACCGGCCGCACCTGGATCGCCTTCGCCACGGTCGCTTTCGTCTGGGCGGCGCAGCATTGCGTCCTGGGATTCATTCCGGATGCGCGCAGCTTGGCTTGCCGCTTTCTCGGCTTTTTGCCCGGTTGCCTGATGACCGTTGCACTCTATATGCGCACCCGGCGTCTCGCGCCACTCATCCTGGCGCACTGGCCCATGGACGTTGCCGCGGTGCTGATGACCGCCTTCTGATCCCTGTTCCCTGGCCCCTCAGTCCCCAGTCCCTCAGTCCCTCAGTCCCTAATCCCTACTCCCTATTCCCTATTCCCTGTTCCCTGTTCCCTGATCCCTGTTCCCTGATCCCTGATCCCTGCTCCTCCTGTATCATCGAAATGGCTTGGCGGGCGCATTTCCCCTTGCAGCCGCAGCCAAGGCGGGTGACGTATGAAGACTGGGATCATTGGTTTGCCCCAGGTGGGCAAGACGTCGCTGTTCAAGATTCTGACCAGGGCCAGGCTCGAAGAGCGCGGCCACTCCAATCCGCGCGAGAGCCATCTGGGTGTGGCGCGTGTGCCGGACGAGCGTCTGGACCGGCTGGCGGCTCTTTACATGCCCCGCAAAACAACCTTCGCCACGGTGGAATACGCCGACGTGGCAGCCATCGGCGGCGAAGCGCTGAAGGAAACCGCCTTCCTGACCGGGCTGCGCACCGTGGATGCGCTGATTCATGTGCTGCGCGGCTTTGACAACGAGCAGATTCCTCACGTGGGCCCCATCAATCCCCTGCGCGATGTGAAGAACGTCGAATTCGAGCTGATGGTCAGCGATCTTACCCAAATTGAGAAGCGGCTGGACCGCGTCGAAAAAGACCTGAAGAAGATGCGCACCCAGGAGCTGGAGCGGGAACATGCCTTGCTGCTGCGGTCCAAGGAGTCGCTGGAGAAGGATATTCCGCTGCGTGAGCTGGAGATGACGCCGGAGGAAAAGAAGCTGATCAAGGGCTTCACCTTCCTCTCGCAGAAGCCAATCCTCTACGCCGTCAACGTGGGAGAAAGCACCACTCTGGGCGACGATCTCAACGAAGCGGTAGCACGCTTCGGACTGAGCGAAGTCTCGGCGCGGCCCAACGCCGGCGCGACCGCCTTTTGCGGCAATGTGGAAGCGGAACTCTCCGAGATGGACGACGAGGAAGCCGTCGATTTCCTGGCCAGCTACGGGCTGCACGAGAGCGCGCTGGTGCGCCTGATCCGCAAGAGCTATGAGTTGCTGGGGCTGATCAGTTTCTTTACCGCCGGCGACGACGAGTGTCGCGCGTGGACGATTCCGGTGGGTTCCCGGGCGCCGCAAGCGGCGGGTGCGATCCACTCTGACCTGGAGCATCATTTCATCCGCGCGGAAACCATACGCTGGGACAAGCTGCTGGAGGCTGGCAGCGAAGCCGCGGCGCGCGGCAAGGGAACATTGCGTCTCGAAGGCAAGGAATACGTGGTTCACGATGGCGACGTGCTGAACATCCGGCACAGCGGGTAAAGCGGTTCTCCAATTGCTGTCCGCCGGGAGCTTTGCGCTGGATTGGCTTTTTCACCGGGAAAAAGCCACCTTGCACGATTTAGGACGCTGCACTTTTGTTGGAGAACCGCTCTAAGGGAAAAAACTTGCTGAAGACCTCTTTGATTCTGGGCGCGATTGCCGCGCTGGCGGACGTGCTCGGTGGCCTGGTGCTGGTGCGGGCGCGCGGCGTGGAGCGCTATCTGCGCTACTTTGTGGCTCTGGGCGCGGGCTTTTTGATGGCCACTGCGGTGATCGAAATGGCGCCGGAGAGCCTGCGTCTGAACCCGACGCTGGGCCCGGTTCTGATCATGGCCGGCTACTGCGCGGTGCACCTGTTGGAACACACCATCAACGCCCATTTTCACTTCGGCGAGGAAACGCACCACGGCGAGTTTGTCTCGCGGCACACCGGCAACTCGGTACTGGCTGGGCTCAGCGTGCATGCGCTCTTTGACGGGGTGGCAATCGGCTCAGGCTTCGTGGTTTCCAGCGCGCTGGGCTGGCTGATCTTCCTGGCGATTCTGCTGCACAAAGCGCCCGAGGGCTTCACCATGGCCAGTGTGATGCTGGCAAGTGGGCGCAGCCGGTCCGCGGCGCTTTACTCGGCCGTGCTGCTGGCGGCGGCGACGCTTCTAGGCGTGCTGGTGATTGAGTTGATTCCGACGTGGCTTCCGTTCGGGCTGCCCATCTCGGCCGGCGTGGCGCTCTACGTAGCTGCGACCGACCTGGTGCCGGAAGTGAACCGCGAACCCGGAATCAAGATGGCGTTGGTCTTCTTTGCCGGCGTGGGCGGATTTCTGCTGCTCCGCATGATCCTGCCGGCAGTCTAGTATCTTGACCAAGCAATTTCGTAATTTGGCCTCTAAGTTTGGGTGCCCCAGGTCCCTCGCTCTTGGGGACCTGGGAAAGCACAAATCTATTCGGTCACGGTGCTAGAGAATCTCGAAGAAGTGCAGCACCACGCGGTCCGGATAGCGCTCGCCGACGGAGACAAACAGCGCGCGATTCAGAAAGTCGTAGCGGCCGGTGGGAGCTTCGAAGGTGGGCGCGGCGCGGAAGTAGTATTCCGATGGATCGACCGTATCTCCCGCCGCCAGCCGCTGCATCACTTCCGGAGGGCCGTAGCGGAAGCCGCGATTGATGACCCGGATGAGCACCTCGTCGTCGGTCTTGAGCACGTAATGGGCTTCGATCTGGGCTACCTTGTCGGCGCGCAAAAGCTGCCAGTCGATGCCGCCACTCAGGATCTCGCCCTTCATCTTCGGTCCTGAAAAGCTGCCTGAAATGATCGGAACCAGCCGGCGCTCGCCAAGAGCGCTGGGGCCCAGTTCGATCTGGGGGTCGACCGCAATCGTTGCGGTAAAAAGCAGTTCAGTGCGCAGTTCCGGTGTCTTGCTCATGCCACGATCTTAAATCTCGAGGTTCCGGTCAATTCTGCAATGCGGGTTTGACGACCGCCGCAGGCTTGGGCGGAGCAGTCTGTGGCGGGAGCGCGGGCCGGACGCGCGGGGCGGCGGACGACGGCGCGGACGGCGAAGCCTGCGCGGGAAGTTTGGCTGCGGGGGCCGACGCCTTGACAGCGGCTGATGCCGTGGGCGGGCTGGCGACAACTGGCTTGGCCACTGGTTGCGCAGCGCCCGGCGCTCCTCCTTGCAGAGGCGGCTTGGCAGGCCCTTGATCGGGCTTCGGAGCGGATTTCCCGGCCGGTGGCTGGCCTTGTTTTTCGCCTGCCTTCAGATCCGGCGTCTGGTCGGCCAGGAACTGCTCGTTGTCCTTGCCGAGAATGGCGGTACGCATGACGGTCATCCAGATGGGCAGAGCGGCTTTGGCTCCGGTCTCCTTTTCGCCCAGAGACTCGCGGCTGTCGAAACCCACCCACACGCCGCAGGTAACCGAGGGCGAAAAGCCCAGAAACCATGCGTCGGTGTAGTCGCTGGTGGTGCCGGTTTTGCCGCCCAGCGGGTGCTTCAACTGGGCTGCGGCCGCTCCGGTGCCGTGAGCCGTGACGGCGCGCAGCAGGATCATCATGGTGCGCGCTGTGTCCTGGCTGATGACCTCTTTGACCACCGGGGGATCCTGCCAGAGGGTCATGCCATCGGCGTCGGTGACCTTGCGAATGAAGCGGGGCTGGACGCGGATGCCGTCGTTGGGGAAGACGGAGTAGCTGGCCACCTGCTCTTCCAGGGTGATTTCCGCCGCGCCAAGTGCGACCGGCAGATAGGCGGGAATATTGGACGTAACGCCGAATCGGTGGGCGAGGTCGATGACTTTGTGAATTCCTACGCGTGCGGCCAGCTTGAGCGCGGGGATGTTGCGCGACTCGGCGAAGGCGTTCACCAGGGTCATGCGTCCCTTGTAGTCGTTCTCGTAATTGTGCGGAGTGTAGCTGCCGAAGCTGACCGGACCGTCGACGATGGTGTCGTCGGGAGATGCGCCGTCCTCGATCGCCGCGGTGTAGACGTAGGGCTTGAAGCTGGAGCCTGTTTGCCGCTCGGACTGGGTGGCGCGGTTGAACTGGCTGAGCGCGTAGTCGCGGCCTCCGACCATGGCGAGCACGTCTCCGGTGGCGTTGTCGATAGCCATCAGCGAGCCCTGCGCGCCGGAGTCCTGCTCGAGAGTTGCGTGCTCAGAGGCCGCGTGCATCGGGGCGCCATCCTTGCCCTGTTGTCCGTCTTTGCTCACCGGTCCATCGGCCAGGTGCACATAGATGATGTCGCCGGGCATCACCAGCGCGTCACCGCCGTGCTGGCCGGTCCACTTCCAGTCGTCGGGCTGCAGCAGCACGTGGGCCGAACCGATGCGGGCGCGGATCTCGGTCGGGCTGGCGCTCTCGACCACCGCGTGCACGTAGGCACCGGGTTTGGCGACCACGGCCCAGTCGGGATGCTTGTAGGTGTCGATGGTGAAGCCGTGGGCGATCACGTTTTCCAGTCTGCCCGGGCCGCTGTGCCCCACCCAGCCGTGGCGATGCTCATACGCGGCCAAACCATCGGCCACTGCGCGATTGGCCACTCGCTGCAGGTCCATGTCGAGAGTGGTTTCGACGCACAGCCCGGCCTGATGCACCTGTTCGGTGCCGAAGCGCTTCTCCAGTTCCTGGCGCACTTCTTCCACAAACCAGGGCGCGACAGAGCCCTCGGGTTGGGCGATGTGGAGTCCGAGCGGAGCCTGGCGGGCCTGCTCGGCCTGCACATGGGTGATCACGCCGTCGGATTCCATTTCGCCGAGCACCAGGTTGCGGCGGCGTAGGCATTTTTCCGGATTGAGGAGCGGCGAATAGGCGACCGGGCCCTTGGGCAACCCGGCGAGCAAGGCCGCTTCGGTGAGGTTCAGGTCCTTGGCGTGCTTGCTGAAATAGAACTCCGAGGCGGCCTCGAAGCCGTACATTCCGTGGCCGAGATAGATCTGGTTGCCGTAGAGGGTGAAGATCTGCTGCTTGGTGAGAGCGCGCTCGATCTGGATGGCGAGATAGGCCTCTTGTATCTTGCGGGTCGCGGTGCGCTCGGAGGAGAGAAACAGATTGCGCGCCAACTGCATGGTGAGGGTGGAAGCCCCCTGCGCGCGGCCATGGCTGCGCAGGTCGTACCAGACCGCTCCGGCAATGCGGAAGACGTTCACCCCCCAGTGGGACTCAAAGCTCTTGTCTTCAATGGACAGAACGGCCTGGCGCAGTACAGGCGCGAAGTCGTCGTAATTGACCAGGATGCGGCGCTCGAGCGCGAAGGAGCCGATGATGCGGCCCTTTCGGTCGTAGAGATCGGTGGTGGTGGAGGGGCGGTAGTGCTCCAGATCGGCGATCTGGGGCAGATCGGCGGAGTAGACGAGGGTCAGCCCGGCCAGCGATCCGGTGATCACGGCCAGCACGATGAGCGCAACCAGGGTGATGCGGCCGGCGAGCTTGCGGCGGTTGCGCGGCAGCTCCGACTCATATTCGGTCTCAGTCTCCGGCTCGGTTCGCTGTGCGCGGTCGGGCTCGCGCTCGGGTTCGCGGTCCAGTTCGCGGACCGGTGCGCGGTCGGTGGAGCGAAAGTCCGCGCGGCGCGGTTCGGAGGGTTTGGGAGGACGGTCTGCCAAGGGAATCCGCTTTCAAGGGCGCTCCGCCAAGGAGCAGCGGAGGAACGCGTTCCCTCAAGGCTAGCATTTTTCCAACTTCGAGCGGTGGCGAGGTGAGCGCACGGGAACCAACTTGGGAGGTAACCAACGGGTAATTGGAGAGTCGGGTTGATACGGGAAGAGCATAAATTTGACGGAGAGTGGCAGCCGGATAGAAGCTTTCTGGATCATGACAAAATGCTCTCTTTTCGTCGCAGCTTTCATCGCTGTAGGCTTCGGTCTTGTTCCAATCGCTTCTCCAGCGCAGAAGAATGATTGCGATAAGGCTGTTAGCAGTGCAAACCAGGAACAGTGTGCAGACCGAGCCCTTGCCTTGGCCGAGGCCAACTTGAAAGACGCCTTCGCCGATGCCCTCCGTCGTTATACTCCGGCGACTGATGAGCAAAAGGAGAATGCCGCGCTCCCTAAATACGACAGGGATCTCGAAGCAAAGTATGAAAAGAGGATGCGACGCGATTTGGAGATCTCGCAGAAGATATGGTTTCAATACCGAACGGCAGCCTGTGCCGCTGTTTCCGACATGTATTACGCCGGTTCCATCAGCCCTACCGCTACCGCGCTCTGCAAAGAGGAGATAACGAAGCAACGCATCAGTTTCTTGCGCGGCTATTTTGCGGAAGACAAGTAACCATCGGCCAGCCCAGCAGTGCGCCCCAGACGCTTCGTGTGGATAGCCACCAATTCGAAGCCTGGGACGTGGTCACTGCCAAGCAAAGCAAGGGCGGCAGAATTCGGGACAAATCGCGAGATTCCATGATTTACCGAAGAGCCGAGCAAATGCGTGAATTTCTGGAGGCCCACCTCGGGGCCCGAAGGACAAGTTCTTTCCGCGGTGCTGATGTGGGTCAAAAAAGGCTGCATAAGAACTCAATTCGTCTGGCTTTGTAACAGGGCACGACTTTAGTCGTGCCGATAAAGCAAAAAAAGTGAATTGCGCTTTAGCCCCTGCGAATGCCCATTCCAACGATTCATTCGAATACATGCCTTTTTCCGCAGCCTGTAAAGCCCGTGCCCTTCAATGCTCCAGCCGTCCACCTTCAAAGCCGCTGTCCGGCTAACAAAAGCTTTCGAGCAATGGCAACGGCCACCCAGACGAAGCCCCATAAAGCCGGCGGAAACAATTGCCGAGTGTGAGTGCGGCGGGTAAGAATCAATGCTGGAGACTTCTTTGAGTTATTTTCTTCTCTGCAGGCGTGCGGCGAGTGCGGCATTGATCATCGGCGGGCTGAGCCTTTGCGCAGTCGCGCAGAACGAGCAGCGGCAAGCGGCTTTTTCCCTGGAGCAGCAGGGTAAATACGCGGAGGCCGAGACGGTGTGGCGCGGGCTGTCGAAGGCGTATCCAACCAATGCCGAGCCCTACGCGCACATGGGCCTGATCGAGGCCCACCAGGAGCATTATGCGGAAGCGGCCGCGTTCTATCGAAAGGCCATCAAGCTGAGTCCACAGATGAAGGGATTGCACCTCAACCTGGGGCTGGCGCTCTTCAAAGGCGGCGAGTACAAGCAGGCAATCGCCGAGTTTGAGCCTCTGCTGCGGGCCGAGCCTGCGACTTCGGAAGATGCGCAGCGGCTCCGCATTCTGCTGGGCATGGCGCACTATGGGCTGGGCCAGTATGCGGGCGCGGTTCCCTTTCTGCAACAGGCTTCGACCGGCGATCCGCAAAATATGCAGATACTGTTGAACCTGGCGCATAGCTGCCTGCTGTCCAAACAGTTTCCATGCGTGCTGAATGCGTTTCACAAGATGGTTGCGCTGAACGCCGAGTCGGCCGAAGCGGACATGCTGGTGGGCGAGGCGCTTGACGAGATGAAAGACACATTGGGCGCAACGCGCGAACTGCGGGCAGCGGTCGCGGCCAATCCCAAGCTGCCCAATGTCCACTTTGGGCTGGGCTATCTGCTGTGGACGCAGGGCCAGTTTGCCGAAGCGGCCAAAGAGTTCGAGGCAGAAATGGCTAACGACCCCGAGCATGTACAGGCGGCGCTCTACCTGGCCGACGCGCGGATCCAGATGAACCAGATGACCGACGCCGCGCCGCTGCTGGAGAAGATTGCGAAGCAGGTTCCGGAAAGCGCCATTGCGCATCTGGACCTGGGAATTGTGTATACCGATGCCGACCGCAAGGACGATGCGCTGCGCGAATTACAGCTGGCCACGAAGCTTGCGCCAGGCAACGTGAATGCGCACTGGAGACTGGCCCGGCTATATCGCTCGATGGGTCGTACGACAGAAAGCAAAGCCGAGTTCGACAAAGCCAGCACCTTGAACAAGGCGGCGGATGAGGGACTGTTGAAGGTCATGTCGCGGGTGGAAGCGAAGGACAGCGGCGCGCAGAAACCGGCGAACCCGGCGGCAGGAAAATAGCGCGTCCGATGGGTTTCAGTCCAGAGGACATCTGCGGCAGCCGGAGAGAAGACCCGGCCTTGAATGCCCCCCAAGTTTTCCTCCGCATTCAGGAGCCTGAACAGGCGGCGGAAAACTCGATTTGACCTCTGTTTTGAAAGGGCACGGCTTCAGCCGTGCCGCTATAGCAAAACCAGAGTAGGTGTATCCCGAAAGCACTGCGCCAAAGTCGGCGCGACCATCAGGAAGCGGCGACCTTGCACAAAACCCACCGGGCCACAGGAACTCTGGTTTCGCTCTAAGACCCACAAAATCAACGGGGCTTTAGCCCCCGAGGGATTTCATTCGAGAGTTTCCTCGGACTTCGGGCCTTTTCCGTAGCCTGTGAAGCCCTCCGCTCTCTCCGTTCGTGAATTCGCTGCCGATATTCAGTCCGCCGGAATCGCCTCCCGCAAAGGTGAGGCAATCTGAACCAGCACCGGACGGGGACGGTATTCTTCCCCGTTGAAGATGGCTCTCACCGACTGCATCACGCGCTCGGGCGTGATCATGCGCATGCAGACCGCGTCGTTGCACGCGGAGTTCTTCTGGTTCGCCGCGGTGACGCAGGGCGAGCAGGCAAGATCGGCGGTAATGGACTCGGTGTTGCCCAGGCTGCCATAGAGGCGCGGCGTCTCCGGCCCAAACAGGACGATGGACCGAATGGGAGTGATGGCGGAAAAATGGGCCGGCCCGCTGTCGTTGGTCACCAGAACCGTGGAGATGTTGTAAAGCGCGGTGATGGCCATCAGGCGGTGCATCCCGGCAAAACTGCGGAAGCGGGGATGACCGATCGAGTTCTGCATGGCCAGCGCTTCTTCGCGTTCGGAGGGCGCGCCGGTGATCAGCACCAGGGCATCGTCCCACTCGTTGGCCACCATCGAGGCTAATGTAACAAAGTTCTCTGTTGACCACCGCCGTTGGGGCAGGAGTTCGGAGCTGTTGGGATTGATCAGCAGGATGCGGTGATAGTCCGGGCGGTAATCCGGATATACCTTGCTCACCAGCCCGCGCACGAACTCCTTTTCCGACTCCGGAACCACGCGGATGGGAACCCGGATTTCCTCGTCCGAAACATGCGTTTTGGAATAGGGGATCTCCGGTTCCGGGGCCAGCAGCGCATTGACCATGCAGACGAAGTTCTTGGCGATATGGATGTGGCCGTTGTAGTTCACCCGGTGGGTGAGCATCTCGCCACGGTAAAGGCCCTCGCCGTGAAAGCGGTGGAAGCCTACCGTGCGCTTGGCGCCGGCCAGACCGGTCAGCAGCGCGGAGTAGCGCGAAAACAGCTCCAGGTCCACAATCGTGTCGATTTTGGCCTTTCGTACCCAACGCAGGAAACGCAATGTATCCACCAACAGCGCCATCAAGCCGGTCTCGCGGATGGTCACGATGTTGGCTTCGGGAACGGTATCCACCAGGCGGAGGCTGTCGACGTTCCGTTCAAAGATCAGGAAGAAGATTTCCGCATCGAGATCCCGTTTGGCCTTCTCCAGGGCAGGATTGGCGATGATCGTGCTGCCCATCTCCGAGAGTTCGACGAACAGAATGCGGCGAGGTGTCGCCGGTCCCTTGGGGCGCGGCATCAGCCGCACAAGCTGGGTACAAATGCAGCAAAGCGGAATGCCTATCCAGTAGTCGATCGCCCGCATGGTTCTCAGTTTCATTCGGTAATTCCTTTTCCGCTCAATTCATCGCCGCCATCCCCCAACCAGACAATTTCGGAATCCCGCATGGATCTTGCCGGGATCTCGCGACCGCTCTGCGTGCACAAGGGTGCTGATGGTATTAAACACGTACAGACACTACCCACTCAAGTCCACTACAATCTCAAAAGAACGCTAAAAGCGAGTCGAGCCCCTGAAGCCGGTGAAGTGAGGACGCACTCTTCTTTCTCCTGCGGCAACGCGACCGAGACTCCGTGAAGGTCAAGGGCCCGCGCTGACTCCTTTCTCCTTTAGACGGAAACGGCTCCAGGCCGACCTACTCCCGGCGAGCAAAGCCACTGAAACGCAAGAGTCCACCTATCGTGCTGAGTTTTCGTAAACGCAACATCCTCTTTGTCTTGTCGTTGTCTCTCCTCTCCTTTGCCGTGATGGGCTACCATCCAGGCATCGAGGATGATGGCGTTTACCTGTCTGCCGTAAAGAGCAACGTGAATCCCGCCCTCTATCCCCACGACTCGGAATTCTTTCGTATTCAGCTGCAGGCCACATTCTTCGACAAATTCGTCGCCGGATTTGTTCATTGGACCGGAATTCCGGTAGCAATGACTGAATTGCTGTGGCAGTTGGGTTCGATTGTTCTGATCCTTTTCGGCTGCTGGAGCATTGCCCGCCTTCTGTTTTCCGATGAGCGCGCACAATGGGCGGGCGTCGCCCTGGTCGGCGCCATGCTTACGCTGCCGGTCTCGGGTACAGCGCTTTACATGGCGGACCAGCATCTGCATCCGCGGAATGTGGCTACGGCGCTGATTCTGCTGGCCATCTCGCGGATCATGGTGGGACGGCGCTGGCAGGCGGTGCCGCTGCTGCTGGTGTCGTTTGTGCTCCACCCCATCATGGCGGCCATGGGCATTTCCTTCTGCTTCTTTCTGACCATGGCGCTTCTGGAGCCCGTGCACATGTGGCTGCACAGCTGGCGAAGCTCTTTGCGCGGGTCGCTGGCGGCATTCGTGCCCCTGGGCTGGATCATGGAGCCGCCCACCCCGCTTTGGTACAAGGCGCTGGGAACGCGAACCTACTATTTTCTCTATAGGTGGGCCTGGTACGAGTGGCTGGGCGCGCTGGCGCCTCTTTTCCTGTTCTGGCTGCTTTCGAGAATCGCGCGGAAGCGCGGCGAAACCCTGCTGGCGCGGTTTGCACTGGCGGTTTTCCTCTATGGCGTCTTTCAGCAGGGTGTTGCGATGTTCATGCTCGGCGTTCCGTCGCTGGTCAGGCTCACGCCGCTGCAGCCCATGCGCTTTCTGCATCTTATCTACTTCTTCATGACTCTGGTCGGCGGCTGCCTCATTGGCAAATACCTTCTGCGAGGAAGAGCTTGGCGCTGGGCGGTGTTCCTTATCGTGTGCAACTCCGGCATGTTTTTCGTTCAAAGGCAGCTCTTTGCCAGCAGTGCCCATTTGGAGTTGCCCGGACAAGCGCCTGCCAACCAATGGCTGCAGGCCTTTGACTGGATTCGCCAGAACACCCCGGTGGATGCCTATTTCGTCCTCGACCCGATGTATCTTGAGGCGCCCGGCGAAGATTTTCACAGCTTCCGCGCCCTGGCCGAGCGCAGCCAGCTCGCGGACGCGCTGAAGGATACCGCCGTAGTGACGCAGGTGCCCGAGCTGGGGCCGGTGTGGGAGCGCCAGGTGAAGGCGCAAGAGGGCTGGAAAACCTTCAAGCTTGCCGACTTCGAGCGGCTGCACGCGGAGTTCGGCGTGAATTGGGTCCTCATCGACTACCCACCACCATCGGGGCTGGACTGCCTATGGCACAACGATCTGCTCACCGTCTGCAAGATCCCACCCGCGCGGGAATAGACAACGGGACCAGGCCAAGTGCTTTTGTTTTGCGGAATGAGGTCGCTTCCACCAGAATGGAAACAGAAACACTTGAGCGAAACCAGAGTTCAAGTGTCCCGGTGAGTTTTGTGCAAGGCCGCCGCTCCTTGATGGTCGCGTTGACTTCGGCACAGTGCTTTCGAGTTGAATCAACCCTGGTTTCGCTGTAGCCGGCCCGGAGACCGGAGCATGCTCAATTTATCCCAGCGTTTGATTGTTGGCTGTGCGCTGCTGACCTGCCTCACGGTGGGGCTGGTGGTGACGGCGCACAATGCCCTGGCGGTGGCCGGAAAAACAGGCTTGGCCATCGGCTTTGTTTTGGCGGCACTTTTGATCGAGCTGGCTACGGTCTACTTCGTTCTGGCCCCGATCCATAGGCTGGCCCGCGACGCCCGCAAGATCTCCGGGGGCAACCTGGAGCATCGCGTTGAGTGGCGCAGCCGCGACGATTTCGGCATCATCGCCAGCGAGCTCAACCGCATCGCAGTGCGGCTGAGGGACCTGCGCGACTCCGAGGCAGGCCGGCGCCAGATGGAGTTCCAGCTCTCCGATGCTGTGCTGCAGTCGATCTTTGAGCCCATCATCGTCACCGACGGCAAAGGACAGATCCTCAAAATCAACCAGGCCGCGGCCGAGATCCTGGGCGAGGCCGCCACCGACCGCATGGCCCTGACCAATACGCCGGGCGGAGACAAGATCCTCAGCGCCATCCGCGATGCGGTCTCGATGCAGAAGGCGGTGGCTGCCGAAGGCGAGGCAGCCATGCTGCCCATGCGCATCGGCAAGCAGGAGCGCAGCTTTCGGCTCCGCACCACGCCCATGCGCGACTCGGAAGGACGCCTTCTGGGCACCGTGACCACCCTGGAAGACGTCACCAGCCTGCAGGATACCGACCGCTTCAAGACCCAGTTCATCGCTGTGGCCAGCCGCAAACTGCGTGATCCCTTGCTATTGCTGAGGCGCGGCCTGTATGCGTTGGGCCAGGAATTCGCCGGAGAATTGAAGCCTCTGCAGGCGGAGCTGGTCGCCGCTTCCAGCCAGGAGGCACAGAAGCTGGACGACCTGATGGCCGACCTGATCGAAGTGACCGAGCTCGACACCGGCAAGCGCGAGTTCGAAATGGAGCGGCTGCGTCCCCTCCAGGCGCTGCGCGAGGCCCGCGACCGCTTCTGCGACGATGCCGCCAAGAAACGCATCCGCGTCGATATCCGGGCATTTGCCGATCTGGCTGTCGTAAAAGCCGATCGCCGCGCGCTGAATTCGATTCTCGACAACCTGCTGTCGAACTCCATCCGTTACACGCCGGACGAAGGCGAGATTCTGCTCTCCGCCGAGGAGGTCAAGGATTTTGTGCAGTTCACCGTGCGCGACACGGGCCGCGGCATCGAGGCCGACCGCCTGCGCACCATCTTCGACCGCTTCAACGCCTTCTCGGAGAGCGGTTCGGGACTGGGGCTTTCGCTCGTTCGTCGCCTGGTGGAGTCGCTGGGCGGGCAGATTGCCGTAGAGAGCCGTCTCGGCCACGGCGCGACCTTCCGTTTTACACTTCCGATTGCGGCGGCCGAACCCGTCCGGCATCCCGTAGAGGTGGGCTGACCTATGGCTGAAATCGTACTGGAACGCAAACCGGAAGCAGCCAAGCTCCGCATCTATATCGGGGCCGCGCCAGGGGTGGGCAAAACCTACCATATGCTCAACGATGCCCACATGATGATGCATCAGCTGGGCATCGACGTGGTCATCGGGCTGGTGGAAACCCACGGGCGCAAAGACACGCTGGCGCGTATCCGCGACCTGGAGATCATCCCCCAGCGTGAGATCCCCTATCGCGGCGTCACGCTCAAGGAAATGGACCTGGATGCCATCCTTGCGCGCCACCCGCACACCGTGGTGGTGGACGAACTGGCTCACACCAACGTCCCGGGCAGCAAGAACCACAAACGCTACGAAGATGTTCTTGAGTTGCTGGACGCGGGCATCAACGTGATGACCGCGGTGAACATCCAGCACCTTGAAACGCTGAACGATGCCGTCAACCGCTCGGCAAACACCGTCATCCGCGAGACCGTTCCCGACAACTTTGTGAAGCGCGCCGACGAAGTGGTCAACGTCGACGTCACGGTGGATGAGCTTCGTTCGCGTCTGCGCCAGGGCAAGATCTACGCCGCCGAAAAAGTGGAGCAGTCGCTGGCCAACTTCTTCCGCAAGGGCAATCTCAACATGCTGCGCGAGCTGAGCCTGCGCACCACTGCCGAACAGGTGAGCAGCCGCGCCTCGGAGTACCGCCGCAATCAGGGCCTTGAGCAAGCGCCCATCCCCGAGAAAGTGATGGTCTGCCTCAGCACCCGGCCCGGCACCGAACGCCTGTTGCGCATCGGCGCGCGCATCGCCGGCCGCCTCGCCAGCAACTGGTGCGCCGTCTACGTGACCCGCCCCGACGACAACGGCCACGGCGACCCGGAAGCCTATCACCGCCTGGAAGAGTACCAGCGCATGGCCCGCGACCTGGGAGCGCAGGTGGTCACCCTCACCGACCGCAACGTCTCCGATGCCCTGGTCCGCTATGCCCAGCAGGAAAGCATCTCGCACGTGATCTTTGGCCAGACGGTCCGTTCGCGCTGGGATATCTTCCTGCGCGGTTCGGTCATCAACCGCTTCCTTTCGGAAGTGCGCGATGTGACGGTGCAGGTGGTACCTATGAGCAAGCCGGCGCGCAAAGCGGTCTAGTCCCACATTTGCAGTAAGGGCTTTCGCGGGGAGCAGTGGCCTTCAGGCACTTGAACGAGCCGTAAATCGGGGGGCTCTTACTGGCCGTGGAAAAACTCGTCCGGGCGGTAGGTCGGGGTTTTACAGGCTGCGGAAAACTCCATCGGGAAGGCAAAAAGCGTCAGGGCACGACTTCAGTCGTGCCGCAAAAGCCAAAAAAATAGTTTGGGCTTCAGCCCCTGCCAATGCCCATTCCCGCGCTTCATTCGAATTCCGGCTTCTTCCTCAGTCTTTTTGGCCCAGCCAGCCTACTTGCTCATCGTGATCTCGAAGCCGATTTCGGACTCCACGATCGCGATGCTGCTGAACTTCGTCAGTTTCAGCATGTGCTCGAACTGCGCGCGAGTGTACGCGCTCTTCAGCAGCTTGGTGCGGAAGGCAAGCTTGGTGAGGAAGCGGTTGAACGGCGACAGGCCCATCGCATCCACGCAATGGCAGATCTCATCCGGAGAGGCATTTCCATTGAGATCGATCAGCAGCGCCCGTCCCCCGGGCCTGAGCACCCGGCACATCTCCCGGAGAGCGCTCACCGGTTCGGCAAAGTTCTTGAACGCTGCGCGGCAGAGCAGGAAGTCGAAGCTCTCGGCGGGAAACGGCAGCCGGGCCGCGGTTCCCTGCCTGAAATCCACCCGTACGCCCGCCTGGGCAGCCTTTTTCGCCGCCATCTTCACAAAGGTGTGGCTGATGTCCAGGCCGGTGATTGTGTAGTTCCCAAGTTTCGCCAGCTCGATGCAGAAGTAGCCCGGTCCGGGCGCAACCTCCAGAACGTCGCATCCCTCCGCAATCTGGCCGGCTACGCGCTGCGCAAGCTCGACATACTCCTTCATCATCTCGCCGGTGTTGGCCGCATACCACTTCGCGACCATGCCTTCCATCCCGCTGTCACGATGCGGCTTGGGTAATGCATTTGTTGTCATGGCTTCCCTCCCTCGTTTCTTGCGCTGCGTTGCCGTTTCCAAACCCGCTCCCGCAAAGGAGACTGTTTTTATGGCTTTCTATTCGCAGAAGACTCGCACCTTGGTGTTGTCTTCCTTGGCATCGACGTCGACGGTCAGTTCCTCGAGATGGTCGATCAGTTCCTCAAGGTTCTCCGGCTTGATTTGCGAAAGGGTCAAGGGCACTCCGTGGCGGCTGAGTTCTGCGTCCAGGTGCTGATGTGCCTGCGCGGGAATCAGGCTGGCCAGCCGCACCCCGGCGCGCAGCAGTTGCATCGGCACGCGGACATTTACCGTGGTGGGCCCGGAATGATCGCAGGTGTCCACCAGCACGCGCAGATACTTGGCCTTGTTTTTGGTCGTTGGAGGCGCATCTGCGGTCTGTGTTCCGTTTGAGGCAGCTGGCGCGTCTTCAATGGCTCCAATGAGTCTCTCGGCTTCATCGGCGGTGATCTTGCCGGCAGCCAGCATTTCCAGTATTTGGCGACGATTCTCGTTCATTGCATTCCTCCTTGTAGTTACGTCTCGAGTGGCAGGCCAAGTTCCATGCCTTACAGAATCCGGACCTCGATGTGATTGCCCTCGGCAACCACACGGACGTCGGTACCCGGCAAGGCGCACAGGATGTTCCAGATGATGGCGATCAGACGCCAGATATTGCTCCGTGCCGCAATCGCAATCGCCACCAGCACCAGGAAGATGATGGGCGAAAGCAGGATGACGGGAATCCAGAACAGAAAGAGAGGGAACCATAGCCGCGGCATATGCCAATGCGGCGTATAAATGCCGACGACGGCGAAGTTCGGAGTCATTTCAAAGCCTCCAGTGCGCGGATCGCTTCTTCGGCGCTCAATTCGCCGCTCTTGAGCCGCTCCAGAACTTCCGCGCTGGATGGAGACGGGTTGATGTCGATGAATTGCAGCTGACCTGAGATGCGGTTCAGGCGCGCCTTGATTGTGGGGTAGCTCACCCCGAAGGTCTGCTCCATCTCCTTGATCGAGCCGTGGGAACGGAGAAACGCGGTGACGAAGATCTGGTCTTCAAAACTGAGCCGGGCCAGCTCGGGCAGGATGAATTGTCCCTCGATGGCGATCTGCTTCTCCGGCAGCCGGACGCGCTCAACCACCAGAGAAGCGCCCTGGGCCATGCGCAGCAGTTCCTGCCAGTCGGAAGCGGATTTGGAATTGGGAGTCAAAATCGAATTCCCTCGTTTCTTGATGACAAGAACCACAATAATAAAAAATCTTTATTTGCGCAACATGTTTAATTGATTTTTTTAATTTAACAATCAAACTCGCATTGATTTTATCGGTTTCCGAATCCGAAAGATCGTACCGCCGGCCTTCCTGCTGCCCGTCCGGGGTGCCTCTCTGGACGCGAAAAACCCTTCGTGTAAGCAAGAAGCGTCAGGGCACGACTTCAGCCGTGCCGTAAGTACAGCAGAATGAACGTGGCCTTCAGGCCCTGAGGGATGTATTTCGGGACTCCTCTCAAAATTCATCCTTTCCCGCAGCTTGATAGGCGCCTCAAACGCAAAAAGGGAGAAGATGTCGGTCATCTCCTCCCTTTGGAATCTGCATTGCCGCAGCTCTATGGCACCGAGAAGGGGCGAATCCCATCGGTGGGGAATAATCCCGTGGGACCGGCCGCCGTGGAGGGCTGCGAGCGGAACAGGAAGCGGATCGTGAAGCCCGCCGAAACGCTGTTATAGTTGCGCGAGTTGTTGGCGTTGAAGAAGCCGCCCACAAACCAGTGCGGGCTGACCTGGTAGGCCAACTGGGAGCGCAGGTCGTAGTTGGGCCCAACGCTGGTCTTGGCCGGCAGCGAGGCATTGTTCATCGCGGTCAGCAGCGCCTTGTCGGCGGCCAGCGGCCACAGCGGGGTCAGGTCGGTCTGGAACGCTTGTACGCCAAGGCTTCCCATGATGTTGTAGTGCCACGTGGTTCCGTAGTGCCCTGCCCAGGTAAACGGCGCGTTGGCCAGGAAGTAGGCCTGCGGGCTGAAATAGCCGCCCAGGCCATGCGTGAAGGCATCTTCGTCGTGCTTGTAGTGCATTCCGAAGAAGTTGGCGCCGATGGTCAGGTTGCCGTATTCGGGAGAGGTCAGCAGCCGCCAGTACGCGCCGCCCGAGCCATCGTAGCGGGTATTGGTTTCCACCTGGTAGCCGCTCAGGTACTGTCCGCCGCCGCTCAGGTAGAAGCCGGATTGCGCGTCCCCATGCGTATATTGCACATTCCCCTGGTCCGCCACCACTCCGCCCCAGATTTGCCCCTGGTTGCCCAGTGTGTTGCCGCTGGGGTCGCGAAGGCCGGCGTATGAGAGCTGCGTGTCCTTCACCGAGTCCCTGGAGAGATTGAAGGTGACGGGGCCATTGCCCGGCTTCAAGAAGAGGCGGCCCGTGGGGGTAGAGACCAGGAAGTTGTATGGCGTATAGCCGCCGGCAATGGCGAACTGCTTGAAGATCAGCTGCAGTTCTCCGCCGATGCCGACCGCGTTCTGCTGCGCCGGCGGGGTGGTGTCGGTGGTGGTCAGGGTCCCGATGGGCTGGGGAATTGCAGCCAGCGTGGTCCCGGAGGTCGTCTGCTGCTGCACGGTGAGCACGCTCGTTCCGTCCGCCTGTCCCGAATCCAGAAAGACCGGCCGGGCGACGATGACAAAGCGGCCCGCGTAACCGAGCGGCATGGCGACTTCGAAGGGAGCTTCGAGCGCCGACAGGTGATCGTATCCCAGAGCGCCGGAACGATAGTTGATGATTCCCGCGCCGCCGAGCCAGGCGCTGTACCCGCTTTCGATGGAGGTCAAGGCAGCCTCGGCCTCGTCGCGCGGGCTGAGCGGGTGCTTCTCGCGCTGGATGCGCACCCAAGGGCCGCGCAGCGGAGGCAGGTTGCGCTCCTGCAGTTCGTCGTCCGTCAAACCGGTGGAAGTGCTGGGTGCGGGCGTCTGCGGCAACTCCGTCTGAGTCTGCGCTTCCGTCTGCGGGTAGGGCTGCTGATAGTTCTGCTGGACTTGCTGCTGGGCTGGCTCTTGGGTCGATTCCTGTCCCGGGGCTGCCGACAGCGTCGAGGCGTTCGGATGGGGCCGCGCAGCACGGCGCGCTGGAGTGGTGGGCTGTGTCTGAGAGGTGCCCGGCTTCTTCTTTTGCGGCACGGTGGGCTGCGGCAGCGACGAAGGCTGCGGAAGCGTTGTCTGTTTCTGGGACGAGTAAGCGCCCGTAGTGGCATCCTCCGCCGAGGGAGTGTATTGCGCCACATAGAGCTGGCCGGAAGCCTGTCCGTATGGTGTAGCCGAGGGGCGCTGCTCGGAGGCCGCCTGCTGCGGAATCGGCAGCAGGTGCAGGTTGGCTGCGGAGCCCTGTGTCAGCTGCGCGTCGGTCTGCTCGGCAAACATCGCCTGCGTGCGGGCTGCCATCTGGTCCATCGGCTGCGCTGTGATGCGAAGTCCGTTGCCGGTACCCGGCTCGCTATGCGGCAGCGAGGAAGCAGAGGTCCAAAGCGGAGCCTGAGGGGCCTGATTTGTCTGAACAGTCTGGTTTGCCCGAACAGCCTGATGCGTCTGACCAGCCTGTTCCGAGCTAGCTGCTTGCGCCTGGCTTTCGTCCTCCGGTGCGGGAAGCGCCGGACGAACCGAGCGCATCGTGTTGTTCGCATTGGAGAACGTACCGTCGCTGGTGGAGCTCTGCTCCACCAGCCCTGGCTGTGTAAGCCCCGGCTGTACTTGGCCAGGCCTTGATGCGGGGCGGACGGACTGCAGATTGGCGGGCGGGATGTAGACCGGCTTTTCCGCGGCCGGGCTCACAGAACTCATTGTGGGCATCGAAGCGGCCGTCGAAGCCGGACCAGACGCGGCATTCTCCCGGTCCGTGGCTGACATGTGCATGGTTCCCATGTAGTTGGGCGCGCTGTAAGCGCTCGGCCCGCCGGGATGGGAAACCGAGTTGTTGGTGTCGGCGGCAGGCAGACCCGGCGAGTCGCCTGAGGCCGGAACTTCGGAGTTGCTGGGGGCTGTGGTCCACTGGTTCCGATTCGGCTGCGATGCCTGTTGCGGCTGCGGTAGAACCACCGGAGCCGATCCCGCGTAGGGGTCCGCGCCATACGCAGGCAGTGCAGGCAATTTGGTGGTCTTCGGGAACGGCTCGTAATTGGGGTCCAGCAGGCGTTCCAGGTCGGCCGGAGTGGCGGCGCGATGCGGTCGGTTGTCCTGCTCGGGGGTCACCAGGTCATGCGCCAGCCGGTCGACCGGCGAAGTCTGCGGCAAGGCGGCCAGCGAGGCGCGGTAGTAGTCCTCCGCGCGCTGATTGTCGCCGCGTGCCTGCTCGAAGCGGGCGGCAAGCTGCAGGATTCCGGCATCGCGTGGGAAACGATCGAGCGCCTGCCGAAGCCAGACCTCTGCCTGGGCCCGGTCATTGGCCGCCAGCGCGGCTCCCACAGCGCCGCGGAAGTCGCCCGCCGACGCATCCTGCATAGGAACGCTCTTGAAGAGCATCAGCGAATCGCGCGCGCGGCCAACCAGCGCATATCCGCCAGCCACCGCTTTGCGCACGTTCAGGTTGTCTGGAAACGCCAGCGCGGCGGCTTCCAGAATCTCCACCGCGCGCTGCGGATTGCCGTTGTCCATCGCCGTCGAGGCGCGCCGCACGCTCCAGCTTGCCCAAATGGTCTGCACCGTCTCGCGCTGCGTCGCGGTAAGGTCCTTGCGGCTGCCCAGTCGCATCAACGCGGGGTACAGAGCGCGATCGTTCCTGGTGTTATAAAGCAGCCACGCGTTCTGCACTTCGATATTGGCCGGGGGCAGCTCCTTGAGGGCACTGTAATGCGCCTCCACCCGGTTCATATAGTCCGTGGCGCGCGCAATATCGCCGCTCGCCGCATACATGCTGGCTTCGCCTTGCACAAACTCGATGTCGTTTTCCAGCTGCTTGCGCACCGCGGGCGGAATCTGTGCCAGTTCCTGCAGCGCCTGGGAGGTGCGGTTGGTCACCTGCAGCGTAGCGATCAGCCCTTTCCACGCATCCACGCGTTCCGGGTGCACGGCCAGAACCTGGCGGTAAATGTCGTAGGCCTGGGTAGTGTTGTTCCGCTGCAGGTAAATGGCCGCCAATTGCAGTTGCAGCGGAATGGAAGGCTGTCCGCCGGCCGCCAGTTGCAGCTTCACCGAGCGCTCCAGCAGCCCCTGCGCCACTTCAAACTGGTTGGCCTGCTGGTAAACGGCGCCCAGCATGGCCAGAAATCCGGGGTCTCCCAGCGCTGCCTCATAGGTGGCCGGCGGCATATTCTTCACGTCGGCGATTGCTTGCGTATCCAGGCCCAGTTCGTGGTGGGCGCTCACCAGGCCCATCCAAGCCGACAGGTTGCCCGCATCCTCGTTGAGGATCTGCTCATACAGCTCGGCCGCCTGGTCGAACCGCTTGGATTCCATCAGGATTCCGGCGTACTGCAGACGCGTATCTGCCTTCAGATTCGCGCCATTCTCCGGGAAAGGCAGGGCCAGCGCCTGGGCCAGCGTGCGGCGCGCGTCTTCCGTGCGATTGGTCGCCTGGTAGACCGAAGCCAGGATGCGCAGATACTCGGGGTCTTTCGCCAGCGTGGCCTTCACTGCCGGCGGAAAGTGCGCGGAAGTGGCCAGCGCCTGCTGAATCTGGCTGTCCTGCGCATACGACAGAAAGAGCCCGCGCCAGTGGGATGCTGTGCCGGGCTGAAGTTTGATCAGTTGCTGATAGACGCTGGCCGAGGACTGATATTGCTGCTGCTTGACGTACAGGCCGGCCACGCCGTTCAGTGCTTCGGGGCTGTTGGGATGCATCGCCAGGGCGGCCTTGTATTTCTCCATGGCCAGTTCCGCCTGACCGTCTGTCGCCGCCTGAGTAGCCTCGCCCATGGTGTACCAGAAGCGCGAATTGGCCAGCGCGGTCTCCACCACGCGGCTCTTGTAGCCGTCCTGCTCGGCCTGGGACAGGAAGCTGATCGCGCCGGCGAAATTATTCTGCTGCATGCGCAGGAAGCCCATGCCGGCCTGCACGCGCCCGTTGTCCGGTTCCGCGGCCAGAATCGCTTGAAAACGCGTTTCGGCCTCATCCAGCCGACGCCCGTTGAGAGCCGCGAATGCCTTGCGTTCCTCCGGAGTGCGGGCGATGCCGGAGTTCATCTGCGCCAGCTTGGCTTCGTCCTGCCGAAGGTGGCCGGCGATCTCCTGGTCTTGTGGATGGGCCTTCAGATACCCCCTCAGCTCAACGGCCGTTGCGGGATTCGCCGCGTCCCAGATCAGCGCCTGGCGCAGTGCCGCATCCGCATTCGGTTCCTTGGGATGCGCCTGCAGAATGCGAATGCCCTCGGCGCGCGTGCTGGCTTCATAGGTCAGCATGATGCCCAGCTCGACAACAAAGCGGTTGTCGCCTGGGTTGCGCTGAGCCAGCGACCGCATCGCTTGAATGGCTTCGGTCTTGCCGCGGTTGGTTCCGTAGAGCGTCTGATAATAGGCAAGCGCGATATCGCCGTCCGGCGGATGCTCGCCGAAGAGATCGCGATAGATGTTCATCGCCGCTTCCATCTTGCCCTGGCGCGCCAGTTCCCCCGCCTGGCGCAGCTTTTCGCTCTGCGCGCGGGTGCTGGTCATCGCCTCGATCTTGGCGATGTTCGGATCGTTGGGATGGTCGCGGCGCAATCGTTCCAGCGCTTCGGTGGCTTGGTCGAAAAGCCCGGAAATCTTGTAGTCGCGGGCTACGCCGGCCTGTGCCTCGGCGTTGGTGGGATCGGAAAGAAGCACCTGCTGCCACAGCTGAATCGACATGTCGGGCCGGCCGCGCAGCTCCAGCGCGCGAGCCTTGTCCATGAGAACTTTGCGGGTCTCCTCGGGCGTTGCAACCGCGGGCTTCCTTTGCGCAAAGCCACATTGCGCCGCCATGCAAATGCACAGGCAGATCGCCGCGATCCACCTTTTCCTTTCAGCCCTGCCGGCTCCCGTCATGCGCTTTCCCATTCCACCCTCAGTTCCCCGCCGGCGCCAAACCGGAATCTGGCCTCCAAAAACCCCGTGGCAAACAGTCCAAGGTTCTGATCGTAATACGCTTGGTCCTTCCCATACAAACCAGAGGTACGATCCTTCATCATACTCAGTCGGATGGTTTGACGCGCTCTTGGCTTTTCTTGACCTGCATAGGATCTCAGATAGGGCAGCATGGCCGCGGAAAAGCCCGCAGGTCCATCTTGCGCCAAAGGAATGCCCTGGTCACTCACCTTTTCGGGGGGAGCACCATGATCGACAAGGTATAAGCTCATCGCCGGGATCGCGCTGAGTATCTCTTCCTTCTGCCTGTCCCCCGGGTCAATCATTCCCGCCCACAGATACACGCGAATCGCGTCGTAGCTTCCCCTGGGCTCTTCCGTCTCTCGATCGGGATGCGCCGAGGACGGGGCTGAGGCCGGATAGAAACCGTCGCCGGGAATATAGCTGACCCAGTCCATGGCGTAGCCATGCACCGCGCTCAGCCGCAAAAACCGCGGGATATTAAGCGCGACATGCTGCCATGGGCCGTCCGGATCCTCCTTGGCGAGCCGCTCGAAGAGGAACAGCGGCACATAACTTGGATTCAGGGTCCACGAGTGCAGGTTGGGGCTGGTCTGGTGCACATAGCCAGCCGGGCCGGGCAGAAGCATCAGACCGAAGCCGGGTAGATCGGACACCTCGGTCTTTGCGATCATGGCCATCATCTGACGTCCCAGGGCGGAATAGGACGGAGCCTTCCACAAGCGGCCTGCTTCAATCAGCGTGTAGGCCATCCAAACGTCTGCATCCGAAGCAGGATTGGAGTCCAGCAGCTTCCATTCCCCAGTCGGGCTCTTGCCCCACAGCCAGCCCGGCAAATGGGCAGACATATCGCCGGCAGCAAGATTATTGCGGGTCCAGGTAAGCAGACGATTGAAGGCCGGGCGGTCGTTGTCGGCCAGGGCGAAGAACATGGCGTAGGCCTGGCCCTCGGAGGTCGTGCGGCCGGCACCCTGCGGGTCGACTACCCTTCCCTGCGGATCGATGAACCTCGCCGAGTACGCGTTCCAAAGCGTCCACGGTCCCTGCTTGCACCCCGCTGCCGGCGCCAGCATGGCCAACACCAGCAGGAGGTACACACTCTTTCGAAACCGAATTGTGCAATGACTCATCGCAGCAATTCTCCCCAGGACTCCATGGACACCGGCAGGAGCAATTTGTGAATCGGGCGGAGGTTGAGCCCAGCCGGCGGTGCGCTTCGACGTGCATCGGTAGCGCCAGCCAGATGAGGAAAGCCCTCCGCCAAGCTTAATTCGTATGCCCGCCTCGAAGCTTGGGTGCCCCAGGTCCCCCGCCTTTGGGGACCTGGGAAAGCACAAACCTGTTCGGTCGCGGTACTAGATGTCCATTCTAAGCCGGGCCCGCGCCCTATAGCGCAGCCACTGCCTCAGCCAGATCGACATCAGGAAGGCAAGCAGCACCACCAGCATCGCAGCCAACCAGGGGTGCTCCATGAACCAGAACGTCAGTTGCGTCCACCAGGGCAGCACGCCGACATGATATATCTTCGCGCCGACGCGCACCGACTGAAAGCGGTTCCCGTGGAAGATCGCGACCGGGCCGGCGATATCGCTGGCTTGCTGCACATTCATGAACGTCGACATGAATGGCTCAAAGACATTTGCGTCTCTGAAATGGATGACGACGATGCTGTGGTCGTCGTGCGGCGCGTAAGGCGACTCGAGTCCTTCGATAATGGCTTCGGGCGTGCCGGCCGTCGTCAGTTCCCCTGATTCCCTGTGGTCGCCGGACTCCGCTTTCCACCAGGCATGGTGCAAAGGCGCAAACACACCTTGCGTGTCGTGCACCTGGACCTGACCGCTGCGCAACGAGACAGGCAAGTCGCTGGCCAGCTTGTCGAAGGCCGGCTGATCTTCTCCCGTGCCAATGATAAGGAAATCCGTCAGCGCGCCCGTGTGCAGCGCATCCGGCCCGGCAACCGTCACCCGCAATGCCGGGAAGCCGGTCTGACGGCCGAAGTGCCCCATCAGCGTCACAAAGGTCTCGATCTCCTGCTCGGTGGGCTGGGGCGGCAAAACCACCGTTGTTTCGCTCATGTCGTCTTCCCGCGTGAAGGGAAAACCGGCGTTGGCAAATGTCTCCAGATTGGGCAGTGGCGCGTAGTGCGGATAGCCCTTCAACTCGATATAACTGTCGCGCAGAATTGCGCCTTGCATGTTGATGGGCGTGGTGTCCTGGCAACCGCCCTTCTTCAGCAACTGGAAGGTGAAGTCGAAAGAGAGCGAATTCGAGAACGGGCGCAGGTTCACCACCGGCACGGGCACGTCGACAGCCATCTTCTGCGACACATCCTGCCCCGGAATCAGCGGCACGGACCCCAGAAAGGCGTCGTTGATGCGGATCTGCATGCTCGAGATGGGGCCGATGGGAACCGAGTTGAAGCGGTATACCAGATGCAGCACGGCGTTGGGCCGGTTGGAGTAGAAGATGTCCGGCGGAATGCGGAAATACACATTCAGTGGCGCGGTTCCATCGCCCTGCAACTGGTCTGCGCTCGCATAGTCCCACAAGGGGATGGTCTGGTCGGTGCGCGCCCAGCGCGGCGCGGAGTCGGGTGGCTGCTTGTCGGGCAGCCTGAGGCTGTCCACCGTGGTTTGCGCGCCCTGCAAGGTATCTGTATGCAGTGCCACAGCCTGCGCGGCCATGATGGTCTGGTCGCCGTCGCCTCCGGTCACGATCAGGATCTTTCCGTATGGATCGTTGGGATTGGTGCGCATGGCCACCGTCGGCACACTGGCCGGGGGCACGTTGAGGCCCGCCGGCAAACCCGTCGAATTGTCGGCAATCACAATCGCATTCCCTTGCGGGATGGCGCCGATATGCACCGGGAAACGCACCGGGCGACTTTCCGAAATGAGCCCGAAATAGCTGGTGACAATGCCCGCTGCCTGAATGGCCTTGAGGGACGGAGCGGAGGCGAAAACCACCGGAATGCTCAACGGCTGCACCACGGCAGGGTCGAGGAAAGGCATGGGCAGTTGCTTCAGATCGTCGGCCAGCGGCAGCAGATCGCCTTCTGTCTGCACATAGGTATTGCGATGCACGCGCGACCAGAGCGTGGTATTGGCCGGGTCTTCGCACTCCATGGTGTAGTGCCCAATGAACTGCAGCGTCAGCGCGTTGTTGTGCACCAGCAGCTCGGGAGGAATGGTGAACTCCTCCTCCTCGTCCTGGCTGACCGAGCCGCCGTTCTTGCCGGGTGTGGGCTGGATGGTGGCAAACAGCGTGCCGTTCATGATGACTTTGATGTGGCTCAACTGCGGCAGCAGGCTGGGAGAGAAGGTGTAGAAGACATGAATCTTGGCCGCGCGCACCACGTGCGTCTGCGGCAGCGTGAAATAAATGCTGTGGCTGCTGTCGATGCCGTGCAATTCGATCTGCGACGAACCGGCGTCGTTCAACGAGAAGACGTCGCGGAACTGCCCTGGAGGCACTGGCGCGTTCTTGTCGGGAGCGCCCGTTTGCAGCGCCCCGGCGAATCCCGAAGGCTGTGCATGCAGCTTGTGCGCCAAGCCGGGCGTCATCAGGCTCAACGCCAGGAAAATGAAACTGCTGGTGACCGGAAGGGACTTGATCTTGCGCACCGGTTTCTCCCGGTTCTTGAACAGGCTGGTGAACGTGGAGAGCAAGCCTTGCATGGAAATCTCGAAAATGCGCGCGAGACTCCTCAACACATTGTCGTTCTCCCGGGACTCGCCCCAGCCCAGCCAGGAGTCGGCGCGGGAATATAAAACCATGGTCAGCACTTCCTGTTCCGCGATCGATAGTTCGTCAAACTGCACCCGCAGCACGTTTCCGACAACGGCCACAACCGCGCCGGGCAAGTCCGTGCTGATCGACGGAATCGGAAATGCCAGCCGCACCGGCATGCCGCCGGTTGCACCCATGGATTCGCCGAAGCGGATACTGGTTCCTCCCGAGCTCAAGTCGATGGTTTCGCCCGCCACCAGCCGTCCATCGGGAGTCTTGAGCACCACCGGCGTATTGATGTTGATGCGCACCGTGGTCCGCAACTGTTTCATCTCCCGCGCTACGGCCGTGGTCACACCCAGAATGATGATGTTGAAGCAGCACCAGATCACATTCATGACCACCGTTCCCTGCCGGTCGCGATCCCAGATCAGAAACCGCGGAATCGCCACTGCCAAGCCAGCGAAATTGAACAGCAGCAGGATCAGAAACGGCTGCGCGATCTTGGCGTCGAAGAAGGTCTTGCTCACCACGCCTCCCTTCGCTGTCACGTTGAACTTGCCCAGCTTCGGGTTGATCAGCGCCATCACGGTAGGCAACAGGATATAGGGTGAAAGGACAGTTTCGTAGATTTCGTTCCAGAATGAATGACGATGCTCTCCCTGAATGCGGGAGTTGGTCACGTTGGAGAGCGTCAGGTGCGGCAGCGCATAGGCCAGAATCGCCGCCCAGAAACCGGCGACGTTGGTGTGGTTCAGCAGCAGGAAAATCAGCGGAGCGCTGAGAAAGATCAAGCGCGGCACCGCGTACAAAAAGTGCGCGGTCGCGTTGAAGTAGCAGAGCCGCTGCGGGAGCGTGAGCCCGGGCGCAAACAGAGGATTCTCGATGCGCAGGATCTGAATCATCCCACGCGCCCAGCGGATGCGCTGGCCCACATGCGCCGACAGCCGCTCGGTAGCCAGTCCGGCCGCCTGCGGAATGTTGATATATGCCGAGCCCCAGCCCGCCATTTGCATGCGCAGCGAAGTATGGGCGTCCTCGGTTACGGTCTCCACGGCGATGCCGCCGATCTCGTCCAGGGCCGCGCGCGTCAAAACGGCACAGGAGCCGCAGAAGAAGGTCGCATTCCAGAAATCGTTCCCGTCCTGCACGATGCCGTAGAACAGTTCCCCTTCGTTGGGGATCACGCGGAACTGCCCCAGATTCCGCTCAAACGGATCGGGCGAATAGAAATGATGCGGGGTCTGCAGCATCCCCAGCCTGCTGTCGCGCAGGAACCAGCCCATCGTCATCTGCAGAAAGCTGCGGGTAGGAACGTGGTCGCAATCGAAGAGCGCTACATAGGGCGAGTTCAAACTTTTCAGCGCCGTATTGATGTTGCCCGCTTTGGCGTGCACGTTATCCGGGCGGGTCTTGTAGCCGATGCCGGCCTCGAAGGCGAACTGCTCGAATTCCTTGCGGCGGCCGTCGTCCAGAATGTAGATGTGCAACTTGTCCGCGGGCCAGTCCAGGTTGAGCGCTCCCAGAGCCGTGTAGCGCACCACTTCAAGAGGCTCGTTGAAGGTGGGAATCAGCACGTCGATGTGCGGCCATTCCTCTTCGTCTTCGGGCAGTGAAACCGGCGCGCGGCGCAGTGGCCAGATGGTCTGAAAATAGCCCAGGAACAGGATCACGAATGCGTACAACTCAGCCAGCATCAGGCTGCCGATGAAGAAGGCGTCCAGCGCGCCCCAGTGGTTGGCCGGATCCTGAAAAAAGCTGATGGTCTGGGTGATACGCCAATACCCATAGCGAAGGGTGCAGAACATCGACGTGATCATTAGGGTGAGGGTAATCAGGTAGGAGTCGGAACTGCGCGCCAGGCCCAGCGCCATCAAAAGCGTCAGCAGCCCGCCAACCGCTTGCTGTTGCCAGGTGAGCGGCAGAATCGCCAAAAACACAAATACCGTGGCAGCCAAAAGCAGAATCAGCAGTCGGAGGAATTGGGTGACCGGGTTTTCTCCCGCGCCAATTTCCTGCCACAGACCGGATGCGGTCATCTTTCGCTCCAGCGCACACCTCGATAATTTGAACTGGCGGGCGCGGCCAGGCCCTTGATCCAACCGGCAAGGTTTTCAAAATCCTCGGCAGCGGTAGAGTTCGGAGCGTAATCGATCACAGTCATTCCCTCGGCCAGCGCTTCGCTCACAACAGGAGTGCGACGCAATGCAAACGGGAGCATACGGTCGCCTAACCGTTCGCGCAGCACTTCGCGCATGTCCAGATGCAGCGGCAACGAAGCGTCAAACTGGTTGAGCACATAGTAGGGAAGCACCTTCGCTCCCGCGGCGTTCCCGTTGTGCTGAAAAAAAGCGTCGATCGAGCTGACGCTCACCACCGAGTTCATATCCGGAATAATCGGCACCAGAATCGTCGGCGACAACCGAAGCGCGCGCCGCGTGGTTGCGCCGGAAGCTGTCGCCAGATCGATGATAATGCGGCTGGACCCATACGAGTGCCGGCTGACCTCATTGGTCAGCGTTTCCTGGTTGGCCGATTCGGGGCCCAAAGTGTCCGGATCCAGCGCCAGCATTTGAATCGGCGCGTCGCCCGCCACGTTGGGAGGTGTGAACGTGCGCAGAACACCGGGGCGCTGATCGTGCGCGCCGAAATAGAAGGGCAGCAGCCCGAAAGCAGCGGTATCCACCAGCAGAACCCGCTCGCCGTGCGCCGAAAGTGCGCGGCCCAAGGTAGCTACCAGGCTGGTCTTGCCCACTCCTCCAGCCAGTGAGAATACGGCCACCACCGGCGCGCGCGAAGGCACGGGCGGTGGAACCGCTTCGGAGGAAGAACTGGCTCCCTCAAAAACACCCTTCAACGCGAACCAGCGCGACGCCAACCGCTCCCGCGATCCCTGCAGCGTGTCTTCGGGAGCAGGTTGAATCGGGGCGGGCGTCATTTCCGCGGGCGGCGTGGTCAGCCAGGCCGGGCGTCCCGCGTTTTCGGCGGCAGAGGTCGGCAGCCAAGGTGTGGGGGCAAGCGAGTGTTCTTCGCGGGCCGCCATTGTCTGAACTTTGCTCGCCGCCGTCCGCTCCGGAGTCGGCACCGGCACATAGGTTTCCGCCTTTGGCGCGCGGGCTGCCACGGGAAGGGCCGAAGGGGATTCGTGGCGCTGAGGGGATTGCCAGGTGGTCGGAGGCGTCGACTGGGGCGCAGGCTGGGGCGTGGCAACGGGAACCGCGGAAGAATTGCCATAAAACGCACCCTGCGGCACTGCAGGCGAAGCAACCGCCGGCGCTTGCCGCGGCGCAAACGAATCCGGGATCATTCGTCCCCGCGCTCCTCGACTCCGCGCATCGAACTCGGCCACCTGCTGAGCGTCCAGCGCTACACGGGCATCTTCCAACTCGGGATCGAGCCTGCCCATGCTGGCCTGCAGGCGCTCCTGCTCCATGGCGTCCTGAACGCGTACCCGGGCTCTTTCCCTGGTCTGCGCGCGCGATGCCGAAAAATCCCTGTACTTCGCTCCATGCAGATTGGCCCACGTATAGAGCGTGGCCACGTCTTCCGGAGTCTGGTTTTGTTCTTGCACCGCTTTTTGATCCATCTTCCTTCACCCGCGTACCCACCCAGACCGAACTGTAATTCCGGCAAATTACCGGAACTTTTCGGTTGCAGATCCTGCGAATCGGCTCCTGTCTAGCCTGCCATTGCCTGATCAACTGGAAGGGGTCCTTGTGCCGACTTTACCTGTCTGCCGGCACTGCGCCAATAACTAGAACGGCTAAGGGCCTACCACTTTCCTGTGATACCCGAATCCGGAACCTCGCGAACACCCTCCCGGTCCCGACGGACTCATCCGATACAGACCTTCCCCGCGATTTCTGCTGCAGCTGATTGGAGAGTTGCACTCATCCTATCGAAAACAGAAACTTTCTGTACATAAATCGAACATTCCGTGGGTTCGAACAGGACTCACAGTTAACATCCCCGGCCGTGCAAGCCCAGGCGCTTCAGTCTGCTATTCGGGTGTCCAGCGCCTGTAAAATGAGCGAGGGAATCCGTGGGCAAAGGGTTTTCAGCCCGAATCACCCGTGGGGTCGGGACCCCGTCGAGCACGCTGGAACCGGCAACAGAAGGACATGCGCCGCACCCATCGCCCGTTTCTGCAAGATCTTTGAAAGTGGACATTTACATGGATGATGAAAGCACCGGAAACGGTTCAAAAACCTCGGGCTTCGACCGCGCCGCGGAAGCTGCCGCCTTTCTGCGCGGCCGCTTGAGCTCCCTATTCCCTGCGCCCGGTCCGTCGTGCGGTCCCGCTATCGGAATCGTACTTGGCTCCGGTCTGGGTGCGGTGGCCGAGGCAGTCGCTGACCCCATCCATGTGCCCTACCAAGAGATTCCGCACTTCCCTCGCTCTACCGTCGAAGGACACTCCGGGCGCATCGTAGCCGGACTCCTGGCCGGAGTTCCGGTATTGATCATGCAGGGCCGCGTCCATTTTTATGAGGGCTATTCGCCCGCCCAGGTCACCTTCCCGATGCGGGTTCTGGGCGCGCTGGGCGTGCGCGCCGTCGTATTGACCAATGCCGCCGGCGGAATCCGGGAAGGCTACCGCGTTGGGCAGTTGGTCGCCCTCGCCGATCATATCAATCTGATGGGCTGGAACCCGCTGGTCGGCCCCAACGAGCCGCGCTACGCCGTCCGCCCCGGCGCAGGACTGCGCTTCTTCGACATGACCGAGGCATATTCGAAACCGCTGCGCGCGCTTGCCATCGAAGCAGCCATCGCCGAGGGCTTCCCCCTCGAAGAAGGCGTCTACCTGGCCGTCACCGGCCCCAGTTTCGAGACCCCCGCCGAGATTCGCGCCTTCCGCACCATGGGCGCAACGCTGGTCGGCATGTCCACCGTGCCGGAGACCATCGTGGCGCGCCACATGGGCATCGAAGTTCTGGGAATCTCCTGCGTCACCAACCTCGCCGCCGGGCTGGGCGACGCGCAACTCAGCCACCAGGAAGTCTTCGAGGCCGGTCGCCAGGTTGAGCACCGGCTGGCCGGCCTCCTGAAGCGCCTGGTGCCGCGGATTGCAGCGAAGTTGGAGAAAGAATCGTGACCGGCCTGAACCAGCCCGCCCAGACTGCCCAAACTGAAAAGGCCAGACCGGAACCGGGCTTCGCTGCAGCCGGTAACCCGGTATTGCCGTTTCCGCCGGTCGTGATTGCGGTTGCCGGCTGTTCCGGCTCGGGCAAGACAACTCTTGCGGCCGAACTCGCCCGCAACCTGAGCGGCATTCACTTTCATTTCGACAACTACTACCGCGATCTCTCCCACCTTGCCCCTGCCGAGCGCGCCCGCCAGAACTTCGACGATCCGGAATTGATCGAGAGTCCGCTGCTGATCGAACATGTGGCCGCGATGGCGCGTGGCGAAAGCATCCACAGCCCTTGCTACGACTTCGCCACGCACTCCCGCCGCCCCGGCTGCACCGAGACCGTCACTCCCTCCGCATTTCTGCTTGTGGATGGCATCTTCGCGCTCCATTACGCGGATCTGCGACCGATCTATCACTTCCGCGTCTACGTCGATACTCCGGACGAAGTCTGCTTCGAGCGCCGTCTTCAGCGGGACGTTCTGCAGCGCGGGCGCACGCCGCAGTCGGTGCGCGAGCAGTACGAGGCCACGGTGCGGCCATCCAGCCTGAAGTTTGTGCGTCCTTCGGCTGTCCACGCGGATCTTATCGTTGAAGGCACAGACGACCTGGACTGGAAAGTGGAACGGGTTCTCAACGAAATGCGTATCCGTGGACTGTTGCGGTTGAGTGCCTGAGGTGTTGCGCCTTCTGATTCCTGATTTGGCACGTTCACCAAAGTTTCATCCGCTGCCAACGTCAATCCACAAGGAACCGACATACTCTCTAGATGTCCGCAACGTCTAAACGGGTAGGGATACGCATCATGATCGGCAAATCCATCGCAGCGTTGAAACCGAAGATGGCCCTCTGGCTCCGCCAGGGAATCGCGCCGCGGCGTCTGGCGCTTACGCTTGCCCTGGGGTTTGCCATCGGCTGCATTCCGGTGGTGGGCATTCCCACGCTGGTGTGCGCCGCGCTGGCTCTCGGCCTGCGGCTCAACCTGCCGGCGATCCAGGCCGCCAACTACGCCGCCATGCCTTTCCAGGTGGCCCTGATTTACCCGTTTGTACGCCTGGGCGGCTGGCTTTTTTCCGCTGCGCCAAGCAAGAGCTTGAGTGCCTCCTTGCTGCTGCATAGCTCGCCGCTGGTGATGATCTCGCAGATCGGCGACCTGGCCGGTCACGCGCTGGCGGCCTGGCTGCTGATCGCCGTGCCCAGCGTGCTGCTGTTGACGCTTACGTTGACCCCTGTCCTGCGCCGGGTCCCGGCCGTTGCCGCAGCCGAAGGCGCCGACTAGTATCGTGACCAGGTGATTTGGAAGCATCGCCGGTACAGAATGGGTGCCCCTGGTCTCTCTTTTGAGACCAGGGAAAGCGCAAATCTATTCGGCGAGGGTACTAGCCTCTGCTTGCGGTTGCGGAGTCAATCCCGCGCTGTCTATTTCCCGTTGCGGCAGAAGGAAGCCCGCCTCTCCCCGATTGCAGATCATTTTCCCCTCCAGGCGCACAATCCTTGCAGGAGTCTTCCATGCATCAACGTGCCGACAATGCGCCCGGCTGACATTCCCGTGCCGGGGGGCCCCCCCTTTTCATTTTTTGCCCATGAATCCTCTTGCGCATCATTTCGGGCAGTTGTGAAACGAGCTGCGCTTCCGGCCAAATCAGCGGATTCCGTGCCGAGTCCGTCAAGTTTTTCCCCGGTTTTTATCCCGGATTTTTGCACCAATGATGGTGAAAATAACCTTCAAATCTCACCATGTGATACGTTCTCGGTCTTATTTAAATAAATGCGGCGCAAATGCCTTCCGGTTTCGCCGCAGCGCAGTTCGCGGTAGCGAAACCAAACCCCGCGCGTTTTTCGAGCGCGGACCACGCGAAGCGGCTGCCGCACCGCAGGTGCCGAAGCGGCTGCCGCACCGCAGGTGCCGAAGGCGGCTGCCGCATCGCAGGTGCCGAAGGCGGCTGCCCCACCGCAGGTGCCGAAGCGGCTGCCGCACCGCAGGTGCCGAAGGCGGCTGCCGCACCGCAGGTGCCGAAGGCGGCTGCCCCACCACAGGTGGCAGGTGGTTACTTGCCGGCGTAGGGGTCGTTGACCGGCTTGCCGCTCGCGATCCACGCGGAATAGATCATGTCCCGCAGCATGCTGGCGCCGGCGGCCACGCGTTCGGCGGTAAACTCCCGCGACTCAGGCGTTCCAGCGCCCACAAAACCGCCCGCCTTCTCCAGTTGATAGACCTTTTCGACGTACGTCTGGGTGTGGCGCAGGTAGGCGACATAGGCATCGAAGATATCGCCATCGAGGACCCGGACGGAGGTCATTTTGGCTTGCACTTCCGGCGCGTGCATGTTTGCGCCCACAAACGGGCCTTCAAACTGCCAATGAATCTTGTGCTCGGTGGTGTAGCCGTTGGGATTGGGGCCGACCCAGCCGTTGTACTGGATGGTGGTGTGCAGCGGTTGCGAGCCGTCGCCCACGTAATGTCCCAACCACCCGGCGTAAAAGATAATCGCCTGCTCGACGGGCTTCGTGTCCTGTTTCGCGGCCGTGAGGACGCGATACTCGCGCATCGCCGCCTTCAGACGCTCCCACACTTCGGTCGTCTGCCAAGGCTGCAAGCCGATCTTCTCCGGACGCTGCCCGGCGGCAAAGACCTTGGCCTCGAAATCCAGGCGTTTGTGCGGCAAAGGCCCCAGCGCATCGGCCGGTTCGAGGTCGATGAAATGCTCCGGCGCCTGCGCCGCCGAAAGTTCCGGCTCGGCGGGCGAACGCCAGCGGTCCGGCTCGGGCCCCAGGTATTCGATTTCGTTCAGGGCCTCCGGAGTACGCAGAAAGGTGGGCACATCGGCGGGCAGCGCCGAAGCGGCCAGCCGATTGATCATGCGATGGCCCTCGTTGCCCCAGGCATGGGCCGCGGGCGGAAGCAATACCAAGGCCAGGGAATAGGACGCAAGCATAGTCCCGGCAACAAGTTTCAAAACTCGAGGAAACAACCCTTTACGCAGCATTCGCTCAGTATACGAGGCCTGCCGGAGTCTCGCGGCACCGGCTGCGTGAAAAGCCGGCGAAAAGAAAAATCCTGCTCCGCCGGGCCGGTCCTGAACGAATCGCCGCGCCCCTTCCCAGTGGGGAACCGTTTTGCGCGCCCACTCATCTGCCACCGAAACAACAGTAACGACTCAGGCTCTGAAGCCGATGAATTGCATAGTAAGGCCAGAAACGGGCGGGTATACTACCTGCAAATCGTGCGCATCGACATTTGCCCGTTGCAGGGATGCAACCGTCCCAGTGCAATCGAGAAACGCCCTGGGGGAACCATGCTCGACCGAACCGACGAAAAAGCTGCGGCAACTGACTCAGCCGCGCGCACGGCCCTGATGGGCCGCTCGGTGGTGCGGCGTCTGGTTACGACACTGGTGCTGCTTCTTGCCGCCGGGGCGCTCACCGCGCGCCTGGCGGGTGGTCCCGCCTACGATGGACTGCTGATGCTGGCGCTGGCCATCGCCGCGATTGACCTGGCCTTCCGGCCCTGGCAGCAAGAGCCACTCTCCCTTGATCCAAGCGCCGAATCCGTTTCACGCCCGGAGCCGGAAGAAAATGCCTCGCCGTCGCTCGCTGAACCGATTTCCGTCGCCCCTGATCGCGAAGCGCGTGACCTCCAGCGGGTTCCCGAAATCTTCCTCGAGACCGTGACCGACGGATTCTGCGCCGTCGATCTGCAGGGCAAGATCAGCTACCTCAATCCTGCCGCGGCGCGCATGATCGGCGCGGAGGAACCGGTCCTGATCGGCAAGCCGCTGCACGACCTTTTGCACGGAGCGGCGACCGAGGCCACCTCGGCCACATCTGATCGACGCTGCGACGACGACTGCCCTTTGCTTCGAGCTGTCGATCTGCGCATGACCGCGGCCGGCGAAGACATCATCTTCCGCGCCAACGGCGAATCCTTCCCCGCCGAGTACGTTCTCACGCCCATCCATCTGCGGGACGAGTACACCGGCTCGGTGCTCAGCTTCCGCGACATCAGCCAGCGCTGCGAGCTTGATCGCTTGAAGGACGAGTTCATCTCCACCGTGAGTCACGAGTTGCGTACGCCGCTCACCTCCATACGCGGCGCAATCGGACTACTCTCTTCCGGCATTCTTGGCGACATCAACGACAAGGCTGCAAACCTTCTGCGCATCGCGCTCACCAACTCCGACCGCCTGGTGCGCCTGATCAACGACATCCTCGACCTCGAGCGGATCCAAAGCGGCCGCGAGCCGATCGTCTTCCGCCCGGTCCAGCTTGGGGAAATCATTCGCCAGGCTATCGACGGCATCATGCCGATGGCCGAAGAAGCCGGGGTCAGGCTCCAGCACGATTCCACACAGGCGGAAATCGAAGCCGACCCGGACCGCATGCTGCAGGTGCTCACCAACCTGCTCTCCAACGCCGTCAAGTTTTCCGATCCGGGCTCCTCGGTCACAATCACGCTGCGGTCCGGCGAGCGCGGCGTCACCCTTTCGGTGATTGACTATGGCCGTGGCATTCCCAACGACATGCTCGAGGCCATCTTCGGCCGGTTCCAGCAGGTGGACGCCTCCGACTCCCGCCAGAAGGGCGGCAGCGGTCTGGGGTTGGCCATCTGCCGAACCATTGTCCTGCAGCACTCCGGCCGCATCTGGGCGGAGCGGAACCCGGTGTGCGGTTCCACCTTCCGCGTCTACCTTCCCTTTCATCCCATTGCCGTTGAAAGCCCTTTCGGACTCGATGCGTCTGAAGGCGCGCCCAGCGCAGCGGATCAGGTAACCAATGTATCGTAAGGAACGCGATTCCGGCTCGCAAAATGTGAATCAGGCAGGACCGGAAGCCGGCGCAATCTCATGAAACCAAGTTGAGGCCGAGGCAGGTTTCGATTTCCGTCGCGCCCGAGGCGCAATGTTTGTTAGCCCTGCGCTTCAGCGCGGGGAAAGCGGCCAGAAACAGCCAGTCAGCCCCGGAGGGGCGCTGCAAAACCGCGAATCCGTCATCAAGATAGCGCTCCTGCGATCGCCTTGGACTGGAACCACCTTGCCGGGCTTCCCCGGCATCCGTAAACTGGTCCCCTGTGGACTGCGCCACTTCCGCAGCAGCGTCGAGCATTGTTCTTGGAGGATTTCATCGTGCAGCATCGCATTCTTATCATTGACGACGAAGACGACATACGCGAAGTGGCTGCGCTGAGCCTGGAGACGGTCGCCGATTGGGAAGTGGAGGTCGCCAGCTCAGGAGCCGAGGGCCTGGCCCAGGCCATCGCGTCCCAGCCCGAAGCCATTCTGCTGGACGTGATGATGCCTGGCATGGACGGCCCCACCACCTTCCGCGAACTGCGCAAGAATCCAGCCACCGCTCACATCCCTGTTCTGCTGCTCACCGCCAAGGTGCAGAACAGCGACCAGCGCCGCTTCAGTGACCTGGGCGTGGAGGCCGTCTTGTTCAAGCCTTTCGACCCGCTCACCCTTGCCGAACAGATCTCCCAGGTGCTGGGCTGGAGCTGAAAGGCGCATCCGACATGGAACCGATCGCAAAGCCGGCGCTCGACGAAGTCCTTAGCCAGATGTGGGCCAAGTTTCTGCCCCAGATGGAAGAGCGCGTTGCCGTGCTCGATGCCGCCGATCAAGCCCTGGCGGCTGACGAGCTTTCCATCGACCAGCGCGCGGCCGCCAATGCCGCCGCGCACAAGCTGGCCGGGGTGCTGGGAACCTTCGGGCTGACCAAGGGAACCATCTTGGCCCGAGAAGCCGAGATCATCTATTCAGGCGAGCCTGAAACCGATCCCGAAGCCGCCGCCCGCCTGCTGCAAATCACCGCCCTGCTCCGCGGCATGATCCGTAACCGCAACACCATGATCCATAACCGCAAGTAGGCGCCCGCGGTTTACACTCGGAAGAAGTGACGCCCACCGACCCATTTGCGCCTCAGCTTGATCTGACCTTTGAAGCTCCCCGGCCCACCCGCCGCATCTGGCCGGTCCGCCAGCTGGTCGGCGAGGTCCGCGAACTGATCGAGCAGGAATACGGCGACATCTGGGTGGAAGGCGAAATCTCCAACTACCGCCCCGCCCCTTCCGGCCACGTCTACTTCACGCTCAAGGACGCCGACGCGCAGCTTCCCATCGTGCTTTTCCGCCGCCAGGCCATGCTGTTGCGCTTCCGCCCCGAGGATGGCCTGCATGTGCTGGTGCGCGGCCGGGTCAGTATCTATGAACAGCGCGGACAGATGCAGCTGGTGGCCGAAACCATGGAACCGGTCGGCGCAGGCTCGCTGCAGATGGCATTTGAGCAGTTGAAGGAACGCCTCAAGGCCGAGGGCCTCTTCGACGCCGACCGAAAGCGGCCGCTGCCCGCCTTTCCGCGCACCGCGGGCATTGTCACTTCGCCCACCGGCGCCGTGATCCGCGATTTTCTGAATATTGTGGGCCGCCGCCACTCCGGCCTCAGCGTTCTGCTCTTCCCGGTCTCGGTGCAGGGCGACTCCGCACCAGCCGAAGTGGAAACCGCCATCAACGAGCTGAACGAGAGCAACCTGGTCGACGTGATCGTGTTGGCGCGCGGCGGAGGTTCGCTGGAAGATCTGGCCGCCTTCAACAGCGAGCGTGTGGCGCGGGCGATCGCCGCTTCGCGTCTGCCTGTTGTTTCCGCCATCGGCCACGAGACCGATTTCACCATTGCCGACTTTGTAGCGGACCTTCGCGCGCCAACTCCATCCGCCGCGGCGGAACTGATCACCGAGGCGCAGCACAAGATCGCCGAGCACCTGGCCAATCTGACCCACCGGCTGGACCGTGCCGCGCGTTTCCAGCTTTTGCAGGCCCGCCAGCATCTGACCCGCCTGCCGGTCAGCCGCGCCGAGTTCCGCATGTCGACACTTTTGATGCGGCTCACGCAGCGGCTCGACGACCTGGCCTCCCGCGCCGAAACCGCGATTGCCAGCCGCTTCCGTCAGAAGCAGCGTCTGATTGCCGATCTGACAGCCGCCGTGCTCCGCCATGACCCGCGCCAGCAACTGGCCCGGGCGCGCGAACGCCTGCAGGCCTGCCGTACCCATCTCGACCGCTCGCAGGAGCATCAGTTGCACACCCACCGCGCCCGCCTCAGCGCCCTCGACGCCCGGCTTCACTCGCTTTCCCCACTGGCAGTTCTGGAGCGCGGATACGCCCTCGTCCTCAACGCCGAGGGGAAAGTCATCCGCTCCACCGCGCAGGTGACGACGGGCGACAAACTGCTCACCCGCCTCGCCGACGGCGCATTTGTCAGCCGCGTTGAATCGGCCGCTCCTGGCAAGCCCCACCAGTAGCCGGCGCGCCGTGCGTTATCCTTTCCAAAGGGGCAGGCCTCCGTTCCCGCGCAAAAAACCTCTTAAACGACCCCGCCAAACATTGCATTTTTGAAGGACCGACCCATGACCGCACCCGCACGCCAGCTATTCGGAACCGACGGCATTCGCGCCGTTGCAGGGCAATACCCTCTCGACGCCGCTACCATTTACGCCGTTGGCCTGGCCCTCGGCCACTCTCTTCGCACAGAGACTGAGCCTGATTTGCCGCTCAAAGTCATTCTGGGCCGCGACACGCGCGAATCCGGACCCTGGATCGCCGCCATGCTGGCCGCAGGGCTGCGCGAAACCGGTGCACAGGTCGAAAGCGCCGGCGTCGTCACCACTCCGGCCGTCGCCTTCCTGGCCCGCACCCATGGATTCCAGGCCGGCGTGGTCATCTCCGCCAGCCATAATCCCTGGCAGGACAACGGCATCAAGCTCTTCGGCGCGGACGGCTTCAAGCTCCCCGACGCGGTTGAACTGGCCATGGAGGAGGAGATCCTCCACCACGCTGCCAACTCCGACGCGCCCGATCCGGCCACGCTACCGCCCGTCGAAGATAACGCCGCATTCCAGGCGGACTACATCCAGTTCCTCATCGACTGCGTTCCCGGATTGCAGTTGAACGGCCTGCGCATCGTGGCCGATTGCGCCAACGGGGCCGCCGCGGCCATTGCGCCCGAACTCTTTCGTCGCCTGGGCGGCGAGGTCGCCCTGCTCAACATCGCGCCCGACGGCCGCAACATCAACGACCACTGCGGCGCGCTGCACCCGACAATCGTCGCTGCGGAAGTGGCGGCGCGCAACGCCCAGATCGGGCTCACCTTCGACGGAGACGCCGACCGCTGCATGTTGGCCGGGACAAAGAACAACGTCATCAACGGCGACGCGATCCTGCTGATGGCCGCACGCGACCTGAAGGCGCGCGGACTGCTCACCGGAGACCTAGTGGTGGCAACAACGATGTCGAACATGGGTCTGGAAGCCGCGCTCAAGCGCAGCGGCATCCGCATGATGAGGGCCCCGGTCGGCGACCGCTACGTGCTGGAGCAGATGCTGGAGCACGACGCGGCGCTGGGCGGCGAACAGTCCGGCCACATCCTGCTGCCCCACCTTGCTACCACCGGCGACGGGCTGCTGACATCCCTTGTCGTCCTGGATCTGATTGCCCGCTCCGGCAAGTCGATCGAAGAGCTGACCGCCGACCTCAAGGTCTTCCCGCAGGTCATCGTCAACGTCAAGGTGCGCGAGCGAAAGCCGCTGGACACGATTCCCGCCGTCGTCACCGCGATTCATGCCGCCGAAGCGGCGCTCAAGGACTCAGGCCGCGTGGTCATCCGCTACAGCGGCACCGAGGCTCTGGCCCGGGTGATGATCGAAGCGGAAAGCGAAGCGGAAATGCGCCAGCACGCCGACGCCATTGCGGCAGCAATCCGCGCCGAGCTGGGCGTCTAGAACATCCTCTTTGAAGGAAGGAGCCTGGAGCTTCAGCCCCAGGGAAAGCAGATCAGAATCAAGGCCTTCACAGGCTGCGGAAAAACTCTGTTTGGCTAGGCTTTGTAACAGGGCACGACTTTAGTCGTGCCGATAAAGCCAACAAAATGAACGGGGCTTTAGCCCCTGCTAGGCTCATTCCAGCAATTCACTCGAATTCGGGCCTTCTTCTGCAGCCTGTTCAGGCCCGGAAGATAAGGTCCCGGGCCGCCCCATCGAATCTCCTCGACTTATCTCTTGTTTTCCGCTGTTTCAAATCAGGCGGAGCCGGAAAATGTATGATGGGTGAGTTTGAAAACCGACCGGGAGAACCCAGTATATGCTGCGTTTTGGTAAACGCTTACCGCTGCTCCTTGCCTTGTTGACCCTCCTCGCTTGCGCCCCGCTCGGCGCACAAACCAATCCCGCCGCAAAAGCCACCCTCGATTTCCCCACAGTTCTTTACGGCGCGGCCTATTACAACGAGTACATGCCCCAGGACACGCCAACCGCCCAGGCTGCACGTCTCGACAAGGACGTGGCCCTGATGAAGGACGCCGGGCTGAATGTCGTCCGCATGGGAGAGTCCACCTGGAGCCTCTGGGAGCCCGAGGACGGCAAATTCGAATACGCGTGGATGGACCGCGTGGTCGACGCCATGGGCAAGGCCGGGATCAAGGTGATCATGGGAACCCCCACTTACTCGATTCCCGCCTGGATGGCCCATCAGCACCCCGAGATTCTGGCCCGTCGCACCCCAGGTGGAACGTTTGGCGGCGCGACCGTTGAAGGCACGTACGGCATGCGGCAAAACATGGACACCGATTCGCCCGCCTACCGCTTCTATGCCGAGCGCATGATCCGCCACATCGTAGCCCATTACAAAGACAATCCGACGGTCATCGGCTGGCAGGTGGACAACGAAACCGCCAGCTACGACGCCGCCAATCCCGACGTCTTCATCGGATTTCAGCATTACCTGGAAAAGAAGTTTGTCACCCCGGAAGCGCTGAGCAAGGCCTGGTTCCTCAACTACTGGGGCGAGAACATCCACACCTGGGAGGACCTGCCCACCCGCGACGGCGCGCAAAGCACCGGCTACAAGTTGGAGTGGTCGCGCTGGAGCCAGATGCGTGTGACCGACTTCCTGCACTGGCAGGCGGCGCTGGTGCGCGAGTGCGCCGGCGCGGGCCAGTTTGTCACCACCGATTACGGCGGCATGATGAAGCGCGACGTCAATGAAGAGGCCGTCGCCGAGGCGCTCGATATTCCCGCCGACAACATCTACCACGGCTCGCAGGACCACTACGACGGCGCAACCCAGTCCATCCAGGGCGATTTCAGCCGGGCTTTAAAGCACAGCAACTACCTCGTAACCGAGACCAACGCGCAAAGCACCGACTGGACTTCCGCCTTCCAATACCCGCCCTACGACGGCCAGATGCGCGAGGACGTCTACACGCACCTCGCCAACGGCGCAAACATGGTGGAGTACTGGCACTGGGCCTCCATCGCCGCCAATCAGGAAACCTACTGGAAGGGCGTCCTTTCGCACGATCTGGAACCGAATCGCGCCTACGCCGAAGTGAGTCGCACCGCGCACGAGTTACAGAAGATCGGCCCGCATCTCGTCGGCCTGCGGATTCACAATCAGGTAGCCATCCTGTGGAGTCGCGACTCCGCGAATGCCACCGCCTTCATGCCCTTCACTTCGGGCGGTGGACAATGGTCTTTTGCCGGACCGACGGCGGACTACAACTCGCTAGTGGGGCAGATTCACCGTTCGCTCTATGACCTGAACGTCGGCTCGGACTTCGTTTTCCCCACCACGCAGGATTTCTCGCAATATAAATTGCTCATTGTCCCCGCGCTTTATATCGCCGACGATGAGCTGCTGCAACGCCTTTCCGACTACGTCAAGAGCGGCGGCCACATTGTGATGACCTTCAAGAGTGGATTCGCCAATGAGAATTCAGCAGTCCGCTGGGTGCGCGCGCCGGGCCCCCTGCGCGAGGCCGCCGGATTCAATTATCAGGAGTTCTCCAACCTGGAGCATCCGCTGGCGCTCAAAGACGATCCCTTCCACGTAGGCGCAGGCAACGAGGTTCGCCACTGGGCGGAGTTCCTGCAACTGGAGCACGCCAAGGCGTTGGCATATTACGACCATCCCTTCTTCGGCAAATGGCCTGCGATTACGGAGAACCAGTTCGGCGCGGGAACACTGCTTTATGAGGGCACTTACTTGTCGGACAAATTACAGACAGAGATCCTGCGCGGCAGCTTGCAGAAGTTAGGCCTCACCGGACCGGATCAAACTGTGCCGCCAGCTGTTCATGTACAGCACGGTGTGAACAAGCTGGGCAAGCAGCTGCACTATTACTTCAATTACTCGGGATTGGAAGCGAAGGTGAAGTACGCTTACGCCGCAGGCACCAATCTGCTCGACGGCAAGACCGTGGCCAAAGCTGCGGAACTAACTCTGGCGCCGTGGGACCTCGCGATTGTCGAGGAGTAGGGGAATAGAAACACGCATATATCGAAAGGGGATTTGCCCACAAGTGCGGGTCACCTTTTCCTGTCCACAATTGGGATATGTGCTCAGCCACCGTTCCCCGGCATGATCGAAGCCACTTATTTCAACCCGTTGACAAGATAGAGCTCGGAGTACAGCCGGGTATATTCGTAGACGTAGGCTTGGCCATCGGCACTGAACAGGGGCTTGGACATGCCGCACAGCCCTGCCAGGTCGGCTGGGGCTATCTCCTTGAAGAACGTTCGCTGCCCATTCAGAATATTCAGACGAAAGACCTTCACGGGAGTTCCCGGCGTCTCTCTCCAGTCGCTCACGTACAGGTAGCGCGGATCACTCGTCCATGAATAGGATTCACGCGGCATAAGTCCCGGGATCGGTTTGGGTGGGCTGCCGTCCATCGGATAGAACTGCGGGTTTTCTGCGGCGATGCCCGCGCCGGCAATCAACTTACCATCGGGAGAGAGTTTGCAGACACTCACCCCTTCCGGGGTCACGGGGCGCGGTTTGCCGCCATCCACGTTCTGAATGAAGCACCTCCCATCGTGCCCAGCCTGGTTGGCCGAGAAGACAATCTGCTTGCCGTCCGGCAGCCAATGCACTTCATGGCCATATTGCTGAATGTCGGCTCGATCGATTCGCTTTAACGTGCCGGCCCCGGTGGGCAGCAGCACCAGCTGACTGTAAGAAACCGTCGCCGCGGCCCATTTCCCGTCTGGGGAGAGATCGCCCGACATGCCTTCACCGAGCGGGACCGGGGGCGATCCCTGCATATCGCGCGTGGCGACGGTGTAATTTGGTCCACTTTGCTCTCCCTGCTCATCGAAGAGCAAGGTATTGCCGTCCGCAGAGAGCGATGAGGGCAGCGACCAATCCAACCAGGAGAGGTCCCGCTCCTTTTTGGCTCCGCGAGCCAAACCCATAATGCCGGTCTTCTGATCGTCGCGCGTCAGCAGGACTCGGCCATCTGCGGCAATATCCTGCAATGTAATGCCGCCAGGCCCGCGATAGACCAGGCGTTGGTGGCCAGCCATGTCAACCGCAAAGATGCGCCGGTCCAGACCCGCTTGCGCCGCAGAGAACCAGACCTCCGTTCCATCGGGAGACCAGGCAAGACCTTCTTCACTTTCCCATCCAGCCGAGAGCGCTCTCTTTTGCCCGTCTAAATCGACGACCGAAACCATGCCCCGGTCGTCATTATTGGTCGGATGATCGAGAAAAGCGATCTGGCTGCCCTTCGGAGAGATCCTCGGATGCCCGATCCATCCGCTGGTCTCATACAGCGCATGCCCAAGGGGGAATTCAAGCCGCCGCTTCCCCCCCAATTCGCGGACAATGGCCAACGATTTTCCGTCCGGCGACCAGTCTGCCCATTCCACATTCTCGGCAACCTGCCGCGGCACGCCCCCGCTGAAAGGGACGATCCCCAAAGTGCCCCGAACCGTCAGCATAAGACCTGGCTTGAACAGCTGCAGAACCGCCATTTCGCCGGTCCCGGAGATCCCCAATAATTGAGTCGTCGGCAGCTCCAGTCGCCTTGCTGCCGGGCTCTTCAAATCTGACGAGAAGACCTCGATAGGCATCCCGTCCCATGAGGCTGAATACACAATGTCATGCCCGCCGGGGACAAATCTGGCGGCATAGATCGTGCCGTGCCGAACGGTGAGCCGGTCGAATTCCATTGGCCGAGAGGCCACGCTGCGCCGTCCAACCAGGATTCCGAGTCCCAAAACGCCAGCGATCGCGACGAATGCAACAATGATCGGCATCGGGGTTCTACCGCGAACCCTCAACCTGCCTCGGGAAACTTCGGGGACCGGAGGCGCGGCCGCCGGACGCTCCATCGGGACAGTCTCCAGCTTCGCCATAAAGCGATAGCCGCGGCGCGGCACGGTCTCTATAAAGGTCGGATTGTCGGCGGAGTCTCCGAGAGCGATGCGCAGCTTGCCGATCGCCACGTTCACCGCGTGATCGAAGTCTCCGAAGTTGTCGTCCGGCCAGATGCGGGACTGCAATTCTTCGCGGCTGACCAACTCGCCCGGCCGTTCCAGCAAGACCTGCAACACCTTGAAGGGCTGATCCTGCAGCTTGATACGGCTTCCCAATTTACTCACCGCTCCGGAATGGAGATCGGCCTCAAAGGCTCCAAACCGGATCTTGCCGTTTCCGTTGCGGCCGTTTCCGTTGCGTGTCTCCTGTTCCGACTTGGTGAATGATTCCATCATGATTGATCCGCCTTCTCTTGATGCCATAAACGAGCCAAATCTTCAACTATTCTGACAGTGGATATGAATATCCTGCGTATCTCCTGCCGGTCTCCTGGCGGTGAATCGACTTTTGATGCGCAGGCTAGCAATCGTGAATTGAGATCCCGGGCAGCTTCGCCGAGCATGACGTCTCAGCGAGGTCACCTGGATGCGCGGTTACAACTCTTTGTTGTTCAATCTTTTTGTCGGTCTGACGATGGCGACGCATGCGTTCGCCTGGGAACATCGGCTGACGAATGAGGACCCCCGTCAGGAGTCGTGGGTCCATTTCGATTTGTACAAAGGCTACCTGATTGTCGTCAAAGGGTCGACAGGCCCACTCAAAAACCTCAACTTCCTCGTCGACACCGGCGCAACTCCGACTATTCTCGATCCCCGGATTACCCGAGGGCTTCACCTGGATGGAAACCCCGTTAGCATTGCCGTAGTGGGAGGAAGAGCGCTAGGCAATGAAGCCATCGTGCCAGATTTGGAGGTCGGCCCAATACAGCGGACCCAGCTCCGAGTCGTAACCGCGGATCTGTCTATCCTGCAGGAGGAACTTCCCGTCCGCATCGATGGCATCGTAGGCCTCGACGTGCTGGGCGCGAGCCCCTTTGAGATCGACTATAGCGCGCATGAGATCCATTTCGGCGCGCAACCATCCCTGGCAATTTCCCTGCCGCTGCACCTCGTTTTCGGATTGCCCACCATCGAAGCTGAGATAGACCACGCTCCCGTACGGCTCCTGCTCGACACCGGCGCGGCATCGTTTTACCTCTTTGACGCAAGAACGCCCCGATCGCGCTTCGAAGAATACGCAAGGGCCTCTCGACGAACGCCGGGGAAAATGGGCGACCTCAACGAGAAAGAAGTATCTCTGCACAACTTCAGACTGGGGGGAGCAAAGTTTGGGTTGACGCCCGCAATCCTGATCAACCAGCGCAAAGAAACGGGCCTTGAATACGACGGACTCATCAGCCCGCCTGCGCTCGGAATCAACCTGATTTCTTTCAATCTCAAGGAAGGGGTGGTGTCGTTCAGCAGCCAGAGTCTCATCGAGAAACCGCGGTCCGAGGCCATTGCGTTCTGGCCGAGACAACCGCAAAGCTGATTGCTCGATGTTTCTTCTGAGCAGCCGACTCGCCGCGTCGAGTTACGGCTGAAATGAACAATGGGCGCAACCCGCAAAGGCCGCCAACTCGCCAACTTGCTATCGCGGCGAAGCCGCGGCCAACTTGCTGATTCTAT
>Ga0181517_10000266_pt1 | contig 73312 bp, 56 predicted proteins | sample PEATcosm2014_Bin_31_FD_119748 | JGI IMG/M metagenome (GOLD analysis project Ga0181517, IMG submission 119748) | Peatland microbial communities from MTU Mesocosm Facility, Houghton, MI, USA - PEATcosm2014_Bin01_30_metaG | ecosystem: Environmental > Terrestrial > Soil > Wetlands > Peat | place... | reverse complement strand
GCCTGGGCATGCACCGATTGATGGACATGGTATTGGGTTGGCGACTTCGACGGCAGGCAACGGAATTTGCACGATGAGAATACGTGTAAAGAGCAGCGGGGACGGGCGCACCCCTAACGCTTCGCGATCTCCCAAACCGCCGCCATGTTGGCGAAGTCCTTGGAGTGACCGGCATTCCCGCGCTTTCTGCCCTCCACCTGAACGGGTTAGGGTGCTCAAAAGTGAAACAGGGTTTTTCTTGATGACGCAGCAGGCTGGGCGGTTAATAACCATTGAACAGGATGTTGGCAACTCGAAGTTGCATCCAGATGCGAAATGGGTTTTAGTTCGCTGATGTTTTCTGTATCGGCGACGGAAACGCGGCGGCGGAAGCTCCACATCTTTAAGCAGCAGTAACCGACATTTTACACCGGAATGATTGAATCGACAGCGGAAAAACCTGATTTAAAGAATGCCCGCAGGCGGGTGTCACCCAGCAGCACCGCCGCCCATGCGGCGGACCGGCTGCCGCCTCACTCGCCGGAAGCCGAGCAAGGCGTGCTCGGCTGCATTATGCTCTCCCCGAATGACTGCATGGGAGAGTGCCTCACGAAGCTAAAGGAAGGGTCGGAGGTTTTTTACGACCTGCGGCATCAGACGATTTTCGATGCGCTGGCCGAGATGTTCGACAAGCGGGAAGGGATCGACATCATTACCCTCCAGCAAAAGCTCAAAGACAGGCAGTTGCTGGAGCAAGTGGGCGGGATCGCTTACCTGTCGGCCTTGCCCGACACGGTGCCTTCCTCGGCGAATCTCTCGTATTACCTCGATATCGTTCAGGAAAAGTTCCTGCTGCGGAAGATGATTCGCGTCTGCACCGATGTGGTGGGGCGGGCGTACGACTTCGAAGGCGAGGTGGACGGCCTGATGGACGAGGTGGAGCGCGACATCCTGCGCATCAGCGAGTCCCGGGTTCAGGGCCAATCGAGCACGATTAAGGAGCTGGTAAAAAAGGCCATCGGCACCATCGAGGATTTCCACCAGCGGCAGGGCACGCTCACCGGGATAAGCACCGGCTTCAGGGATCTGGATAAAATGACGACGGGGATGCACGGCGGCGAAATGATTGTCATCGCCGCCCGGCCGTCCGTGGGAAAGACGTCGCTGGCGATGAACATTGCGGAGCATGTGGCCATCGAGGAGCGGCTGCCGGTGGGGGTGTTCAGCCTTGAGATGACGGCGGACTCGCTGGTGCTGAGAATGCTCTGCTCGCGATCCCGGGTGAACCTGCGCAATGTTCGCGAAGGTTTTCTGGCGGAGCGGGATTTTCCCAAGCTGACCGGGAGCGCGGGCAAGCTGGCGAACGCTCCTCTGTTTATCGATGACTCGTCCGGTTTATCGATTTTGCAAATGCGGGCCAAGGCGCGCCGCTTGCACCAGCAATACGGCGTCAAGCTTTTCGTCGTGGATTACCTGCAATTGCTTCATTCGACCGCGCGGCGCGCCGAGAATCGCCAGCAAGAGATTGCGGACATTTCGAGCGGAATCAAGGCGCTGGCGAAGGAGCTGAACGTGCCCGTGATCGTCCTGAGCCAGCTAAACCGCGAAGTCGAGCGGGAAAAAGGACGGCCCCCGCGCTTGTCGGATTTGCGTGAATCCGGCGCGATTGAGCAGGATGCGGACCTGGTTGGGCTGCTTTATAAACCGAGCAAGGGGGAGGATGAAGATTCCGGCACGGAGGCTTCGAATGAGGCGATCCCGGTGAACCTCCTGATAGCGAAGCAGCGGAATGGGCCGGCCGGCGAAGATGTTCAACTGATGTTCCTGAAGTCCTACACGCGATTCGAAAGCGCGGCCAAGGTGTCGGAGGCGGATGTGCCGCCGCAGTGAAGGGGCAGTCGGATACAAAAGGGTGGCAAGATTATAGGTGCATCGGGGGCGAGGTTGGTGTTTGCTGGGGCCGAACCGGCGCAGTCGGACACTGCTCCCGCCAGCCGCGAAGCGGTCGGGGTGGGCAGGAGGCTGCCCGAAGCCATTATGATTGAAGCTGTCGGCCTGACAAAACTGTATGGCGACTTCGTTGCGGTCAACGAGCTCTCCTTCATCGTCCAGCCGGGCGAGGTGCTGGGGTTGGTGGGACCGAACGGCGCCGGCAAGACCACGACGCTGCGCTGTCTCTCGGGGATCATCCCGCCCAGCCGCGGGGCGGTGCGCATCTGCGGCTGCGATCTGGCGCGCGACCCAATTCCGGCGAAGCGGCAACTGGCCTTTTTCAGCGACGAGCCGCGTCTTTTCGATTACCTGACGGTGCAGCAGCACCTGACGTTTGTGGCGCGGATTTACCAGGTGGCCAACTACGAGCCGGTGGGCGCGCAATTGCTGGAGGAGCTGGAGCTGGCGGGAAAGAAGGACAACCTGCCGGGGGAACTCTCGCGCGGGATGAAGCAGAAGCTGGCGATTGCCTGCGGGCTGCTGCACGCGCCGAAGGTCATCTACTTCGACGAACCGCTCACGGGGCTGGATCCCATCGGCATCCGTCGGATGAAAGACTCGATCCTGAAGCGGGCGCGCGACGGCGCGGCGATCATCATCAGCTCACATCTGCTGCATTTGGTGGAAGAGATCTGCTCCCGTATTCTGATTTTGAAGAACGGCCGGAAGATCATCGACGGCACGATGGGGGAGATTACGCGGAAGTTCTCGGAGCAGTCCGGGGACGCGAACCTGGAGGAGGTTTTTTTCCGCGCCACGAGCGAGCCGCCGCCGCCCCCGCCTCCTCCGCCGCCGGTGTCGGCGGCGCCGGTGGAATGATCGTGCCGATAAACGCTTAACATTCATGATCTCGGCGCTGCTCTATCTTCAGTATCACTCGGTCAGGAACAGGCTGGTGGCGCGGTTCAAGCGGCTCAAGCAGCCGAAGTACCTGGTTGGCGGAATTGCGGGCGGCATCTACTTTTATTTTTATTTCTACCGGTATTTATTTGGGATGGGCGGGCGGCGCGGGGGAGTTTCGTTTGCGTTACCGCCCGAGACGGCGGCTTTGGTGGAATCGATCGGAGCAATCATCCTGTTGGTTGTGGTTTTCGTGGCCTGGCTGGTGCCGCACGAGCGGGCGGCGCTGACATTTTCAGAGGCGGAGGTGGCGTTTCTTTTTCCGGCGCCGATCAGCCGGCGCGGGCTGATCCATTTCAAGCTGCTGCGTTCCCAGGCGCGGATACTGATCAGCATTTTTTTTATGACCGTGATTAGCAACCGGTTCGGCGGCAAGCCCTGGATTCATGCCGTGGGCTGGTGGCTGGTTTTTTCGACGCTGAACCTGCATTTCCTCGGCTGCTCCTTCGCGCGCACGATGCTGCTGGACCGCGGCATCAGCAATTGGCAGCGGCGGGTTGGGATTCTCGGGCTCGCGGGAGTGCTGGCGGTGACGGTGGTGATCTGGGCCAAGCGAACCTTGCCCGAATTCGATTTTTCCCACATTGAGAACCTGGAGGGGATGAGAGCTTACGTCGATCAAGTCCTGGCGGCGGGGCCCGCGCCGTATTTGCTCTATCCGTGCCGGCTCCTGGTGCGGCCCTACCTGGCGCCGAGCGCCTTGAGCTTCCTGCTGGCGTTGTGGCCGGCGCTGCTGCTGCTGGCGCTGCATTATGTCTGGGTGGTGCGATCGGATGTCGCCTTCGAGGAGTCCTCGGTGGAAGCTTCGAGCAAGCTGGCGGAGAAGATGGCCAATATCCGCGCCGGCAATTGGCAGGCGGCGGGAAAGAAGCGGAAAGCCAAAAGGCCGCCATTTCGGCTGCGTCCCGAGGGTCCGGCGGCCGTTGGATTGCTTTGGAAGAACCTGATCAGCGCCGGCCAGATGTTCACGCTGCGGCTCTGGATCCAACTGGCGGCGTTGGCCATTGTGCTGTCGATTGGTGTTCGGTCGGCGCCCGGCATGTCAGGCGTGATGCCGATGGTGGGCATGATGGCGGGGATGTTCATCGTTTGGTCGCTCTTGTTCGGGCCGCAGATTTTGCGGCAGGATTTGCGCCAGGACTTGCCTCTGGCCGACATTCTGAAGGCCTACCCGCTGCGCGGATGGCAGCTCGTTTTGGGCGAGCTGCTGGCGCCGGCGGCGATCCTGACCGGCGTTCAATGGTTTCTGTTGATCATCACGGCCGGCTTTGCCTCGCCGGCAAAGATGTTTCACTTCGACCCTGCCATCTTCCTGGGAATTGCTTTAGGAGTGGCGATCATGGCGCCGATGCTCAACCTGATTCAGCTTCAGATTCCGAACGCGGCCGTGCTGTTGTTCCCGGCCTGGTTCCAGGCGGCCAAAGACAGTCCGCGCGGCATCGAGGCGACCGGGCAGCGGCTCATCTTTTTCCTTGGGCAGCTTCTGGCGTTGGTGGCGGCATTAATTCCTGCGGCGTTGGCGTTCCTGGTGGTTTTCTTTGTCTTGAAATTGTTCCTTGGCGTGGGAGTCGTCATTCCCCTGGCTTCGGTGGTGGCGGCGATGGTGCTGACGGGGGAAGCGATCGTCGGCCTGATGCTGCTGGGCCGGTTGTTCGAGCGGTTCGATTTATCGGCCGAGGGGATGCAGGGGTAGGAAGAGACGTGGGGAGCTTGGAGCGTGAGGAGCGTGAGAGCGTGGGGGAGGAGTTAAAGCTTCCGGGTTGGGGGCGGAAGGCGTTAAAGGAGCGGCGCAAGGGCCACGAGGCAAAGGTGCGGATAGCGGCGCGACTGAGGCGGGAGACGACGATGACAGCGGTCTGGGTTGCGGAGCGGTCGAGAATAGGGACAGCGGCGCACGTGGCGCAGCTCTTGGACTGGCGAGGAAGGGATAGGAAAAGTCAAAATACTATGTTCTGATAAGGTCGTCATGCCCTCTCCGCGCACACCCTTCGGTAGAGCGCTTCGTATTGGGGGACGATGACGTCGGCGGCGAAGTGCTCGCGGGCGCGCAACTGGGCGGCTTGCCCCATCGCCATTCGGCTGGCGGGATCGCGAATGAGGCTCTCGACTGCCAGCGCAAGCGCGTCGGCGTCGCCAAAGGGGACGAGCAAGCCGGTCACGTTGTCCTCCACCACTTCCGGGATGCCGCCAACGCGCGTGGCGACGCCAGGGCAGGCAAAGCACATGGCTTCGAGAATGCTCAGGCAAAAGCTCTCCATCTCGGAGCTGTAGAGGACCAGGTCGGCAATCTGGAGATAGTCTTCAATATCATTGACCCGCTCAATCACGATGAGGCGATCCTCGAGCCCGAGCGATCTCGCATCGGCGGTGAACGGGGCAAAACTTTCACCGGCCAGGATGACCAGTTTAAAGCTATCGCGCGGGCGGATGCGGGCGGCGGCTTCGAGGAGCAGGTCGATGCGTTTGGTGGGGCGCAGATTCGAGGCGTGCAGCACGAGCACCTCGTTCTTAAGGCCCAACTCGCGGCGCACTTCCTTGGCCGGGCGGCGGGGACGGCGCGGCTCGAAGAAGTTATGGATGACGTCGATGGGGCGGCCCACGTCGAACATTTTTTGAGTTTGGTCGCGCAGGCAGGCGGAGACGGTGGTGATGGCATCCGAGTTGGCCAGGGCATGGCGGATGGCCGGCGCATAGCCCCGGTCGTTGCCCAGCAGGGTGGTGTCGGTGCCATGGAGCGTGGTGACCAGGCGCGGCCGCTGGTCCGGCGGCAGCATTGATTGGGCAAGAATGGCGGCTGTGGCGTGCGGCACCGCGTAATGAACGTGGAGCACATCGAGGCGGTGATCGCGGCTGACTTCAGCCATCTTGACCGAGAGCGGCAGGGTATAGTCGGGATATTTGAACAGCCCGTAACCGTTTACTCCGACGGGGTGGAAAAAAAGCCGCGGGGCATGCGTGGGGAGGCGGAAGGGGCGTTCGTAGCTGATGAAATGCACCTCATGCCCACGCCGGGCGAGGTCTTCGCCCAGCGCCGAGGCCAGAATGCCGCTGCCGCCGACGGAAGGGTAACACGTGATGCCGATGTTCATGCGAGCGCCAGGTAGTGTGATGTTGTCATCCGAGCATGCCTTTAGGCTTCGATGTAATGTCCATTCTACGACCTCGGGGTTGGAAGGTCAAAAAGCGCGGGCTCCGCGGCCAAGTTGGGCGAGGGATTCGATCACCAGCGGGTCGTTGGGGAACAGCGCGATGGCATGACCGATGCCCGCGCGCAGACCGCGCAAACGGGCGCGCGTGAGCTGCAATTCGACGTAGCTCAGCGCGCTGGTTTGCGTCGCATGGGCCTGCATGGCGGCTGTCCAGGCGGCGAGAATCTCCGGTGCGGAGACATCGACAAGCACCGGCGCCACCCCGGCAGGCTCGGCTTCGGGCGTGACGGCATAGAACAGGAGCTGGCCGACGGCATGCGGGGCCAGAGCGCGCAATTCCTCGACGCCGCCGTAGCGTGCAAGCCGGGTGGCGTCGCGGACTATTTGGCCCAGGCGCGCGTGATCGGGGTGCTGGTTGTCCACGCCGCTCGGCGCCAGCACGATGCCGGGGCGCAGGCGGCGGATCACTCCGGCCAACTTGATGGCGTGCGCGGCCCGAACTTCCAGATGAGCGTCTCCGTCCAGCTCAAGGAATTCGAGGGTGGCGCCCAGCAGGGAGGCGGATTTTCCGGCCTCGGCGGATCGCTGCGCGGGCGTGCCGTGCGTGGCGGCTTCGCCGCGGGAACAGACGACGAAATGCGCCGGGCGCCCGGCGCGCGTCTCGAGCGCGATGACGCCCCCGCAGCCGAATTCAATGTCGTCGGGATGCGCGCCAAAGGCCAGCAGCGGCGCCGGTTCAATCGGGGAGTTCGGTGTAGGCTTCATCAGAGTGATCAATGGGGTCGCGGGTTAAAAAAGTGATTTCCGGCGCTTCCTCCTTATGGAGGTAGGCCTGCTCGCCGGCGCCGGCGATGTAATGGGTGCAGCGAATGCCCGATTGCATCCAGCGCAGCCGCGTGTCGCGAGTCGGGCTGATTTGCTCTTTGGTGAACGAGGTGGGCGGCAGCGTCAGGAAGGAATCCCCGCCTTCGTGGAGCTTCAAGGTTTCGCTGTCGAAAGCCCGGGCGCGCACCACTTCGCCTTGAAAGGGGACGTCGACGTAGAAATCCGCGATGTCGCAAGCCGCGCGGCGGAATGCCGGGTCGCTCGAGCGGACGATGCGGATGCCGTCGAGCAGACCCATCTGCCGGTACATTTCGAGGCAGAAATCGGCGGCGTTGCCTGCGGCGGTTTTCTTGAAAACCGCGATCCAACGGTGATCGAGATAGTTGGGCAACTGGAGCAGGGTTCGGGCATGCCAATCGGCCGGGATGCGCTTGAGATAGAGCGGTGAGAACTTGCGCTGGAGCTTGTTCTCGAACGCGAAGTTCAGGATAGCCGTCTCATCCGCTTTGCGCCGGCGCAGGATGGTGCGGGTCTCGCGCGGATCATGGTCGCTATCGTGATAGAAAAAGACGATCTCGCCGCCAATCTCCTTCTGGAGGCGTCGGGCGGTGTGGATTTTGGCCACCAGGAACCGCTTGGGAAAAAACCCGCACGGCTGCTGGCCAAAACAGATGAGGGGTCGGCTCATGGCGAGGTTGGCAGCGGGTTGGCCGGCCGGCTTGTGGAGCTAATGAGAGCCTGGAGCAGCAGGCTGAAGAGCACGCAGGCGGCGCAGCCGATCAGGTTGTACCAAAGATAACCGATGGTGGTGCGTGCATAGAGGACGAAAACCAAGGTCTGAGCCGCCAGCGCCGCCCAGAACACGGCCGTGCCGCCAACCTGCTTCACGAAAAATGCCACCAGAAACAACCCGAGCACCACCCCGTAAAAAACGGAGCCGACAATATTGACGGCTTGAATCAGGTTCTCGGTCATAACATTGGCGAAGAGCGCAAAGGCCAGCGCAAACAGGCCCCAGAGCAGCGTGAACCATTTAGAGGCCAGGAGGTAGTGGGCGTCGGTCGCGTCGCGCCTGACGATATGGCGATAGAAATCGATCGTCGTGGTCGAACCGAGCGCGTTGAGCTCGGCGGATTTGGACGAGAGCGCGGCGGCAAAGAAGGCGGCCACCAGGAGCCCGATGACGCCGTGGGGGAGCTGTTGGAGTATGAACGTGATGAAGACGTAATCGGCGTCATTGCTCTTCATGCCGGAATGGGGAGCCTGCTCCATCGCGGCTTTGGCCTCCGCGCGCACGGCCTCACTTTTTGCGTGAGCGGCCACAGCTTCCGCGCGGGCCTGCGCCTCGGCTGTGCGGTTGCCGCTGTGCCGGGCGTCGAGCCAGGCCCGGATCCAGCGCTGCTTTTCGGCGTGCGCCGCGTCAAAACGCTGCTCCAGGGAATGAAACGGCTCAGCCGATCCTTGTTGAATCCGCGCGTGCCAGGCGGCCTGGTTAAAATAAACCGGCGGCCGCTCGAATTGGTAGAAGACAAAGACCAGCACCCCCAGGAGCAGAATCAGAAACTGCATGGGGATCTTGAATACCGCGTTGAACATGAGGCCCAGCCGGCTCTCGCGCAACGAGGATCCGGAGATGTAGCGCTGCACCTGGGATTGATCGGTGCCAAAATACGACAGCATTAGAAAAACGCCGCCCAACAAACCCGACCAGAAGGTATAGCGCCGATGAATATCCGGAGAGAAATCGACGGCTTCCAGTTTGTTGAATCCGCCCGCCACCGTCAGCGCGTCGGTGAGGCTGGCCGGCAGCCTGGCCAGCAGGACGATGAAGGCGGTGGCCATGCCGCCGAAGATGACGGCCATCTGGTATTTGTGGGTAACCGTCACCGCCTGGCTGCCGCCGGCCACGGTATAGACGATAACCAGCAGCCCGCTGAGCAGGATGGTCAGGGACAATTGCCAGCCGAACACCGTCGAGAGGATGATGGCCGGCGCATAGATAGTGATCCCGGCGCCCAGCCCGCGTTGCACCAAAAACAGCGCGGCTCCGAGCAGGCGGGTTTTGGCGTCGAACCGCCGCCCCAGAAACTCGTAGGCGGTGTACACATTGAGCCGGCGGAAGATCGGCAGGAAGACCGCCGCGATGATGACCAGCGCCAGCGGCATGCCGAAGTAATTCTGCACGAAACCAAGGCCGCTCTCGTAGCCCTGGCCGGGAGTGGAGATGAACGTGATGGCGCTGGCTTGTGTGGCCATGACCGAAATCCCAATCGCGGCCCAGCCCATTTTCTGGTCCCCCTTCAAATAGCCGCTCAAGTCGCGCACCCCGCGCGTGCGCCACAGTCCATAGAGGGCAATGCCGACCATGCTCCCGATGAGAACGACAAAATCCAGCGGGCTCATCGGAACGCGAGGGCCAACGCGAACAGCAATCCCACCCACAGAACAAAGCAGCCGAGGACAAAGATGTAGACCGCCCGCCAGGTGCGAAACAGAGGCAGACCCGTTGACTCCGAATCTTCCGTCATTTCACGTTTCCTGTCTCGGCGGTTGACGCCGGCTTGCCCAACGACACCAGGTTGGCAAAAAGACGGTAGGCGCCGGGGACGCCCGCGGGGAGCTGTCGGAACCAGGCCAGGCTGGTATAGACAAAGTACCCATGTCCATACTGGGCCACCAGCAAACCGCCTTTCTTCGGGGACTCGCCCGGATCGTTGCAGGCGAGCAGCGGCGTAAAGTGATCGTCCCATTCATTTGGAAAATACAGCCCGCGCTCTTGCACCCAATCTGCAAAGTCGGCTTGGGTGATCCGGTTCGGGGTGGTCAGCGCCGGATGGTCTGGAGCCAGGAATGTCATGGGCGCAGTCTCATCCGTCACCCGGTCATTGGAGAGATGCAGATTAAACGGCGCCAGGCGGTTGGTATCCGAGTCGTTCGCCCGGTTATTCGGCCGATTGTATTGCTCGATGAGTGTGCCGCCGGCTTCGACGAAGCCAAAGAGCGCCGGCAAACGCCCCGCCAGGTCGGTTCGCACGTTGAAGGCGCGTATGCCAACGATCACCGCGTCGAATCCTTGCAGACGTTCGGCCGTGAGATCCGCCCCGGTCAGTTGAGTCACCTTGTAGCCCATCTGCTCGACGCATTCGGCAACCCGGTCGCCCGCGCCCGGCAGGTAGCCCACCTCCCGGCCCCGGACAGCGAGGTCCAGGCCCACCGCCAGCAGTCGAGCGGGCGGCTGGAGCAACTGCACGGGGATATGGGCATACCGAATTTCAATGCGCTGACTGTCAAAACGCGCGCCATTGACTGTGGCATGGGCCTTGAGGGCTGCGCGGTCGGGAGTGGACGGAGCGGTGACGCTGAACTCCAGCCGCGCCCGGTCGCCGACGGACCCGAGACGAAATGACTTCGAAGCCGGCGCGACGCTCCAGCCGGCGGGTGCGTCCAACTGCAAGGTGCCCTCGGCGCCTGCGCGCACAGCCGTCGCCTCGATCTCCACGGAGCGCGCGGACCCGGGAGCAAAGAGCCGGATCTCCGAGAGGAATTTGAGCGACACCGGCGCAACCACATCGAGTCGGCGGCGGATTCCGTCTTTGGCCTCATTGGTGCTTGCCAGCACCGGTTCATCCGGGACGACGAGTGTTTGGCCGCCAACTTCGAATACCTGGTCAATCGGGAATGCGGGCAGGTTCTCCGGCTGTCCGATCCTCTCCGAGTCATCCACTCGGAACATGCCCGGCGAGTGGTCGCGGCGCAGCCAGTAGGGCTGGCTCAACGGCGTGTTGGCGGGCAGCGTTTGGGCGGCCTCCCGGCTGGCGGCCTCGCCCGCGCGCAGGTTCACGGGGCGGCTGACCTCCTGGTTAAGGGACGGGTAGCGCACCGCAAGCCATCGGACAGGCACGCTCGAGCTCACCTTGGCGGTGTGACTCAGTTTCAGGGTTTCGCCGGGGACCGCTTCAGCCTGGGGCACCGTTGTCTCCACAGAAAGACCGAGACAAGCCTGGAGTATGCGATCGAGCTGTGCGCGCTTCTCTTCCAGGACGGGAGCGCCGACGCGTCGTGCGAGTGGTTCCGATGAATCAGGGTGCGCCGATGAATTTTCCGCGGTGCGAAGGCTGGCGCAAAGCGCGTTCAGGCGGCCGCGCAGCTCCAGCAGCGCGGGCACGCTGGCGGCCGGATCATTGGTAGTGAACTGCGCGATGAGTTGATCGGTCCGTTGGCCGATTTCAGCCCCGCCACGCACGCGTCCCCAGGTGGTGTCGACGCCGTCGAGAATGTCATTCGTGGCGGGTGCGCCATCGAGCAGTTGAAATGACTCGGGCCGGCCCCCGCGGTTGCCGAAGCCGCTGAAATTGGCGAAGCCCTGGGTCTGGTGCATCGAGCGACTGCGCGCGGCGATTTCGCTGAACGACTCACCTGTCACCGGGTCGGTGCCGCTGACGTCGAGGCGCAAGCCCGTGGTGTTGGTGGCAGGATCGGGGCCTCGGCCGAAGGCGCCGGGACCATTCACGAGAATCCGTTTGGGTTGCCAAACGGCCAAGGTATGGAGCTGTTCGGGAAAGGCGTTCGTGTCTCCCGCCAGCTTGAAAGCCTCAAGGCCCAGCACCGCGGAGGCTGTGTGATGGCCGTGAGTATTGCCAGGCTGGGGAGAAAACCGCGTAATCACTACATCAGGCTGGAAGGAGCGGATGACGCGCACGATGTCCGCCAGCACTTGCTGCCGGTCCCAAATGCCCAGCGTCTCGCGGTAGTCCTTCGAAAACCCGAAATCAATGGCGCGGGTGAAGAATTGGCGGCCGCCATCGATGCGCCGGGCGGCCAGCAGCTCCTGGGTGCGGATCACTCCCAGTTCCTCATCCAATTCAGCGCCGAGCACGTTCTGGCCGCCATCACCGCGGGTGAGCGACAGGTAGGCAGTGCGGTAACTGCGGCCGCGCGACAAGTAGGCGATGAGCTGGGTGTTTTCGTCGTCGGGATGCGCCGCGATGTACAGCACACTTCCCATCTGCCGGAAACTGCGCAGTTCCTGGAGGATGGCCGGAGGGGCTAGTGGATCGGCGGCCTGGCTGGCGCCCGTCCAACCGGCTAGCGCAAGGGCGCAAAGCAACAAGCGGGGCAATTTCATGCGTGGGTAACATAGCCTCGGCCCGTGGGGAGGCAATGGTTTAGTCAGAGGGAGAATTGTTGTCTGTGGGATGCCGAGCTCAGCGCACCCAGGATGTTCGGCGGCCAACTATTAAATCCCTCCCCCTGCCGCCGCCCCAGTGCGGCGAGCCGGGAGAGGGAAGTGAAACTGGCCAATCTCGACCAGGCGAGAGCGCCCAGCTATTTCGTTACCGTGAAGGGAATCGAATACTGGGTCTTTTCCCACATCATTTTCAACACGCCGCCGCCCGCGGGGTTCTTCTCGATAACGATCGTGAACTGGTCGACGGGTTTATCCAGTGCCGCCGTGGTCATATCGACGCGGGCCAGTTCATTTGCTTTCTCTTCGCTTTCACGATAGGGAACGCCCCATTGGCCGGTCTTCTTGTTGATGATGAGCTTCGAGGCGCCGCTTTCTTCAGGCACGGTGAACAGGGAGTTGGTGCCGGCCGGGATCGTGACTCCGCCGATCGCCAGCGGTTTATCCGAGATGAGCAGCGTCGCCTCGTCGGCGCCGGTGCGCCAGACCTTGCCGTAGGGCACCAGCTTCCCAAAGATCGGGCGCGCTTCGCCTGTCTTCGGGTCCTTGGTATAGGGACGGCCATAGACGATGGAGACCTTGGCCCCATCAATGTCGGCGCTAACCGTTTCGTGAGGGCTGACGCGCTTGTGTTGGGCCATGAGCGGGATGGCCGCGGCCATTGCAACGGCAACAAGAACTAAGGTTTTGAGTTTGTTCATGGTATTTCTGTCGGGTATATGCGTTATCAGGATATGACGTTCCACTTCAACAGCCCCAGCCGGCATCGTCAGCGCAGGCTGGAAATCAGCACTGATTCAGGGTTAACCATAAAGATGAGGATAATCGACGCCGCCTGGAAACACAAGCAGCTACCCGCTGAGGCGGCATGTCTGGTTGGCCAGCGAGGTTTTCCACAACCCGCCGTTAGCCTGTGAATAACTTTTGAATAAATGCCACTTTTTTTTATTGACCAAAGTGGGCGGAAGTGGGAAAAAGTGGGGCGCAGTGGGACATCAGAGCGGTTTCATCCCATTGTGAATAAAGTTGCATGGAACCTGACTCGACCATCGGGCCGACCTATTACAACTCAATCTACCGCCACGGGGTAGATGAGAAGAGGCGTGTTCAGATTCCGGCAAAGTGGCGGCCAACTGAGGAAAACACTGAGTTGACGTTGGTGCTTTGGCCCAAGGCCAAAGAAGGCCCCTGTCTGAGAGTTCTCCCGCCCAAGCAGATGGCGACGCTCATGCGCGACCTGGAGTCAATGCCCAACAGCGACCCCAACAAAGGGATTCTGAAGCGGTTCATTGGCAGCGGGTCGGTGCAGGTTACCCTCGACAAGACAGGCCGGATTTGTCTGCCCGAAGAAATGGCGCGCGCGGCGGGAATCGCCGCCGAGGTGATTTTGGTCGGTTGTTTGGATCGATTTGAGATCTGGAGTCCGGAACGCCATGCGCGGGTGACCGCATCAGATGCGGTGCTCGCCCAGGAAGCTTTCAAGTTGATGGAGTAGAGCCTATGAGTCTGTTGCGATTGTTGAGCACGGGACGGAGCTGGGTTGATTACGCGGATGACGGTCCGCGCTATCAAGTGACCCATGAGAGGCTGCTGCCCAAGTTTAATTCGAAGAAAAACCCGTTTCGTGCCCCGCCGAAGCCAGCGGCCGCCAGGCCGGAGTCCAAGTTGGTTCCGGCATGCGGCTCCTCGGCAGGCCACAACGGATGCGGCGCCTCCCCGGCCCAGCGGACACCGGCCGCGGCGTCTGCCGTCGCCCCCGGCAAATCGGTGGGCCCAAGCACCTCCAGAAACGGTGTTCCATGGCTGACGGCAGCCGCGTCGAAGTTTAAAGGCCGGGCGACCGCCGCGGTGGTCCGTTTGAAAGGGCTTTTTGCGCGGCGGCCAAAGCCGGCCCGCCCGGCGGTGCCGGCGTTTGCCAAGCCACCCGTCCAGGGAGAATTCCCTCTGGACCATGTCCGAGTCGTTCGAAACGACCTGAGTGACACCGACCTGGAGATCGTCACCGCCCCCGGGAAAGCACCTGGAGCGCCGGTTGTGGCACAAGGCAAGGCGAATCTTCCAGTTGCGCCTTCCGCCGCGCCGAATCCGTTGCGGCAGGCGGTGCGGACGATGCCGGGCAGGGAAGCGGTCGGCACGGCTTGGAGCCGGGTGAACACGCTTTTTGGGGCCGGCAAACCATGAAGGGGCCAGGAGCCGATGCCTAGTGTCCAGTTTCAAGCACAGAGCGGTGATGGTGGCGGAGGTGCTGGAGGCGCTGAAGCCAAAGCCCGGCGGGCGTTACGCCGACGGCACGGTCGGTGGGGCTGGACACGCGGAAGCCATTTTGGCGGCCAGTTCACCGACTGGCTGGTTGTTTGGGTGCGATCGCGATGGCGCCGCAGTTGAGGCGGCGGTCGAACGGTTGAAGCCCTGCGCGGGGCGGTTCGAAATCCGGCGCGGGAACTTCGTCGAGCTGGCGGATTGGGTGCCGGCGGGGAGCTGTGATGGAGTGCTGCTGGATTTGGGTGTGAGTTCGGCGCAGTTGGATACCGCGGAGCGCGGGTTCAGCTTTCAGCAGGACGGCCCGCTCGACATGCGGATGGATCGGCGCCAGGCGCTGACGGCAGCCGAGCTGGTCAACGGCGCAAGCGCCGAGGAACTGGCGGCGATTTTTTGGGAATTGGGCGGCGAACGCGAAGCGCGGCGGTTCGCGCGGGCAATTACGCACGACCGGGAGACGCTCCGGTTTGGAACGACGCTGCAGTTGGCGGGCCTGATTGAGCGGCTGGCGCCGCGCCGGGGCAGGAAGACGCATCCGGCCACGAAGGTTTTCCAGGCCCTGCGGCTGGCGGTTAACGACGAGATTGGTTCTTTGAAACGGGGCTTGGACGGGGCGCTCAGGATTTTGAAGCCCGGCGGCCGGCTGGCAGTCATCACCTTCCATTCGCTGGAGGACCGGGTTGTGAAAGATTTCGGGCGCGCGCGGGCGCGGGATTACACATTCACGGGAGGGGTGGATGTTCCGGAGTTGCGTGAGCCGCGCGCGCCTGAACTCAAGCTGGTGACGCACAAGGCCCTGAAGCCCGGAGCGGTGGAACTGGCGGACAACCCGCGCAGCCGGAGCGCTCAATTGCGGGTGATGGAAAAGGCGTAGGCGTTTTTGGTTATGTCACGAAACAGAAAATCTCAGTCAGCGGCGATTCGCTTTGGGCCGGCGCTCAAGGCGTTTCTGCTCTGCCTGCTCATCGGCGGCTCGGGTGTCGGCTACGTCTGGCAAAAAGACCAGATCCGCCGCCTCGGCCAGCAGATTCGAGATCGGGAAATCCGCCTCGGGCAGCTGCAGGACGAAAACGAGAAGCGCCGGAAGCAACTGGCGACATTGCGCTCGCCGACCTTTATCGAAGCGCGGGTGCGGGAATTGAACCTTGGGCTGGTGGCGCCGCAGCCGAACCAGGTTTGGAAACTCATCGAGCCGTCGCGAGAGCCCGTCAGCCCCGCGCCGGGGCCGCTGGATCGGCAGTTTGTGGCCGCGCGTGATTCGCAGGCCCCGCTTATGAGATGAATTTATTGCCGCCGCCCGTGACGCCGTCGGATGAGGAACCGATCGCCGCGGGCGCGCGGCAAACTCTTGGAAAGTGACAAAGTCAGGCAAGTTACAACGTTGCATGGTTGCAGGATTACATGGGATGAGGGTCGAGGGTCGAGGGTCAATGGAGACGGCGCGTCTTCACAGGACACCTGAGTCCCGCGCCCCGGCACTCTAGAGGTTTTTGCCGCCGCCCGTGACGCCGTCGGATGAGGAACCGATCGCCGCGGGCGGCCGGTTGATTTGAGGACACGCGGATGGCAAAGCGAATGCAGTTGAAGAGGTTGGTGTGGCTGGCGGTGCTGCTGGGAGTGGCTTTCGCCGGGCTGGGCTATCGACTGGTGGAGCTGCAAGTGTTGCGCCACGAGGATCTGACTGTCAAGGCGCAGCAGAACACCCAGCGCCAATACCTCCTGGAGCCGCGCCGGGGCGACATCCTGGATATCAAAGGCCACCTGCTGGCGACCAGCGCCTTTGTCAAAACCGTCTGCGCCGATCCGTCGCTGATTGGGGATCACCCGGCCGAAGTCGCCCGCGCCGTCGCGCCGCTGCTGCAGTTGACGGAAGCCGAGATGCTCAAAAAGCTGACCCCGCGGGTGCATCAGAACGAAAAAGGGGAAGCGGTCACGAACCACTACGTGGTCCTCCAGCACAAGGTGGCTCCAGAGACCTGGCAGAAGATCTGCGAGACGATGACCAACCTCAGTTTCGGCCTGGACGAAAACAAGCTGTCCAAGACGGAGAGGGCCTTCTACCGCGACCTGCGGCAAAAAGCGATCTTTGTCGAGCCGCTGGACGATCAGTTGCGAGTCTATCCGAACCACAACCTGGCCGCCCACGTTCTGGGCTATGTCGGCACGGTCGAGCGCGAAGTCAACGGCGACCGCACCACCGAGACCGCCGGGGTCGACGGCATCGAGAAGACCTTCAACACCAACCTGGCCGGCGTCTGCGGCTGGCGGGTGACCGAAACCGACCGGGCCCGGCGTGAACTTGTCTCCTTGCGCGACGAGAACGTCGCGCCGTGCGACGGCTTGAACGTGGTGCTGACAATCGATTCTTTCATCCAGGACATCGTGGAATCGGCCCTCAAGGAGGGCATGGAGAAGCACACCCCCATCAGCATTTCCGGGATCGTCATCCGGCCGCGCACGGGCGAAATCCTCGCCATGGCGACGCTGCCCAACTTTGACCCGAACAGCCCCGGCAACGCCAAGCCGGAGGAGCGGCGCAACCGGGTGATTACCGACGTGGCGGAGCCGGGATCCACCTTCAAGATCGTGGTGATTTCCGGCGCGCTCAATGACGGGATTGTCCGCTTGAGCGACGTGTTCGACTGCGAGCACGGGCATTTCCATTTTGCGGGGCGGGTGCTGCACGATCATGAGGCGTACGGCTTGCTGTCGGTCGAGCAAATCATCACCAAGTCCTCGAACATCGGCGCGGCCAAGGTGGGCATCAAGTTGGGCGAGACACGGGTGGCGGATTACATCCGGGACTATGGTTTTGGCGAGCGCAGCGGTTTGCCATTGCAAGGCGAGGTTCCGGGCATCGTGCATCCGCTCAAACAATGGAGCAAGGTCTCGATCGCCCAGCTCCCCATGGGGCAGGGCGTCTCGGTGACGCGGATGCAGATGGCTATGGCCATGTGCGCCATTGCCAACAACGGCTGGCTTATGCGCCCGATGCTGGTGGATCACCTCGAGGATCGCGACCATAACGTCGTGGCCCGCTACACCCCCCAACCGGTGCGCCAGGTCATCAGCGAAGCCGCATCCAAAGAGATGATCCAGGCCCTCAAAACAGTCGTCTCCCCCGAAGGGACCGCTCCTAAAGCCGCGCTCGAACACTACACCGTCGCCGGCAAGACCGGCACGGCGCAAAAGGTCGAGAACGGCGTTTATGTCCGCAAATACTTCGCCTCCTTCATCGGCTTTTTCCCCGCTGACAATCCCGAGATTTGCATTTCGGTGACCATGGACGACCCGAAGCAAGGCTATTATGGCGGCCAAATCGCCGCGCCGGTATTCAAGGAAATCGCCGAGCGCGCGGCGACCTATTTGAGCATCCGGCCCGACGACGGATCGGATATGCCTCAGAGTGTCCCCGTTTTTCCCACCAATGACAGCCGAGCCATGAAGACGGCTGCCGTGCGCGTGCAGTCCAATCCAATACCATGAAAGGCTGATATGAGTTCCCTTCCCCGCATATCTCATCATCTGTTCGTCGAAGCGGTCGGCCACCAGGAGCCCCGGCCCAAACCGGTACGGCTGGAAAAGCCCGCGCCCCTGTTGCAGGGTATCGCCACCGCCATTCCGCTCGAGTTGCTCGAATCCGCTGAACCGACCCCGGCGGGCGCCGCGCCGCTCCGAGCCGAGGTCTGCCCCACCCCGAGCTAATCCCGTGAACGATTCAACCCTTGGAATGAGCCCGATCGTGGTTGGCAGGCACACTGGCGCCGCCGTCGAGCGCCGTCGGCCCGCAAGCGGGAGTCCGCGTTCCTCAACCCTCGGCCCTCGACCCGCGCATCGTCGCTGATGGAAGCACGCACTCTAGGTTTTGTCGCGGCGGCTTGTGCCGGAGAACTTCTGAGAGGTTCACCCGAAACCCGTGTAATACGGGTCTGCACCGATTCGCGCCAGGCCAAGGCCGGCGATCTGTTCTTCGCCCTGTCGGGCGACCGGTTTGACGGGCACCGGTTTGTTCCCGATGTGGCGCAAAAAGGGGCGGTGGGCGCTGTCGTGGCGCGCGGCCGGGCTGCGGCTGATTTGGGCGCCTGCGGCGTTATCGCCGTGGATGACCCGCGCAAGGCCCTGGGCCGCCTGGCGGCTCAATACCGGAAAGAGTTCGCGCCGCCCACAATTGCGGTCGGGGGCTCCAACGGAAAGACCACAACCAAGGAACTGATTGCCGCGGTGCTGCGCCAGAAGCTGGCGACACTCTGGAGCGAGGCCAGCTTTAACAACGACATCGGAGTGCCGCTGACTTTGTTGAATCTCGAACAGAGACACCAGGCCCTGGTGGTTGAAGCCGGCACCAACCATCCCGGCGAATTGGAGCCGCTGATGCGAATGATCCAGCCCGGCTATGGAGTCATCACCAGCATCGGGCGGGAGCATCTTGAGTTTTTTGGCGACCTTGCGGGGGTGGCCCGGGAAGAGGGATGGCTGGCGGAGCTTCTGCCGGGCGCGGGCAGGCTGTTTATCAACGGGGACAGCGAATGGGCCGACGGGCTGACGGGGCGCTCTCGCGCCAAGGCTGTGCGCATTGGATTTTCCGACCGGAATGATTGGCGGGTCCGCAGCCTGCGGGTTGATAAGGACGGGGTGGCCTTTCGCACTGAAGGGCTGAGTCAGGATTTGGCCGGCGAGTACCGCGTGCGCTTGCTGGGCCGCCACCAGGCTGTCAACGCGCTTTTTGCTGTCGCCGTGGCCGCCGAGTTGGGCTTGAACCGGGCCCAAATCGAGCGAGGCCTGGCGGAGTGTCTTCCGGCAAAAATGCGGCTGCAAATGTGGGAACTGAACGGCGTGCGTGTCCTGGATGACGCCTACAATGCCAATGCTGATTCCATGGTTGCCGCCCTTCAGACCTTGCAGGAGCTGCCGTGCCGAGGCCGGCGGGTAGCCGTGCTGGGTGATATGGCGGAGTTGGGGGCGCAAAGCGAGGCGGCCCACGAAGAGGCGGGCCGCCGCGCTGCCGAAATGGGTGTCGGCCAGTTGTTCGCCGTCGGCAAGATGGCCGCAGTGACCGCCCGGGGCGCTCGCCAGGCTGGTTTGAACCGAGTGTTGGAGTTCCTCGATGTCGAAACGGCCGCCGCCGCCATAAAGCGCTTTGTCCGGAACGGCGACGTGCTGCTGCTCAAAGCCTCGCGCGCCTCCCGGCTCGAACGGATTGCCGAGATGCTCAAGGCCGGGGAGGGGAAGAACTAATGCTGTATTATTTGAGCCAACAAATCCTGGACTGGACGGCGGGGACGGTTTGGAACGAGCGGCTTTCGGCACTGCGCCTGTTCCGCTACATCACGTTTCGCAGCGCGGGCGCGGCGGTGACGGCCCTGGCGCTGAGCTGGTGGCTCGGACCCCGGGTGATTGCATGGCTTAAACAGTTGAAGTTCGGCCAGGAGTATAAGGACAAAGCCGAGACGGCTAGCGAGATAAAAGCCCGGCTCCTCAGCAAAGTGGGGACCCCGACCATGGGCGGCATTTTGATTATCCTGGCGCTGAACCTGACGACGCTGCTTTGGGCGGAGTGGAACACTTTGGTGGAACTGACCCTCCTCTCGGTGGTGGTCCTCACCGGCCTCGGCTTCTACGACGATTACGCTAAAATCATCCAGCAAAGCGGCGGGGGCGCCAAATCGCGTGTCAAGCTTTGGGTGCAGGCTGCCCTGGCGCTGTTCATCGGCCTCTATCTTTGGCGCGTTCCCTCAACCCGGAAGCTCGTCACCGATATCATGGTCCCTTTCTACAAATACCCGGTTGCCAGCGGCGCGGGCCTCGCCGGGCTGGTTCTGACCATGTTGACCATCGTCGGCAGCTCCAACGCCGTCAACCTCACCGACGGCCTCGATGGCCTGGCCATCGGCTGCACTCTCATTGTCTCGTTCGCCTTCGTCGTCCTGACCTATCTGGCGGGCAATGTCAAAGCCGCCACGTACTTGCAAATCCCGTTTGTGTCGGGCGCCGGCGAGTTAACCGTGTTCTGTTCGGCGATGGTGGGCGCCGGCTTGGGGTTTCTCTGGTACAATTGCCACCCGGCCCAGGTGTTCATGGGCGATACCGGCTCGCTGGCGCTGGGCGGGGCGCTGGGAATCGTGGCGGTGCTGATTCATCAGCCGCTGGTGCTGGTCATCGCCGGCGGCGTCTTTGTCATGGAAGCCGCTTCCGTCATCTTGCAGACCGGCTGGTTCCGCTACACCCGCCGCCGTTACGGCACCGGACGCCGCATATTCCTGATGGCCCCCATTCATCATCACTTTGAGAAGAAAGGCTGGTACGAATCGCAAGTGGTGATGCGGTTTTACATTTTAGGTGTACTTTGTGCGGTAGTGGCCCTGAGCACGTTGAAAATCAGGTAATCTGTGATACGTGAAACGGGAAACGTAAAATGAACTGGATGGCTCCGAATCGAGATGTGTTGTGCCGCGGCGCGGGCGGCGCTGCTCGCTCTCGCGTTTCGCGTCCTGCCCCTCAGGATTCACTGTGGCACGTGGCGGCGGCCGGGCTGGGAAAATCCTGGGGTGGGGAAGCCTGTTTTACTCCTTGCGCAGAGGCCGGATCGTTGCTAGAAGCAGAGGCTGAAATCGCGATGATTGCGGTTTCAAGCGGCTTGGCTTTGCCTTCACCGGCTGGTTCGGACTCTAACCAGTTTCGATCTCATCAGCAGCGCGGTGAAAGCCTTTGCCAGGCGGTCCAATCAACAGGTTGGGGTGCTCCGAAGGGCAACCCCAATATGGTTGGCAAAACGCGTGATCACCGGAACGCGCCCAGAAGGCGCGAAGTGAATTTGAGCAGCTTTGCCTCGGGTTTTTTTTGAGGAAAAACCCGAGGCAAAATCAATAACCGAGAACCAATACCTCAATGAGAAGTTGCCATAGAGAATATTTAAAATGAATAATCCAAGTCCACTTATCCCACAGGGATCTTTCGAAGAGCAGAAGAATAGAGGTCGTGCCCGGGCCCGTCTGGCCATTTACTTTGTTTTGGCCATTCACGGTGTCGGCCTGATGGCGCTGCTGATGCTGGGTTGCCGTCAGGAAAAGGCCCCGCCGGCGACGGACGAAACGCAGGCAACCAACGCCGCGCCGGCCGCCGCTGACACCAACGCGCCGCCGGTGGACACCAATGCTCCGGCCATGGCAGGTGCGAATTCGGCCACCTCGTCGAATGGGGCGCCGGCCGAGACGATGGCCCCGCCCGCGCCGCCGACACCTCCCTCTCCGCCGCCCGCGCCGCCGACGCCGCCGGCTTCAGCCACCGATTACACCGTCGTCAAGGGCGATACACCCTCCAAGATTGCCGCCAAGAACCATGTCACCACCAAGGACCTCATGCAGGCCAATCCGGGGCTTGAGCCGACAAAACTCAAGATTGGGCAGAAGATCCATGTCCCGGCGGCGGGAGCGAGTGCCTCCGGCGGAACCGCGGCGGCTGACAACGCGGGCGGCAGTGAACCGGGCTACACCGTGAAATCCGGCGATACGCTTAGCAAGATTGCCACCCAGCACGGCACCACCGTCAAAGCCCTGCGCGCGGCTAACAGCCTGAAGACCGACCGGATCCATGTCGGCGACAAACTGAAGATTCCCGCCAAGGGGGCCTCGGCGCCGCCGGCTTCCACGGCCGTGCCCTCGACGCAGGCTGGACAATAAGCCTCCTGCAGTGAAGGCAGCCGTTACCATACTGGTTTTTTGCGTGGCGGCGTTGCTGGCGCTGGGGATGGTGATGCTCTATAGCTCGAGCATGGCGCAGGTGGGGACCCGCTATCTGTTAAAGCAACTGGTGGCGGGCGGGGTCGGCTTGGGGCTTTGCGTCGCGGCCGCCGCTTTCGACTATCGCCGGCTTCGCAAAGTCGTCTGGCCGCTCTTCACGCTGGGAATGGTGCTGCTGGCGCTGGTCTTTGTACCGCACCTTGGAGTCAAGAAAAACGGAGCCATCCGCTGGCTCGGCTTCCACGGCAGTTCTCTGTTCCAGCCCTCCGAGTTTGCCAAACTGACGCTCATCCTGGCGCTGGCCTGGTATGGAGAGCGTTTTCAGCGGCAAATGAGCACGCTGAAACGGGGGATTGTCATTCCAGGATTGTTCATCGGCGCGATGCTGGGCCTGATTTTCAAGGAGCCCGACGTGGGTAACGCGCTGCTCCTGGCGACCGTCGGCGGCATCATGCTGCTCATTGCGGGCATTCGGGTGAGGTACTTTCTGCCGCCGGTGCTCATCGGGGCGCTGGCCGTCGGCCTTTTCATATCCCATAATCCGATGCGTTCGGAGCGTATTTATTCCTGGCGCCATGTCGAGGAAACCAAGCAGGGCAAGGGTTTGCAGGCTTACCAGGCCATGGTCGCGCTGGGCAGCGGCGGGGTTTTCGGCAAAGGCCTCGGGGATAGCCGCCAGAAGCTGGGCTTTCTGCCGGAGCACCAGACCGATTTCATCTTCGCCATTATCGGCGAGGAACTCGGCCTGATCGCCACCTTGCTGGTCGTTCTCGCTTTCCTGGCGCTGGTGATCTGCGGGCTCTACATCGCCGCCCACGCCACGGACCCCTTCGGCATGTTGCTCGCCTCCGGGATCTCTTTTCTCATTGGACTGCAGGCGTGCATTAACATCGGGGTCGTCACCAGCGCCCTGCCCAACAAAGGCCTGCCGCTGCCCTTTATCAGCTATGGCGGCTCGAATCTCGCCATCATGCTCCTGAGCGTGGGGCTGTTGCTGAGCGTGGCGCGCCTGGGCCGCGAGACCGAACAGATCCTCGACCGGCCGGACGCCGAGGATCGGGAAGCCGCCTGGGGCCCGAAGGAGAATCCTTTCCAACCCCGGAGCTGCGAGAGCTAGCGATGAGCGCCTCCCGACCATCACTCCACCCCGGCGCCATCCGCGTCGCCATCGCTTGCGGCGGCACCGGCGGACATTTATTCCCCGGCCTGGCCGTGGCTCAACAGTTGGTGAGCCGAGGCTGTTCCGTCACGTTGCTGGTCTCTCCCAAAGACGTGGACCAGCAGGCCGTGAAAATGGCCGCGGGGATGGAAGTTGTCACGCTTCCCGCAGTCGGCCTGACTGCCGGGCGGCGGCTCGCCTTTTTCCGCGGCTTCGTCCAATCCTATCGGTCGGCCCGGCGGCTTTTTCAAGGGCAGCCGCCCGTGGCGGCACTGGCCATGGGCGGATTCACCAGCGCGCCTCCCATCCTGGCCGCCCGAAGGTTTAAAGCCCGCACTTTCCTGCACGAGTCCAATACCATCCCTGGCCGCGCCAACCGCTGGCTCTCGTGGGTGGTCGATGGCGCCTTTGTCGGTTTTCCCCGCGCCGCCGGTCGCCTGCACGCCCGCGCTGTTTCCGCTACCGGCACCCCGGTGCGCCCGCAATTCCAGCCGCGTGATGCGGGCGCCTGCCGCGCGGCGCTGGGCCTGGACCCGGCGCGGCCGGTGGTGCTGGTCATGGGCGGCAGCCAGGGCGCCAGTGGCATTAACGAGCTGGTGGCCCAATCCTTGCCTTCGGTTGCCGGAATGGCTCCCCAATGGCAGTGGTTCCATCTGTCTGGACCCGCGGGCGCCGAAAAGGCCAGGCAGGCTTATGCCATGTGGGGATTGCAGGCGGTGGTGCATCCGTTCTTCGGCGGGATGGAACTTGCCCTCGGCGCCGCGACGGTGGCGATCAGCCGTGCAGGCGCCTCTTCCTTGGCTGAAATCGCCGCCCTGCGCCTGCCGGCGGTGCTCGTGCCTTATCCCGCGGCGACCGATAATCATCAGTTTCATAATGCGCGGGCCTTTGAAGCAAGCGGCGCAGCTCGGGTGCTCGAACAAAAAAGCGTCACTCCCAATCTCCTCATTCAGCATCTCCTGGAATTGGCCGCCAACGGCGCCGTGCGGGAGAAGATGCGCGACGCGCTGGCACAATGGCATGCGCCTCACGCCGCCGAAACCATCGCGGAGGCGATGCTGAAAACGGTGGGCGTTGCCGCTTCCCATGGCCTCTCCGCCAAACCGCCCGCGAAGTGTGAACCGGGCCAGGAGACACCGAACAGAACTCTATTCTCTCTGCTGCCTCCGGTTAAATCAGGACCCACTGTTCGATGAACCGAACAATAGAAAAACCGGTGCAAGCCGCTCGCCATCTGGCTGACGAGCTTGCCGCCCGAGTTTCGCCTGAGACGGTCGTTCGGCGGGATGAGCCCCTGGCGCGCCGGACCACCTTGCGCGTGGGCGGGCCGGCGGATGTCTATGTGGAGCCCGCCAACGAAGCGGATTTGGCTGCGGCGCTCAAGCTCTGCGGCGAGCGCGCGGCGCGCTTCTTCGTGCTGGGCCGCGGCTCGAACCTCCTGATCAAGGACGCCGGTTTTCGCGGGATGGTCATCTGCCTCTCACACCCCTTCTTCAGCCGGATCGGCCTGTTCGACAACCGCCTGACCTGCGGCGCCGGGGCCAGGCTCAAAACCGTTGCCGTCGAGGCGAAACGCAACGGGTTGGCCGGACTGGAGTTCCTGGAGGGAATTCCCGGCAGCATCGGCGGAGCGTTGCGAATGAACGCCGGGGCGATGGGAAGCGCGATTTTCGACGCGGTGGAATCGGTTTGCTGGATGGATGCCGAAGGCCGGGCGCAAACCAGCGGGACCGGGGATCTTGCCGCCGCTTACCGGAATTGCGCCGCGCTTAAGACCCGCATTGCGTTGAGCGCGGTCCTCTGCGGGCAGCCGGGGGACTCGTCGCAAATTGAGCGGCGGATGAACGAGTTCAGCCGCAAGCGCTGGCAGTCCCAGCCTGCCGCCCCGAGTGCTGGCTGCATTTTCAAGAACCCCGCCGCCATCCCGGCGGGCAAGCTGATCGATGAACTGCGCCTCAAGGGGGTCCGCGTGGGCGGAGCCGTGGTTTCGGCCGAACATGGCAACTTCATTGTGAACGAGGGCGCGGCGACCGCTCGCGATGTTCTGGATTTGATTGAGGTCATTCGCCAGCGCGCGCGCGCCGAACGCGGCATCGAGCTGGAGACGGAAGTGGAAGTCGTGGGAGACTAATCCGATGTCGGACAAATTGAACATCACGGTCATGCTGGGCGGCCCGAGCGCCGAACGCGAAGTATCCCTGCGCTCGGGCGCGGCGGTGGCGCAGGCTCTGCGGTCATTGGGCCACCGGGTCAGCGAAGTGGATCCGCGCCTCGACCACTGGCTGCTGCCGGCTAAGACCAATGTGGTGTTTCTCGCCCTGCATGGCACCTACGGCGAGGATGGGACAGTCCAGCGCCAGCTGGAGGAGCTGGGCGTTGCTTATACCGGCTGCGGCCCTGAGGCGAGCGAGGCGGCCTTCGATAAATTTGTGACCAAACAGCGGTGTGTCGCCGCCGGCGTGCCGACGGCGCGGTTTACCCTGATTGATTCCCCGGTGGCGAGCTGGCCGATGGGTTGGAACCCGCCCGTGGTGCTCAAGCCCGCCCGGCAGGGCTCCAGCGTCGGCTTGCAGTTTGTCGAGCGCGTGGCCGACTGGAGCCGTGCCCTGGCGGAGTCAATGCGATTCGATTCGCGGGTGCTGATGGAGGAGCGCATCCTGGGCCGCGAGGCGACCGTCGGCATTCTTGATGAAGCCCCGTTGCCGCTGGTCGAGGTTCGACCCAAGGGAGGGGTCTATGATTACCAGAGCAAGTACACCGCCGGCGCCACCGAATATCTCTGCCCGGCTCCTTTCGATTCGGAGGTGGCCACGCGCGTTCAGGCGGCAGCCATGGCCGCTTTCCGCGTCATTGGCGGCCGCGATTACGCCCGCGTTGATGTCATGGTCCGCCCCAACGGCGATCCGGTGGTGCTGGAAGTCAATACCCTGCCCGGTATGACAGAGACCAGTCTCCTCCCCAAGGCGGCCGCCGCCGCCGGCCTGAACTACGCCCAGCTTTGCCAGCGCATGGTGGACCTCGCCCTTAAACGCAGGAAAGACAGCTAACAGCCACCGACTATGTTCAAACGCAAACCACGAAATCGGCGGCTCGGACGCGAGTCCGTGCTGGACGTAAAGTTGCGGTCCAGCCAGGTCCGCGCCGCGCGCGCCCGCACGGCTTCCATTGCGGCGGGCATTGTGTTTGGCATTGTCTTTGGCGTCTATTTGCTTTGGCGGGGCGGCGACTGGGCTCTCAACCGTCTGATCTACGAGAATGACGCCTTCGCCATCCAGGAGATCGATGTTCAGACCGACGGCGCCATCGCCGTGGATCAATTGCGCCTCTGGGCCGGCGTGCGCCGGAGTCAGAACCTGTTCGAGCTCGATCTGGCCCGTGTGAAACGCGACCTCGAGATGGTGTCGCTCGTGCAATCCGTCTCGGTCGAGCGTATCCTGCCGCACACGGTGCGCATCCGGGTGACCGAACGAGAGCCGCTGGCCCAGATCAATGTGCCCCGCCCGCGGGCGGGCGGAGGGCTTGAAATCGCCGTCTTCCAGGTCGATGCCGACGGCTATGTCATTCTGCCGTTGGAAGCGCGCCAGCTCGCCCCGGCCCCCGGCCAACCGCCGGAGCAATTCCCGATTATCTGCGGCCTGAATGCGAACGAAATCCAACCTGGCCGCCAGCTCCGGGGGCCGCAAATCCAGGCGGCTCTCCAGTTAGTTCGCGCCTTCGAACATTCCCCGATGGCGGCGTTGGTGGACCTGCAGCGCATTGATCTTTCGGATCCCGAAGTGCTCTTGGTCACCACAGGGCAGGGGAGCGAGATTACTTTCGGCCTGGCCGACATCGACCAGCAGTTGTGGCGCTGGCATACCATCTTCGAAGCGGGACAACACATTGGCAAAGCCATCGCCAGCCTTGATCTGGCTGTCAGCAACAATATTCCGGCTCACTGGCTCGAAGCGAGCGCGGTGCCTCCAGCCAATCCCAAGCCTCTCAAACCCACCCACCCCAGGAAAAAACATGTTTGACCCTTCCTCCATTATTGTCGGACTGGAAGTCGGCACCTCCAAAGTTTGCGCCGTGGTCGGCGACCTCAGCTTGGATGGCGCCCTGAATATCGTCGGCCTGGGTCAGGCCCGCTCTCGCGGTGTGCGCAAAGGCGAAATCGCCGACGCGCCCATGGTCGAGGAGGACATCCGCCATGCCATCGTTGAAGCTGAGCAGATGGCCGACGTGGAGATTCGCAGTGTCTATCTGGGGGTGACCGGCGGCCATTTGCGCGGCTTCAACAACCGCGGCGTCCACCCCGTCGTCTCCGCCGACCGCGAGATCACCGAGGAGGACGTGCAGGATGTCATCAAGAATGCCAAAACCATCAACCTGCCGGCCCAGAACCATGTTATTCATGCTATCCGCCAGCACTTCCTGGTTGACGGCCAGGATGGCATCACTAACCCGGTGGGCATGCTTGGCGCCCGCGTCGAGGTCGATGTCCACGTTGTTCACGGGCATCTCAACCGGCTCCAAAACGCCATCCGCGCCGTCAAAGGCTTGCAACTGGAGGTCGATGACATCGTCTTCAACGGCCTGGCGTCCTCTCTGGCGCTGCTGACCAACGAGCAGAAGGAGCTGGGCTCCCTGGTGATCGACATTGGCGGCGGCACGACCGAGTACGTCGTCTATGCCAACGGGATCATCAAGCATACCGGCGTGCTCGCGGTCGGGGGCGACCATGTCTCCAACGACCTGGCTTATGGCTTGAAAGTGCCGCTCAGCCGCGCCGAACGCCTCAAGCTCGAGCACGGTTCGGCGCTGGTGGATGACGCCGTGAAGGGCCAGACCATCACGATTTCCAACGACCTTGGCATGCCCATCAAGGCTATTAACCTGGAGAACCTGCGCCGTATCATGTCGCTGCGGCTTGAGGAGATCTTTCAGCTCATCTGCCAGGATCTCGAGCAGGCCCAGGCGCTGGACTACCTGCGCGCCGGGGCCTTCCTGTGCGGAGGCGGCTCGCGCATCCCGGAGATCGCCAAACTTGCCGAACAGGTCCTCCAAATGCCGGTCTCTCTCGGCAAAACCAATTCCATCAGCGGCCTGAAATCCGCTCTTGACCAGCCTGAGTTCGCTGCCGCCATTGGCCTGGTCAAATTCGGCTCTTTTCAGCAGCGCAAACGCGCCTCCCGGACATCGATAACCGATGGAATCAAGAGCACCATTGGCCAGCTCTTCAAGAAAACCGCCTAAACCGGCTGCGGCGGCAAAAATGCCAAAAATGAATTTGTCGGCGTGAGAGTGAACCGAATACCTGACCATGACCACCCATTCGCAGACCGAACCAATTGCGGAGATTCCTAAAAAGACCATCTCCATCAAAGTCTTCGGCGTCGGCAGCGCCGGCGTCAGTTTAATGGAGCCCCTTGCCCGGACCGGCCTGGCTGGCGCGACCTTTGTCGCCGTCAACACCAGCGCCGAGTCGCTGGCTGCTTCCTCGGCGGGGGACAAGGTCGCCTTCGAGACTAAACCGCTGCTCGGGCTGGGCACCGGCGCCGATCCTGACCAGGGCCGCGCGCTGGCCGAGGAACACCTTGACCAGCTCAAGTCCCTTTGTCAGGGCGCCGAGGCGGTCTTCATCATCACCGGTCTTGGGGGCGGCGCCGGCACCGGCATCAGCCCCGTATTGGCGCGGGTGGCCAAGGAAGCCGGCGCGCTGGTGCTCGGCTTTGTCGTAATGCCTTTCGAGTGCGAAGGCGCTCGGCGGCAGCGATTCGCCGAGCTGGGCCTGGACGAGTTGCGCGAGACCGCCGATGGAGTTGTCTGCCTCCCCAACCAAAAGATTCTCAAGCTCATCGACGAAACCACCACCGCGCGCGATGCCTTCAAGCTTGCCAACGAGCTGCTGGGCGACAGTGTCCGCGCACTGTGGCGTCTGCTGACCCACGCGGGCCTGATTGAAATCCATTTCTCCGATGTCTGCGCGCTGATTCGCGACCGCCACGCCGAAAGCGCCTTTGCGGTCGCAGAGGCCATCGGGCCGGCCCGTTCCCGAGAGGTGACCGAAAAGCTGCTGGCCCACCCGCTGTTGGATGGCGGCCCGGTACTGGACGAAGCGGAAGCCGTGCTGGTGAGCCTGGCCGGCGGCCCCGACCTGACCATGGTGGAGGTCAACCGGGTGATGGAACAGATTAACAAGCGTTGCGAACGGGCTCGTGTCATCATGGGGGCTGCCATCGACGACTCGCTGACCGATCGGCTGATCGTGACCGTGATTGCCACGCGAAAGGACACCCAGGCCGAGGAACGCGCCGCCCGCCTCGCCGCCGGCGACCGGTTGGGCTCTCACCTGCTGGGCCTCGCTACGCCGCATCCCGGGTCCCGGTTTGTGCCCCCGCCCCCAACCCTGAATCCCGAGCAAGTCGAGCGGCTTGCCGCTGGCCAGGGCAAGTCCCGCGGCCGCAAGAACCTCTCCAAAATGCGCCAGGGCCAGTTGCCCCTCGAAATCGTTTCCAAAGGCCGCTTTGACAAGAGCGAACCGACGATTCACAAAGGCGAGGACCTCGACGTCCCCACCTACATCCGCCGCGGCATCTCCCTGAATTGAAGACGTGCGAGCGTGGAGCGTGGAGCGTGGGAGCGTGGGAGCGAAGAGCGTAAGGGGTAGCGGTCATCCGGATGATGGAGAAGTCGCCATGGCCTCCCCGCCAATGGAACGTTCCGTATTGGGGTCCATTGTCTGAATCCGGGCAATTGCCTTTTTCCGTTCTACCCCCATCATAGGCGGTTTCCGGCGGCGGGCTTGGCCTTTGGCTCTCGCCTTTCCCAAAGGCGCATCCGCGCTTGATCCAAACTGACTTACGCGCCATTTTAGAGACGATATGAACGCGATTGAAACAACCGGGATTGTGGATGCCCAGCATCAGTTGCGGCTGGACAAACCTCTGCCCATTCCGGGGCAAAGTCGCGTTCGCGTGATCGTGTTGGTGCCGGAGGCGGAGGATATTTCGGAGGAGACCTGGACCAAAGCGGCGTCGGCCAGCCCGGCGTTCGATTTCCTCAAAGACGCGGCTGAGGACGTTTACACCGCCGCCGATGGCAGGCCCTTCGATGACCAAGGGTAAAATCGTTCTTGTCCCGTTTCCGTTTGATGATCTGACTGCCGAGAAAGTCCGGCCCGCCCTTTGTTTAACTGACCCAATCGGCGCTCATCGCCATGTGATCGTGGCCTTCATCAGCAGCCAGGTCCCTACGGCGGTCACAGCCACGGACATCATTATTGACTCGAGCCAAAAGGATTTTGCGGCAACGGGATTGCGTGTTCCCTCGGTTCTTCGGTTGCACCGGCTGGTCACGCTGACAAGCACCCTGATCCGCCGGGAGTTGGGCCAGTTGTCCCCGGACTTGCAGCGTGATGTGGATCGAAAACTGGCGGCTCTGTTTGGCCTAAGAGCCTCGTGACCTTCTCGATCACCTCGCCCGCCGCCGTCGCGGGGAAGATGGGATTTCGACCTGGGCTCCGCCGGGCTGGGGGAATTCGGATGGACTTTGCGGCTTCAGGCTTTCCTTCTCCCCCTTCTCAACGGCTTGGGCTTCACCCTCATCTCGCGCCGCACCGGCGGCGCATCGGCCGTGTTGCTCCAGGCACGATCGCAGATCGGAGTTGAAAGCATCGGATTTCAGGAGCGTCTCCAGGGATAGATGCATCCGGTAATTCCAATAGTTCCTGGGATTGGCGGGGACGTTGATGCGTTCGGCATCGATGTCGTCGCGGCGGAGCCGCTCGTCGGCGCCGAACAAATCCTGCAACTGGAAAATGCTCCACATCGCCGGCGAGGCCAGGTGTTGGAGGAGGATGGCTTTGACGATCTCGCCGGGGCAATCTTCCGGGGCGGGCCCCGTGCGGCCCAGTTCTTCGTTGTAGAATTTCTGGATAAGCGCTTTGTTCTCTTTCCACCAGCCCCGGAAGGTGCTCATGTCGTGAGTGCCGGGGCTGACGACGCTCAAATACGGCGCCTCGCGCGGCCGGGAGTACGCCTGGTTCAATGCCTTGGGCATGCGCTGGATTTCCAGGCCCAGGAGCCCAAGCTCCCGCATGACCTCGGGCACGCAAGCCGGCACCATGCCGAGATCCTCGCCGCAGATCAGCATGTTGGTGACGCGCTTGAGCGCGGGCAGTTTTCCCAGAGCTTCCTTCGCCCAGAAGGGATCCTGGCGCCGGAAAAAGTAATCCACGTAGAGGTCCTTGAGCTGCGCCTGCGTGTGCGCGTCCAGCGCCTTGAAGGATGACGTGTCCCCGGCGGCAAAACGGAAGTGATAATGCTGCCCGTTCGAGCCTGGCTCTTGCAGCAGGATCACGTTGCTGATCAGATCGAAGAGACCTTGTCTCAGGCGGCCATAGGAGCCCCCGGCCCCTCCGGGGCCGGACGCCGCCGGCGCGAGCCTGCTTAAGCTCCGGCTGGCGGTTTCCCCGCCGGGAACGGACGGATCCGGTTCACGCACGGTGCCGGGCAGTTCGAGGGAAGCAAAGTATTGTTCGACCTGGCGCTGCGTCGAGAACTCGGGGCGGAGGGAGTAATAGCCCCCGCCGCCGTAGAGGAGGAATTGCGCCTTCACGATCTCGTCGTCGGCTCCGAAGTGTTCCCGCAAGATCGGGTCGGTGATGTAAGGCTGCGTGAACCGGCGGAGATCGTAGCGGATGCCCCGCTGGCTCAGTTCGTCCAGGTGGATCGGGATGGCGGGAACGAAGTGTCCCATGATGCCCTCCACCGCGTGCAGCGGGATGCTCCAGATGCGGAAGAAGCCCAGAATATGGTCGATGCGGAGAGCATCGGAATAGCGTCCCAACTGTTCGAACCGGCCTTTCCACCATTCGAAGCCGGTTTCCCGCATGCGCGGCCAGTTGTACGTGGGCATGCTCCAATTCTGGCCTTTGGCGGAAAACGCATCCGGCGGGGCTCCGGCTTGCATATCCAGGTGAAAAAGCTCGGGCTTCTGCCAGGCGTCAGCCCCATGGCTGGAGACGCCGATGGCAAGATCGCCTTTGAGGATGACGCCCCGGGCGTGCGCGTGCTCCGTGGCCTCCCGCAGTTGGAGATGCAGGTGGAATTGGATGAAATAATGGAGAGCCAGCTCGTCGGCCGCGGGATAGGCCCCGCCGCTCAGCGCCGCGATCGCCTCCTCAGTGTACGTGCGAAGCTCGGGCCATTGATTGAAGTCGGACGTGCCGTGCTTGTCGCGCAAGTGGCAGAAGGCCGCGTAGGGCGTCAGCCAGTGCTTGTTCGCCTCGAAAAAGCGCTTGAATTCTTCCCGCCGAAACGTCTGCTCCTTCTGCAAGGGATAGATTCGGTTGATGAACGCCATCTTGGCATGCATCACTCCTTCGTAATCAACCGCAGGCAGGGCATTGAGACGTTTGCGTTCCGGCTCGAGTTGGGCCAGCAGCGGGCGGTTCGCCTCGTCCACAGTGGCGCCGAGGTTCAGATACAACGGGTGGAGGGCAAAGGCGGAAATGGCCGAGTAAGGATAGGAATCGAGGCAGGTGTGCGTCGCGGTCGTATCGTTAATGGGCAGGAGCTGGATTAATTTCAATCCGGCGCGCCGGCACCAGTCGGCCAACAGTTTGAGATCAGCGAACTCTCCCACACCGAAACTGGCCTCGCTGCGCAGGCTGAAAACCGGGATGGCAACCCCGGCGCCTTTCCACGTGTCCGCCGGGAGGCGGGCAAAGCCGTCGTTGAGAATGACCCGATTGCCCCGGTACGCCGGCGCGCCGGCTTCCTGGACGGCGGGAGCCAGGCGCGCTTCCAGCATGCGGTTGGGGTCTTTTTCATACCCCACAAAGGTTTGATTCTCGACGTCATATACGCCGTATTTATAGGCGAGAGGAAACGGGACCTCGCGAAGGTCCAGATCAACCGTGAAAAAGTCGTGCCCCGCCGGACGGTTGAGCAGGATCGGTTTCGCCGTATCCCAATTCCCCAAAGCGGCGCCCTCGCCCACGAGACAAAGGGTCTGGCCCTTGGCCAGCAGCGGCGCTTTGGCTTTGAAAGTGTGGGTGGCCGCTGGGACCGCCGGTTGGCGCACCTCCGTGTGATTGGCCTTCAGCAACACCTGCTGGAACGGCTCGGTGTAAAAGGCGTTCTCGTAAAAACCCGGATTATTCCAGGAGTCGAGGATCAGCACCTCGTCTTTTTGAAAGTCGGCCGCGGTGATGACTTTGTCGTTGCCCCAGTCATAGACCAGCGAGCCGTCCGTCTCCCGCAGGATATAGTTGTAGCGGATTTCCGAGTCGGGCAGATTCGCCTCGGAAAGGATCATCGACACTTCCCAGATCTGGTCGTTGAGGTAATGCAGCGGCAAAGCCCGTTCAACCGCGCCGCCTCCCAGAAGCTCGTGGTTGCCGGTGAGCAGCAGTGACTGGCCAAACTCAGTGTGGATGCGGATCTGGAGCGTGAGAACCATAAATACACCCAGATAGTTGCATCCGGCGGCAAAAAGTCCATTCCGATTCCTACCGAAGCAACCGGATGGCGTTCAGGATGACCGCCATGGCGCCGGATTCATGCAGCACAGCCCCGCCGATTGGGCTGATCCAGCCGCTGCCCGCGGCCAGCACCGACGCCAGGTTCAGCAACACACTGAACGCGATGTTCTGGCGAATGACCTTCAGCGTGCGGCGGGACAGGGCGACAATCCTGGGCATCTGTGTCAGGTCGTCGTTGAGAAACGCGATATCGGAGGTTTCGAGCGCCACATCCGTGCCCGCCGCCGCCATGGCGACTCCAATGTCGGCGGCAGCCAGCGCCGGCGCATCATTGACGCCGTCGCCCACGAAGGCCACTCGCTGGCCTTGTGCCTGCCACTCCCGCACCAGCCGCAGCTTGTCTTCCGGCAGCAACGCCGCATGGACCTCCTCGATGCCGGCTTCCGAGGCGATGGCCGCCGCCGCACGCGGGTTGTCTCCAGTCAGCATGACCAGGCGGATGTTCTGCCCCCGGAGGAGCGCGACCGCCTCGCGCGCTTCCGGCCGCAGCACGTCCCGAACCGCCACCAGTCCCAGGACCCGATCGTCCCCGGCAACGGTCAGCACCGTATGCCCCGCAACTTGGAGTTCCTCCGTGCGAGCTCGTCCCCGCGCATCCATCGTGATCTCCTGCTTCTCAAGCCAATCCTGCCGCCCGACGCGAACCCTCGTGCCGCCGACCCGGGCTTCGACACCGCAGCCGGGAATAGACCGAAAACCGGCGGGCTCGAGCAGGGAGATCTCTCGCTGCTCGGCCGCGCGACGCAGGGCCAGGCTGATGGGATGTTCGCTGAAGCGCTCGGCGCTCGCCGCCAGGCGAAGCAGTTCCGTCGAGTCGATCGAATCCAAAACCACCAGTTTCGTCACCACCGGCCGCCCCAGCGTGAGCGTCCCGGTCTTGTCCAGCCCGACAATGTGCGTTTGGCCGACGACTTCGGCGAATTCGCCGCCCTTGACCAGGATAAGCTGGCGGGCGGCGTGTCCGATGCTGGCGATGATGGCCGTGGGGGTGGCCAGCACGAGGGCGCAGGGGCAAAACACGATCAGCACGGTGATGCCGCGCTCGACATTGCCGGTTAGGGCCCACACCACCCCCGCCAGGACCAGTGCCAGCGGCACATACCATTGGGCCACACGATCCGCAACCCGCTGAACCGGCGCCTGCGAGGCCTGGGCCTCCTCCACCAACCGGTGGATGCGTGCCAGCGTCGTGTCGCGGCCCACTTTTAGGGCTTCGATTTCCAGCATGCCCGATTGGTTGATGCTGCCGGCAAAGACCTTGTCGCCCAGGCTCTTGTCCACCGGAATCGACTCGCCGGTGATGTGGCTCTCATCGACGGCTGAATCTCCCTCGACCACTACCCCGTCCGCCGCCAGCCGTTCGCCGGGGCGGCTGATAATCCGGTCTCCTGCCCGAAGCTCGCTTGCCGGCAGTTCCACCTCCACGCCGTTGCGCCGCACCAGCACCTTTTCCGGCACATTGGCGAGCAGGGAGGTAACGCAGTTGCGCGCTCGGGCGATGGTTAGCTGTTCCAGGACTGTGCCCCCCAGCAGCATCACCGCTACCACTGCGCCGGCGTGGAATTCCCCAATCGAGAGCGCCGCCGCTATCGCCAGACCCACCAGCACCTCAACGCTGATCCGCCGTTGCCAAAGACTCGTCACGCAGGCTTTGAGAATGGGAGAGCCGGAGATCAGGGCAGCCGCGAGCCAGCACCAGCGGCTGGAAGAATGGCCTGCGACCGCCAAGAGCCATCCTGCCGCGAGACACGCCAAGCCGGCAACCGTGGCGATGGTCTCGATAGAGGTGAGGACGTCCCGATACCGTTTCCACCACCCCCCGAGCCGCTCTGCGCGAGGCGCCGAGGCGGGCAGGAAGCCTGAGGCCCCCTCGGCCTGCACTCTCACTGTTGACGCAGCGCCGGATGGCGCGCTTTCAATCGCTGACATAACGTTCGGGATAGCCGCTCATAGCCCGCATGCGCGGCTCTTCGCACACTCTACACCTGTTTGCCGGCGAGTGTTTGAAACATTGGTGCCCGCGGCAAAGGCCCTGTGTCTGAGGGTCTATGCCGATAGGGCAAACTCTCTTCCGGAGGGCCGAGCTCCGCGAGGCCCAAATGCTGGGGACTCGAAACGATGGACGGGAGGATTGGGGATGCGCGTCAGTTCACATGCTGGAAGACCAGCTTGGTCATCTCGAACATGCTGACGCGGTCCTTGCCGGCAAACACCTCTTTGAGGTTGTCGTCGGCCTTGACATAGGTCTTATTCTGCGGGTCCTGGAGGTTGTGGCCGCGAATGTATTCCCAGAGCTTGCGCGTAACCTCCGTGCGCGAAAGCGGGTTGTTGCCAATGATCCGAGCCAGCTTGTCGTCGGGCTGCACCGGTTTCATGAACGCGGCGCTGGGCTGGCGTTTGCCTTTGGTTTGCGATGGTGCGTCGGCCATAGAGCGTAAAACGTAATGCGTAAACGTGAGTTGCGGTTGTTATGCACTGTTCCATGGACACCCTAGTGCCGGGGCAGAGAGGGTGCCATGGGGTGAAGACCCGACGGCACAACCGTTAAAATATCCCAATCAAGACCGATTCAGCGCGCTCAGGACCGCCTTGACCGACGCCAGTTCGATGTTCGTGTCCACCCCCGCGCCCCAGCCCGCGCGGCCGTCGGCGTGTTTGATCTGGATGTAGGCGATCGCGGCGGCGGTTTCGCCCGTGTCCAGGGCATGCTCGCTGTAATGCTTGATCTCGAACCGGGGCACCCCGACGGTGGTGAAACCGTGAACGAGCGCGGCCAGCGGACCATTGCCTTCCCCGAGGAGTTCAACCGGTTTGCCCTCCCGCAAGAGACGGGCGCGGCAGCGAACCGTCCCGTTGCTGCTTTGGGTCTCGAATTTCTGAAGCTGCCATGGGCTCTGGCGTTCGACGTATTCGCGCCAAAACATCTCTTTGAGCTCCGCCCCGCTGACTTCCCGGCCGAGCCGGTCCACTTCATTGTTGGCGATGGGGCCGAAGTCGCGTTGCAGCTCTTTCGGGAGCTCGATGCCGAACTCGGTCTCCAGGAGATAGGCGACGCCGCCTTTGCCCGACTGGCTATTGACCCGGATGACCTCGCGGTATTTGCGGCCGAGATCCGCCGGATCGATCGTGAGATAGGGAACATCCCAATGCTGGCGGCCGGCGGCGCTCTCCCATTCGGCGAGGCCCTTCTTGATGGCGTCCTGGTGCGATCCGCTGAAGGCCGTAAAGACCAATTCACCCGCGTAGGGATGGCGCGGCGGGACGGTCATCCCGGTGCAGCGCTCATAAACATCCCGGAGCTGGTTGAGGTTGCTGAAGTCGAGCTTGGGATCGATGCCCTGCATGTAGAGGTTGAGAGCGACCGTGACGAGATCGAGGTTGCCGGTGCGCTCGCCGTTGCCGAAAAGGGTGCCTTCCACGCGGTCGGCCCCGGCGAGAAGACCCAGCTCCGTGGCCGCCACGCCGGTGGAGCGGTCGTTGTGCGTGTGGAGGCTGATGAGGAGGGAATCGCGATTCCGGATGTTGCGGCAAATCCACTCGATCTGATCGGCATACACATTGGGCGTGGCCATCTCGACGGTGTCCGGGAGGTTTAGAATCATCCTGGCCTGGGGGGTCGGCTTCCACACCTCCATGACGGCTTCCGAGACCTCCTTGGCGAACTCCACTTCCGTGGCGCTGAAGCTCTCCGGGGAATACTGGAGCCGGACTTCCGTCCCTTTGAGGCGCGGGAGACGATCCCGGATGAAGGTGGCCCCGCGGACCGCCACGCGGATGATCTCCTCCTTGGACATCCCGAACACGACGCGGCGCTGGGCCGGCGAGGTCGAGTTGTAGAGGTGGATGATCGCCTTCTTCGCCCCTACGAGCGACTCAAAGGTGCGCTCAATCAAGTCTTCGCGCGCCTGCACCAGGACCTGAAGCCAGACGTCGGCCGGGGCGCGCTTTTCCTCGATGAGCCTCCGGTTGAAGGTGAACTCGGTGTTCGAGGCGGAGGGGAAGCCGACCTCGATTTCCTTGAAGCCGCACTTCACGAGCGTTTGAAACAGCTCGAGCTTTTGGCTGACGTTCATCGGGACCGCCAGGGCCTGGTTGCCGTCGCGCAAATCCACGCTGCACCAGACGGGGGCCTGGGTGAGAACGCGACTGGGCCATTGCCGGTCGGTCATGGCGACCGGAGGGAAGGGTCGATATTTTTGTGACGGATCTTTGAGCATAACGATTTCAACTAGGTTGTTAGCGCCGTCCGGCAGCCGGGGAAACAAAAACCCCACCGCCGGTTCTGGCAGTGGGGTTCAACAAATTCCTGTGAAGAGACTAGAACCCGACTGCCGCGCGACTCAGCAGCAGCGCGCCCGATAGCAGCAGGTTCAGATTTCGATTCACGCCGGCAAACTACCAGGGGACCCGGGCAGTGTCAAACGGTTTTTTGGCCGGCGCGGCCGGGGGCGTAGATCACTTTTTGGAGCCTCAGTGGCTTTCGAATCCCCCTCACCCCACCCTCTCCCAAAGGAGAGGGAGAATTCTCGTCTGTCAGCCGACTAATCCGACAAGGCTGGAATGGTCGAGAGCCACCCTCTGCTATGCCCTCTCCTTTGGGAGAGGGTAGGGTGAGGGGGATTCCTTTCATTCACTCTGGTGTTCAAAAACTGATCTGCGCCTCGGCCGGGGCCGGAGGGATCGGTGGCGGGCATTGAATGGCCGGCATCAACCTGAGGGCGCTCCTGATGCCCTATATGCGTTGACAATTCTGGCGCAGCCTACGAGTATGTTGCCTAATGAAACCCCTAAACCATCGCTTCCGCTTTGTTACGTGGGCTCTCATTTCAGTCTCCTTTGCCCGCTGGGCCCTCGCCGACCAGGTTTCGTATACGACAAACTCCCCTTCCGGAGCGTATATGCCTCGGATCCCGATCGTCCCGTCCCCGGCGGTCGTCGTCTGGGGCAATGCCTACGCCCCGACTCCCACAAATCTGCAGAGTGTCGCGGCCATAGGGACTGGGTGGTACCATAGCTTTGTCCGGCTCGGCAATGGCTCGGCCGAATTGTGGGGAGAGAATAGCTATAATGATACCGTCATCCCGAACGGGCTGACGGATATGGTCGCCATGGCGGGCGGCCAGGACCATACGCTAGTCTTGCACGGCAATGGCACGGTGGACGCCTGGGGAGATGACGATTACGGACAGTGCGATTTGCAACCGGGGTTGCAAAGCATCGTTGCGGTGGCCGCCGGCACTTTTGATTCCTACGTCCTCACCTCCAGCGGCGACGTTTATGGGTGGGGCGACGATACTTACGGGCAGGCTTCTGGGGCTTACGATCTGTACAACATCATCGCCATTTCCTCCTTGGCGAATCACGGTATCGCCTTGCGTTCCGACGGCATCGTCCAGGGCTGGGGCGACGACTCATCGGGCCAAACCGATATCCCGACCGGGCTCAGCGGCGTGGTCGCCGTTGCGGCCGGCTACAGCCATTCCCTGGCCCTGCTCGCCAACGGAACCGTTGTGGCTTGGGGCGGCAACACTTACGGGCAGACCAATGTCCCGCCGGGCCTGTCCAACGTTGTGGCCATTGCCGCCGGTTTCTATCATTGCCTTGCTCTCCGCAGCGACGGGACAGTCATAGCCTGGGGTGGCAATACTCAGGGCCAGACCAATGTCCCGGCGGGCCTATCCAATGTTGTGGCTATTGCCGCCGGCGGCTACCAAAACCTTGCCCTCGTTCAGCCTGGTCTTTCCGCGCCATCTTTGCAGGCTTCCCATGTCCATTCTGTCGGCGGCGCCTTCTCGCTCCAGGTGCCAACCACCTATGGCTACACCTACTATCTGCAACACAAGGATTCACTCGCCAACTCGTGGTGGTTGCCTTCTCTGCCCGTCCCGGGCAATGGCGCTGTCCAGACCTTGACCGATTCCGCCGCTCCCGCACCCCAACGCTTCTACCGCGTTTGGCAAAAGCCTTGAGCCCGGTCGGGCGACCGCTTTCCCCGATGTTATCGCTGTTTTGGCCGGCGTGGCCGGTTACGGCGCAGTTCGGGCGGCAGGTTCGCTTCCGCCCAGGTGATGGTCTGCTGGATATGGAGCCAGCTCTGGACCGGGTCGTAAGCCGCGTCCCGCTTCCGCTCCTCCCGCTTCTTGAGTTCGTCCAGGTTCATCTAAGTCAATTCCGGCAGGTGCCGCAGGAGGAAATTCATCCCTCCGATGAGCAGGAAATCCACCTGCTCATCGTTCAGCGCCTGAAGAATAGCATCAACATTCATGGGGCGTCCGGCCAATGCAGGCAGCGTAGCTTCGAGGCCGCAAAAAGCAACCTGCGATTGAGCCGCATTTTATCCGCCTCTGTCAGGAGGCCGCCAGCCGGCCTGAGTCCGGACGCCAGCGGCGTCGCTCATACCAGCCCAGGGCGAAAGCCCTGGGTGCGCCGCATCACAAACCATTTCGAGCACTGAAAGCGCGATTCATAATCGGACCAACGACATGCGCTTGCGGGAATTGTACGATACAGAAATCGCGAGCGATTCTCTCCAGTTGTTCCAGGTCAATCACAGGTTGCTGTCCTGAATATAGGTCAATGCGGGCAATGTCAACCGGGAATTGCACCGTTTTTCGGATCGGATTTTGCAAGTGGCTGGGGGACAGGGAGTAACGAAATGCATTTTCGAAAATCGGTGAAGAAACGGTGCAGGAATGGTGCAATTGTGCGGTGACATTAGCGTGATGCGTGAAACGTGAAACGTAATGGGGAAAGGCTGACTTCCGCCTTCGCTGAAGCTATGACGGACAGGCCGGCGCGGCAAGGCGTGAAACGTAAGGAGTAAAACGTAAGGGTCCGGGCGACGGGCTCCTTCGGGCCCGGGAACGAGCCGGCGTGTTTTATCCCGCTTTCCAGTCCATTGGGCATAGATAGCCATACTGCTATTCAGACGATATAACACTATGGATACCGTGTCAAGGGGGAACCGTGAAGTTTTTGGGCGTTGGCGGGGGCCGGACAAACCGGCGCTGGGGAACCACTCTTAACCGCTAATGCGCGCTAATTGGCGCTAATCCTGAGCCTGGCGGCGTGGGGACGGGGGTTTGGCTATCGCGGGCAGGGAGGGCGGGCATTGGCCAGGGCGACCTGACGTCCCCACGAGATGAGGTCGGACGAGCAGTCATCGCGATCGATGACGCATTCGATCAGGGTCGGTCCGTGGCGATTGGCCACCGCGGTCTTGATTGCCTCAGCCAATTCCCCTCCATTGGTAACGCGCATTCCCCGGCCGTGACCATCCTCGGCATTGAACGCGTTGATCAACCCGGCATAGTCCCAGTTTTTGACATTATTGTAGGGACCGTCATGGATCTCGATCCCCCTCAGACGATTCGAGGCTTGCTTGGGACTCGGCGATGGGGTACAGGCGGCGGGTTGTATGGGCTTGAAACGAAAAGTCAGCGGCGGGGTGGTAGCCTTCATCGGCTATATGCTGTCGCCGCTGTCATGGTGGAACGACCTGTTTGTAAACGTGCCGATCGCGGTGGCGTTTGCGTGGGTGGTCAGCCTCTTTTACCGGCCCGCGTTCCTTGCCTCGTGCGTGATCGGTTACTGGCTAAGCAATGTGGCCGGGTTTGTTCTCATGCAAAAAGGGGGAGAGCAGATGCTCACGGAAAAGGGGAGGAAGTACTCCCGGAAGGACTTGTTGAGGGACGTTGGGATCTCGCTGCTTTACACGGGGCTAATCGTGGCATTAATCCACTTCGGGGTGCTCAAGCCGGCAACCGACTATTTTCAGAGCGCGAAGAAGTGAGGGAGTCACGCCTGGTAGATTAACAGGTTCGAGGCCCAAGGGCCGAAACCAATACCGGTGCGCGCGACGCCTGGGCGGCAACCGCCGGGCCACATGTTGCGCAGCTCGGTCAAGGACGGGTAATTCAAGTTCTCTTCGCGCGACCAGAAGTCATATCGAGTGCCGCGTAGCAATCTGCGGAACCAGGATTTCGGGAGATAGTGGAGGAAGGGCAGGCAGGTGTGGTGTTCGATGGGAAAGCCGCGGTTGGGCAGGGCGAGAAAACGCCGCGGGGCCACCCGGCACATTTCTTCAATGAACAACTGCTGGCGCCTCAGGGAGCCGACATGCTCGAGAACGGCATTGCTATAAACAATGTCGAACGCGTTTGGCTCGAAGGGCAGGGGCTCGCCGGCGGCGATTTGAACGTGATGCACCCCCGGGTAAGCCGCCAGAATCGCCTTGCCGTCGGTCAGGCTGGCGCACGTCAGATGGTCCCGATGGGGATACAACTGTTCGAGCATGTTTGAACCGATGCCGGTATCGTCGCTGGTTCCGACATCCAGGATGCGATCTCCCGGTTGGGGCCGCATCACGTCCAGGAAGACACGATGCACCCGCTGCCGGGCATGGCTCGAGATCCGCCGGGCGAAGGCGAGCTTTCCCGTATCCCGGAAATAGCGTTGATCAGACTGGAATGGCCGTGGAGTTGGAGCGTTCATGGCTCTTGGCCGGGGCTGCCGCCGGGGTGGAGACGGTCTGGGATTCAAAGGCGCGCGGCGTCCGTTCGGCGACGCTCATGGGGTCTATTCGGGTAAATCTCAACCAGGCCAGCGCCTTCAGCCAGTTGAGCGGGTCCCGGAACATGCGCACCTTCTTGCCTTCGTTGAAGGAACGGGACCGGTAGTTTACCGGCACTTCCACCGGGTTATAGCCCTTCCGGATGAGCTTGATCAGCAATTCATAATCGAAATCGAAACGATTGCACTCGAACTCCAGGCCGTAGAGGCAGTCCCGCCGAAAGACCTTGAACATGGTGAAGGGATCGCTCAATCGCTTGAGCAGCAGCAGATTGACAAGCGTGGCAAAAACCATATGGCCGCAATTCAACAACAGGCTCAAGCCGAATTGGCCCGTGAACTGGCGCAGCTTCAAGACGTTGTGTCCGCCGTGCCGGGACCCCAGCACAAAGGCGCAACGGCCCGCGACCAGCGGTTCCAGCAACACCTCGTAATCTTCCAAATCGTATTCCAGATCGGCATCCTGGATGAGAATATAGTCTCCGGTCGCGGCTTTCAATCCGGCACGCACCGCGTGGCCCTTGCCGCGCGGCTGATCTTCGAGGATCAGTTTGACTCGCGGATGGTCCTGGTATTTTAAGGCGAGCTCCCGGGTGCCGTCCGTCGAGTTGCTTTCCACGATGACGATCTCCAGAGCGAGGTCGGGCAGTTCCTTCTCCAGGAGGCTCCGCATGAGCGAGTCAAAAGTCGGCGCTTCGTTAAAAGCGGGAACGATGACCGATACCACGGCCGCGGGACGCACTTCCGCTTTGCGGGAGAAGACCATAATGCCGCTGGCCACCAGACGGCGGTGTTTGACCTGCGTTTTGTAAGGCAACAGCTTGACCAGGAGCTTCACGATCGGCGAGACCATGGGAACCGGGAAGCGCTCGAAGTGCTTCCGGATATAGTCCAGGCTGAGGATTTTCCAGCCCGCTTCGACGATGATTTCCCGGAAGCCGGATCGGATGAGCGCGGTCTGGATCGTCTGCCGGTCAAAATAGGTCAAATGTTCGGGTTTGAACTCCATCCAGTTCTGTTTGAGCACTCGGGCCGACCAGGAGTCGGTTGACGGGGTGGCGATCAGGACGGTGCCGCCGGGCTTGAGCACCCGATGAATCTCGCGCATGAAATCAATCGGGCTCCGGACGTGTTCGATGACATCCGAAAGGATGCAGAGATCATACTGGTCCGGCATCAGGCAGGCTTTCTGCAACTCTCCGCAGTGCACGTCTCCGCGTTGGAGCCGGCGCTGGGCTCTTTGGCAGGCGGCAGGGGAATAGTCGATGCCGGTCACTTGCCAGCCTTCGGCTTCGGCGGCGACCAGAAAATCGCCGTCGCCGCAGCCGATCTCGAGGAGGCGGCCGGTTTTGAGGCCGGAATAGGAGCGGAGCCTCGAGAGGTAAAGCCGCGCGGTGGCCTGCTTCATCTCGCTGACTTCCCGCCGGGCCAGTTGGGTGTCGCTTCCAAGAAAGTAATCGGTGCCGTAGATCCGGGACAGATCCTGGTCGCTCGGCTGAGGATTGAGGAATATCAACCCGCAATCATTGCACCGCACCACGCGGTGGTCCGACGAGGAGAACAGGTAATAAACACGCGCGCCGTTGCAGACGGGGCAAGCTTTGACGGCGTGCCGTTCGCTCGGAGAATGCGGGATGCGGTTCATAGCGGATGCTTCAGGAGGTTGCCAATCTTGTGGTTTGGTTTGCGGCCCGGAGTTTCTCCATCGCCAGCAGTCCAAGCGCGCTCGCTGCCGAAACCCAAAACAAGGCGCAGGCCAGGCCCCAATGACGGGGCCGGTAGATGAACTCGATATGGTAGTCCCCAGGCCGATCGAGGTACACCCCCTTGAATGCGCGGTTGACGGTCAGGACCTCTTTGGTCGCATTGTTGGCCTTGACCGTGAAATCTTTTCCTTCCCCTTCCGTGAGGCACACGATCCCGGCGGAAGTCGCATGGACATTGAACGCCGTGGAATTGGGCCGCAGTTGGTAGTCGGTCGCCGGGGAGACCGTGGGGGCGCGGGCGTCCCGCAATTGGCGCAAGCCGGGTTGTTTCTCCAGGACTTCGCCGGCAACGGAGACGAACGGCTTGCTGCCATTGTCCTCCAGTTGTTTGATGAACTGTTCGGTCGAGGAGGCAACGGTCACCTGGTTGACAAAAAACGCCCTCGGCCAAACCTGGGGATTCTCCAGCACCAGAAAATCGCTGCGGTTGGCGACTTGGAAGCCGGGTATCGGCTGAGTGTCCTCGACAGGGTTGGCCAGGAGATACTTGATATTGAGCAGGTTCAACAGAGGCTGGGCCTGGGCCGGGTCGACAGTCCCGAGGATCCAGTCGTTATTGAGAGTCATGCCGGGAAAATGCCGGACCAGATCGATGTATCGTCCGTCGGTCAGCGGTTCGCAGGAACGGATATCCTCGAGTTCATAGGCTGCCGCGTAATCTCCGGCGAAAGCCCCGCAAAAGGTCCGTTGCAGCGACGTCACGCGAAACGGAGCGGTGCTGGCCGCTTTTAATCTGTCAACGGCTTCGCTTCGGGCCGTCAGGTTCACGCGCGGGCCGGGGACCAGCAGCAAAGGCTCGTTGCCGGAGGCATAGAGGCCAAAGCGGTATTGGGCGGCCAGGCCAAGGAGAAGGATGCCCGCCCACCCGAGCCTCGGCACGCGGCCATAGCGGTTCTTCAGATAGAAAAACAGCAAGGGAGCGCCAAGGGCTCCCAGGCCGGCGCGCAGGAAATAGGACCATCCGGCGAGGTTGTAAGCCGTTACCAGGGAATACTCGCACATCATGACGAGGAAAATGAGGAACATCCAAAGCGCATCCCGCACCACCCGGCGCGCATCCGCTTCCCCTGCCAGGCACCAGAAGCCATAGGCGCTCTGGATGGTGAGATGGATTACCAGCAAATACGAGAAGTCGGTGCCGATATGGCCCACGCGATTGAGGAGAGGAATTGAGGCGAGCACTGGCGCTGGAACCCAGCCAAAAACAAAACCACCCCATAGAACAATGGCGCCCGCATTGACCCAAAAAAAGGGCTGGTCCCTCACCTGGCGCCATTTCAGCGCCGATAGGATGCAACCGGCCAGCACCAGCAGGCTGCTTCCGGGCGCGGTGGTCCAGGCCACTCCACGATAGAAATTGTCGTCAAAGGCGCCAGGCAGGCTGGTCAAAGGCTGTTGAAAAACCCGGATCGTTTCGTGCGCGCTATAGGCACCGTCCATCGCTGCGAGAAATGACACCCAAACCGGCGCCGTGAGCCCCAGGAAGAGAAGGGTGGCAACTCCCATGCGTCCCAGCACCCGGAGCGCCGGGGCTGCGCCGCGGTTTCGAACCAGCACGGCGGCCAGGGCGGCGAGGTTGAGCCCCGCGATCAGATCCACTGCCGGTTCGACGTGCCCGCCGTTGAAACAACCGACGGTGGCCAGCAACCAGATCAGTCCCCAGCGGACACGCCCACCCGGCCGCAGGTCGAGCATCTCCATCGCCGAGAGCAGAATCCAGGGGGCATAGGCGAAGACGAAGAATACGGGATGATTGACGATGACAAAGAAAGCGCCGCACCAGGCGCCGAGCGCCGCGTAAATCAGCGCCAAGGGCTTGCTTCCCAAAAGCCGCAGAACGAGCAGCCCGAAGCCCACGCAAAAGACAAGCTTTGCTACAAGGTATTTTATATCCCACGCGACCGCGGTTCCGCGCCCGATAAGGACAATCAAATGGAGCGGATCGCCGAGCATCGACACGGCTTGCCCGATGAGCGGGGTCCCGGCGTGGCTATACCGGTTCCACAGCGGGATCTCGCCCTGTTTCAGGAAACTCCGGGACTCGACCATTCCCATGGGAACAGCCCCCCACATCGTTGCGCCGGTATCGCAGCCAGGCAGACTCGCAGGCCGCACAGGGGCCATTCCCGGCATCGGAGGCCACCAGTCGTACACCAGCGAGCCCACGCACGCAGGGGAGACATAGCTCCTGCCGCAAAAAATAACCGGGTAGCAGTTGACGATCACCGCCAGCAGCGAGACAAGCAGTATGGTGAGAGCCGGGCGCTGTTGGCCCCCTTTTGCGGGGACGGCCGAGGGCTTGCCCGCCGGCACTTTCATCCCCAAGGCGGTTGCCGCCGGGGAGATTTGTGTTGGTTCTTCGATCATCACGCCGGCGCGATCACCCATGCCGGAGTAGCTATTTAGCCTCTCGGCGCAGCAGCCTGGATGCCAGCCGCTCGAAATGGCCGAATTCAGCCGGTGCCAGGCAGGCGGTTCGAGTCGGCACACAGGATATCGTTACAGCATGGAACCGTGGGCGCCTCGTTTGCGCGCTTTTAGGGGTGTTTAACACGCGGTTGAGTGATTTCGTCCGCCGCCGACCGACTGTCCCAATGCTGGTCGTTTCGGGCTAGCTAAGGCGGTTTTCCGGAAAAATGGGTAGAAACTGCCGGTTTGGCCCGGTCCCAGGGACTGCGCATAGACCACCGAGTCCCCCGTTGACTTTGGATGTGGTTTAACCTCTACTCGCTCGGCGCGGCATGAACGTTGAACCCGATGACCGTTAGACCGGATAAGTGACGAGGCGAGCCATGAACTCCCACCCCCTCGTGAGCGTTTGCATTCCGGCTTTCAACAGCGAAAGCTTTATCGGTCTGACCCTGGAAAGCGTTCTGAGCCAAACGTGTGAGGATTTCGAGATTGTCGTTTGCGACGACAAATCCAGCGACGGAACAGTCTCGGCAATCCAACGCTTTAACGACCCCCGCATCCGGTTGATTCCAAACGAACGCAACCTGGGGATGGGCGGGAACTGGAACAAGGTAGTTTCTCTTGCGAAGGGGAAATACGTCAAATTACTGTGCGGCGACGACGTTATTTACCCGGATTGCCTTGCCCGGCAGGCTGAGAGACTGGAGGCTGATTCGCAGTTGGTGCTGGCCGTTTGTGGCAGCGAGGTTATCGATCGTCTCAGCCGAGTCATCTTCCGCAGGCGCTCCCATTTCCGCCCTGGCCGGGCGACCGGCAATGAGCTTATCCCGAGCTGCATCCGTTGGGGCACGAATCTGATCGGCGAACCGGCTGTCGGCTTGTTCCGAAGGGAAGTCCTGGCCCGGTCCGTTTCCTTCAGGTCCGACAACCCCTATCTCATCGATTTGGCCTTTTGGGCGGACCTGCTCAAGCACGGAGACGCGTTTATCGAGGACGAGCGGATGGCGGCATTCCGGGTTTCGGCCCACTCGGTGAGCACACGGGTAGGCCTGAAGCAGGCGGCCAGCTTCCGAAGATTTGTCCTGGAGATCCATCGAGACCGGGCCTACCGAACCAGTCCGCTCGATGTGACCCTAGGCTGCATGCTCTCAGTCCAGTGGTGCTTGCTGAGAAACCTGGTCATCAAGCTCCGCGCCCAGTAAGAGCCTGTCCCAGTAGGCCGGCTTTTCACCGGAGGCCGAGCTCTGCGAGGCCCCGAGTTTGGAAGACATATGGAAAGAGGCCTCCTCTCCCCAGCCCTCTCCTCCCGAGGAGGAGAGGGAGCACAGGTGGGAGCGGTTGGGGCGGGTTGTCGCCCAAACTCCGGGGCGGTGGTGCCGAGCTCTGCGAGGCCCAGATCATGGGGACTCGCCGGAGCTCGTCCCTCCGGGGTTTTGGCCACCGCATTGCCCTATCGGGATATGTCCTAAGAGGAATCTGGCGCACTGGGTGCTTTGAACTGGGGTGTGGAAGAGCTCAATACTCAGAGGTGGTTTGCTCATTTGGTGACCAGCAACCGCTTCCCTCTTTTAGAGGCCTACTGGCCCATATTCTGCTGTGCACAGCCTTCTGATCGCGCGAAGGCCCGACGCTTTTTGAAGCAGACTCGATTTGGCTATGCTGGTATCGGTAATCATCCCTTGTTTTAACGAGGAGAAGGTGATTGAGGACACTTATGTCCAGATTTCAACCACTCTCCCGGACGACGATTCGTTTCAATACGAATTCCTTTTTATCGATGATGGCAGCCGGGATGAGACACAGTCCATTCTGAGACACCTCGGGCAGCAGGACAGCCGGGTCAACGTCGTGTCTTTTTCCCGCAACTTCGGACACCAGGCGGCCGTCAGCGCCGGTTTGCGCTACTGCCGCGGCGACCTGGCGGTGATTATCGATGCCGACCTTCAGGACCCGCCCGGAGTTATTCCCGAAATGATCGATCTGCTCCTGAGCACCGGCTCCAACGTAGTCTATGGAGTGCGGCGAAGCCGGAAAGGGGAGACCTTCTTCAAGCTGCTGAGCGCGAAGCTGTTTTACATCATCCTGAACAAGCTTTCAGAAGTTCCTTTGCCCGCGGACACCGGCGATTTCCGGATCATCGACCGCAAGATCATCGAGGCGTTCAACGGGCTGAAGGAGAACAACAAGTATATCCGGGGTTTGATTAGCTGGATGGGTTTCAAGCAGACCCCGTATTACTACGAGCGCGAGGCCCGGCGCGGCGGCTCGACCAAATACACCCTCAAGCGCATGGTGCGGCTGGCGACAATCGCCATTTTCTATTTCTCCAAAAAACCGCTCCTGATATCCACGACGTTCGGGTTTATGTCGGTCGCGGCCGGCCTGGTGCTCTCGGTCTGGATTTTGGGCAACAAGATTTTCAATCCGCAGTATCTGGTCTCCGGCTGGACTTCTCTGGTGCTGGCCGTCATTTACTTCGGCGGGGTGCAACTATTGACCATCGGGATTCTAGGCCATTATATCGGCAGCCTCTTCGATGAGATCAAGCAGCGCCCGGAATACATCGTTGACGAGATCCTCCAGCCCGAGAGCGCGCCGGGTCCGCGTGGCCGCGGTTTGGCGGCGCGCCGTTCTCTCACCGTGTTACGGTCCTGAGCCGAGGCGATAACCATCTCGTCGCCAATCCATCACCAACCATGAATCGCCAGCGCGTTCTGACCGGAGTTCTGTTCGCGATTCTCGCCTTTTTGGTCTGGTTCTCGTCGTATCTGGCGGCCACACGGATCTACCAGGTCGACGAGTGCCAGAATATCTACATGGCCCGGGTTTTTGCGACCGGCCAGTCGGGGCAGTTCTTCACCACCGGATCGCTGTTCCTGCTTGGCCCGCTTTCGTGGCTGACGCGCGGGGCGACGGTGTCGGCGGATCTTTTGGCTTCCGCCCGCCTCCTGTTTCTTGGAGTTTTCTGGCTGAACCTCATTTTGTTGGCGGCGGTGGCGAGCGGACGATTGGTTTCCGCGCGGGGAATCATCGCGCTGGCGGCCGCGGCCACGCTGGCGCCGCTGTGGGACTATGGATTTGAGATCCGGCATGACAATCTGATTCTGACCGGGGTGCTGTTGAGCTGGTGGGCGTTGCGGGTCAGGCCGATGGGCGTGCGCTCCTATGTCCTGCTGGGGGCTCTGGCGGTCGCGCTGATGTTTGTCGCCGTCAAGTCGGTGGTGTATGTGCTGCCGCTTGCCTGTGCCGCGCTGGCCTTCCGGCCGGCGGCGCATCGTGCAGCGTGGTGGCGGTTGGCGCTGGCTTGGGGAGCCGGAGCCGTTGGCGCGCTGGGTCTTATTCGTCTCGCCTATGGGAGTGGCGGGCTCTGGGACCTTTACTTCTCGGCCTTCCACCATGTTGTCAAAGTCTCAGCCGGCGGCGGCGCCGGAAGCGCGCGGTCCTGGCCGTGGAGCACGTTGGCCCGGTTATTGACGCAAACTCCGCTGTTGCTGGCATTGGCAGCCGCAGCCTGTGCTGCGTTCGCGATCGAGTTGCGGCGGCGGGGCAGGGCGGTCCTGACCTGGGACGGGCTGCTTCCTGAGGTGCTGTTGGCCGCCGGCGCCTTGGCCGCTCTGATGGCCAATCCCACTCCTTTTCCTTACAACCTTCTGCATGTGGTTCCATTTATTTTTGTGCTGGTTTTTCGCTACACCGCGGGGCTGTGGGATGCCTTTGGGGGCGCGTCGAGCGCGCATTGGTCGAGGCTCTGGCCGATCTCCGGAGGGGTTTTGCTTTTCGCCCACGTGCTGCCCTTCGGCATGGTGACCCAGAGACACCTGGAGTTCCTCAATTTCCGCCAGGAGAGCCTGATGCGTCTGGCCGAGCAAGTCACGGATCCGGCTAAAGACCGGGTCTATGACGGCATCGGCATGGTGCCGACACGGTCGAGCATTGATTTCCAATGGTACTTGCACAGCCTGAACATCGACTCGTTCACCAAAGGTCCCGGCCCGCGAGTGCATGACATGCTGGCGGCGCGACCGGCGGCCGTGTTCATCCCCAATTACCGCACCGACTGGCTCACCGACGAAGACCAGGCTTTTATTCGTGAGCGGTACGTCGCTCTCTCCGACGATTTCTGGGTCCTGGGCAAAATGCTTCCGGCAGGCGGCGGCACCTTCGAGGTCATCCACCCCGGCCGCTACCGCATCGCCAGCCAGGATGGAAGCGACCTCATCGGCACTTACCCGGAAAGCTGGCGAGGGTTGCTCGTCAAACCCGAAGAAGGTTCGCTCACCGGCAAGCTGGATGGAAAACCGTTGCCGAGCCGTCCGGTGGAACTGGCTGTGGGGACCCATCGGATCGAGACGTCGACGGATTGCCAGCCGGCGATCTTTTGGGTCGGCCCGCGCCTGGATCGCCTTCCTCGGATGGGGCGAGGCGATCACCAATGGCTGTTCGTTAATTGGTACTGAGCCGCTTGGAAAGAGTGGCGAAATGAGATTCTTGATATGATTTCACCGAACACGACAGGTCTTCCGCCAAATGGAGGCGAGCCTTGTGACGCGCCGCCAGAGCACCGCCCGGGGAGCCCTCGCAGGGGCGCCTTCTTCAATCTGCCTCCGGCGATCTGGGCACGGGTCGTGTTGCTGTTTTTCGTGCTGGCGCTCATCAAGCTGGCGGTGGTGGCGGGGCTGCGCAAGCACCTGTGCGAAACGCATTGGCGCGTGGATGGGGCAGAGGTTACGTGGCTCAATTATGTTGCCTTTATCGCCTTCGTGGGGCTTGGCGCCTGGAGTCTCGTGGAGCTGGGCCGAAGTTGCCGGGCAGCGGGGGGAAGGGCGGTCCGGGCAGCCAACGCGATGGTGATGGGGTTCGGCCTGCTCTTCATCTTTTTGACATGGCATAACGCTGAAAAGAATTTCATCTATTTGGTGATGATCGGGCTACAGCGGTGGGGCACCCTCTGGCCGTATATGAGCCTGAACTTCTTTTTCCAGCAGCCTTTCCTGGGGGCGTGGCTCTTCGGCTACGCGCTGGCGTATTACTTCCTGGCGCGGTCGGGCCGGGAATCCTGGATGCTCTATGTGACGGCGGCCTGTGCCGGGGTTTATGGGCTAAGCTGTCTTCAGGAGTTGGGTTATTGCCGGGATGAGTTGCTGGTGGCCGATTGTTTCGGAGTGGCATCGCTGGCCAGCGCCCGCAGGGCGGGCAAGCCATTGGCGCTGCGCTGGCTGTTGGCGCCGGCGGCGTGGGCTTTGTTTGTTTGGGGACTGTTCCGGTTCACGACTTCAGATCTGGCGCACCTTAACCCGTACTTCACCATGCTCGTGGGGGAGAGCGTGGTTTTGTTCGGCGCGGCGACCCTTTGGGCGAAGCGCAACGGTTTTCTTGGCGGCTGGAGCGGTATGCTCCCCTTTTACTTCATCAGCTTCCTGCTGCTGGCCAGCTCCCATTACCCGATGGCGGCCAATTACAATAACCTGCTCTGCACGGCGCTGGAGTTTCCGCGCTACTTCGCCGGCGAGCTGGCGGTGACGGCGGTTGTGGCGGTGGGCGCATGGCTCTATTGCCGGTTCTGGCCGAGGGCTGGGCTATGGTGGCTCGACGCGCTGAATTTGCTGCTGGTCGCGATTGCGTTTGTGGATCTGAGGCTGGCCCAGCTCTTGGGCACCCGGCTGGAATGGAACATTCTGGCCCTGGGAAACAGTCCCAAGATGATGTGGCGCATGGCGCGCCCTTACTTGCCGGGCGCAATGGGCGCGCTGCTCGTGGCGGCGGCGGTTTATGTCGTCGCATTGCGCGCCCTGCGGGTGTGGCGGCGCCACAGCCTCGACAATACCGGCGAGCGAGCTCCGGCGCGGGGCGGCTGGTTTGTTGCCGCCGCTTGCCTGCTGCTGGGCGTCGTCGGGCTTGGGACCGTCAAACCGGACAAGGCGGAAGGTCAGGCGGGATTGAAGCTGGTCGAGACGAACCCATTGTGGAAACGGATGGGCGCCCGTCCACTCGGCCGGGATGAGTTCCTCCGATCGGCGGAGGATCTGGGCCTGGGGGATTTTGGGCTGAGCCGACCGGCCGCCACCGTTCGGCCCCGGCGCGATGTGAATGTGCTGCTGGTCTTCATGGAGTCCTCCTACAACCAACATCTCTCGCTGTTCAGCGGAGACGAGGAGACCCAGCCGCTCTTGTCCAAGTACAAGGGCCGGATGGAAGTTTTTCCGAATTTCTTCTCCAACTTCGCCAGTTCGATTCACGCGCGGTTTGCCGCTTTCACGTCGCTCTACCCGGTCCGCGACTTTCATGCCTTCACGACGGAACGGGTCGGCGTCAAGAGCCTCTTCGAGGTGATGCATGAGAGCGGGTACTCCTGTTCGCTGTATTACTCCTCCTTTTTTGACTACACCGGCTTCCGCGATTTTCTCAGACAGCGCGATCTGGACGAAATGTACGACGCCGACACCATGCCGGTGAAGCCGGCGAGCGAGCGAGTTTCCTGGGGCCTTGCCGAGGAAGAAACGCTGGGCGCCATCCGGGAGCGGCTCAAAGCGTACGCGGCGTCCAAACAGCGCTTTTTCCTGACCTATGTCCCGGCCGCCCCGCACAATCCTTATGACCATATTCCGCCGGCCTTCCGGAAATTCAAACCGGGCCAAGTGGGCGACTTCACGCCGTTTTATCTGAACGAGCTTTTGTATATGGACTGGGTGCTGGCGTCGATCGTGGATCAACTGCGCGATTCAGGACTGCTCGATAACACGCTGGTCGTGATCACGAACGATCACGGCGAGATGCTGGGAGATAACGGCGGACCCATCGGCCACGGCTGGCTGCTCACTCCCGAATTGGTCAATACCCCGCTGATCATCATGGACCCGCAGACTCCCGGCTATCATGTCAACAATGCGATCGGCTCCGAGGTGGATCTGCTCCCCACGCTGCTGGACCGGCTCGGGATCCCGCTTCCCGCCGGCGAGCTCTACGAAGGCCGATCGATGTTCGGCCCTGAAGAGCCGCCCGATCGGCTCGCCTATCTCAACTCGTTTCAGCAATACGCGGTTATTGAGCGCCGGCATTTGGTTTTCGGCGACCGGAACGCTCCTTCGGGCGGGTTGCCGGCTCAGAAAATGAGCGCCTATGGGATCACGAATCAAGACAACAAGACGCTGTTTCCCGAAGAGACATTCACTCCGCAGCGGCCGGTCGCGATCCAGCGATTCGACAAATTCCAGGAGAGCCTGCTGGCCAACTATGCTTTCTACTGCGAGGCGTTGAAGAAGACGGAGCCGGTTTTGAGCAGGAGGTGAATCACACTTACCGCGCCTCGGGATGCGCGGCGAGGGTCTCTTCCAGGCCTTTCCTGGCGGGAAGAAAATCAGGCTTGAGCCGAAGCGCCTCGCGATAGCGCGCGACGGCCTCGGTGAATTGCCGGCGCCGGCAGGCCACGCCGGCCAGTCCGTAGTGGGCCTGGGCGAGGTCCGGTTGGCTGGCCAGCGCGGCCTGAAAATGGGCCGCGGCGAGTTCGGGCTGGCCTTGCTCCAGGAGGAATGAGCCGAAATCGCATTGCATGAAGGCATCGTTGGGGGCGTATTGCACGGCGCTGGCCAGGTGGTTCGAGGCATCAGCCAGCATTCCCTTCTGAAGCCGGATCATTCCCAGATGGTACTGGCCCAGCGCAAAGGTGGGCTCGACCTGGACCGAGGCCTGATAGAGTGATTCGGCCTCGTCCTGCTTGCCGATGGCCTCGAGAGCGGGGCCTAGACAGTTGTAGGCATCGTAATTATCGGTGGTCACCTGTATGGTGTGCCAGAAGATCGTGAGGTTGTTCCGCCAGTAATTGAGCTGAATCGAGGTAACGGCAAGGCACGCGGCCAGCGCGGCGCCTGCCGCCAGCCCGGCGATCCGCGCTTTCTGCCGATCCGGACCCAGGAGATCGCCCAGGCCCCAGGCCACCAGGATGAGAATGCCGATCGACGGAAGGTAACTGTAACGATCGGCCATCGATTGCACACCAACCTGCACCAGGCCAATGGCTGGAACCAACGTTCCCAAGTACCAAAACCAGCCGACCGCCAGATAGGAGCGGCGCCGCGCCTGCCAGAGAACCACGCCGGAGACTGCCGCCAGCACCAGGGCGGCGCCGGCAACTCCCGCCAGCGGCCAGTGGTGGGGGTAGGGATAAATCAGCGCCAGGTTTGTTGGCCAGAACAGCTTGCCCAGATAACGCACGTAGGACATGAGGGCATTGGCGGCGCGAAACTCCATCGAGAGCGCGCCGGAAGACCAGGCGGCACGCTGTTGAACTGAATAGGTAATAAGGCAGGAGGCTGCGCTCAGGGCAAAGAACGGGAGCTTCTCCACCACCAGGAGCAAGGCGGATCGCGCTCGAATGGCTGGAAGTTCGATCCGGCGCAGCGGCCAGAAATCGATCAGCAACAGAACGAAAGGCAGAGTAACCACCATCGGTTTGGACATCAGACCGCACGCAAAGAGCGCCAGTGCCAGGAGATAAAACCGCAAGCAAGAGCGTGGCTGTCTTCGCTTCGCCTCGCTTCGACGCGCCGAGGAGCCTGGAGCGTCTGGGTGCGGCGGTGGGGAGGGTTCGGGATCGGTCCCCGTTTCGGAATTGACCTGCCACGGCCCTCGACCCTCGACCCCCGACACATATCTGGCATAAGCCAGCAGGGCCAGCAGCCAGAAAAACGCGCTGAGCACATCTTTGCGCTCGGCCGCCCAGGCGACCGATTCGACGCGCAGGGGATGCCAGGCGAACAGCGCGGCGACGAAGGCGCTACGCCAAGTTGCGCCGGTAAGCCCTTTCAGGAGGAAGAACAGCAGGACGGTGTTAGCGGTGTGGAGCAGGATGCTGGTCAGGTGATGGCCGGCGGGATGCAGGCCGTAGACCTGGCAGTCGAGCATGTGGGAAACCCAGGTGAGGGGGTGCCAGTTGGCCTCCTGGCGAGACTGGAATGCCCAGGCAATCCCGGACCCTGTCAGCCCGGCTTTAACATGGTCATTTTCGGTGATGTAGGTGTCGTCGTCGTAGTTGAGGAAGCCGTGCCAGGCCGTCGGGAGATAAACCAGGATGGTTCCGGCGGCCAGCGCCAAGGCGATCATGACGGAGAGCCGTCTAGGGGATGGAGGAGCGCCGGGAGCGACCGATGAGAGCGTCATGCTGCGCCATTGTCCCCGGGCCGATCGAAGTTGTCAAACGTTCAAAGTGGAGCGGCGGCCTGGCGGTCGGCCACTGCGTCCTTCCGGGTCTTAAAGGCGTGTTCGTTTCAGGAATGTAACTTCTGTTTTTTTGAAAATTGTTGCAAGATTTGATCGTTTGCTCTCGTATTAGCGGCATGGCATGGACGCCGGCCGAAACAGGGGCTGAGATTCGTGCGGGAACCGCAGTGACACAAACAAGTGTGACGATGAAAGGGTTGGGTGCGAAATGGGCAAGAAAGGCCGGTTAGGAGAAATCAGCGACTGGGAAGAACGAGCGAAGGCAGCGGGATACAACGTGGAGGCGCTGGCGGAGCGATGCAAAGTGCCCGTGCGGACGCTCAGGTGGTTCATTCATCGAAAGTTCGGCAAGAGTCCGCATCAGTGGATGACCGAGATGCGGCAACGGGAGGCGCTGGCCATCTTGAAGGGCGAGGCGAGAGTTAAGGATGCGTCGAGCCAATTGCACTTTAGGCAGATGTCTCATTTCTCGAAGCAGTTTTCTTCCTTCTACGGGATGTCGCCCCGGGCGATGCGTGCTTTCCTCAAGCCTGGCTCGGACGCAAATTGCCGATTTTGATAAACATTTGTTGACTTTCATTCTTTTCAAGGATTCCGTTTGGTGCTCTCATAGGGGCCAGTTGGATTTTTGAGCAGCCGAACAATAACGAGCTAAGAGGCTCAGGCGCCGCATTTGGCTGCCGCGCATTGTCACATGCGAATTATAGGCACAGCGTTTTCGAAGACCGGAACGGGCGGACGAGGCGTCCGCGCTCCATCGATGCGGATACGGGCGGCTCCAGCCTTGCCCGTTCCGCGGGTTGTCTGAAACCGAATCATCATTTCTCTTATCCAAATCGAGATAGGTCGCTAATCCCATACCCTTGCTTATGAAAAGAAATATGTTTGTCACGGCTTTGTGCTGCGCCGCGTTGCCCGCCCTGGCCCAGACTTCCAGTCCGGCGGCGGTTTCTTCTCCCGCTGCCGGCCCGGATGTGGCTCGGCTGCAATCCAGCAAGTATTCGGTCGTGGAGAGGGGGGCAAACCACAAGGTCTTCGAGCGTTTGGAATACCAGAGAACACCGGGCGGAAACGTTGTCGCCAGGCCGCACCGATACACGGCCATCGGAACAGGCATGCATTACCAGGATGCCGGCGGCGCCTGGAAGGAGGCCAAAGAGGTTATTCGCCCGGCGGCGGGAGGCGGGGCTGAAGCGATCGAGGGCCGTCATTCGGTTTATTTCCCGTACGACATCTACAGTGGCGTGATCCGCACCGTCACGCCGAGCGGGGTCCAGCTCAAGAGCCGCCCGCTGTGCATCAGTTACTTCGACGGGGCCAATAGCTACATGATTGCGGAACTGACCAATTCCGTGGGCCAAATCCTCCCCTCGGGCAATCAGATCATCTACACGAACGCGTTCTCCCAGTTTGCCGACCTGCTCTGCACCTACCGGAAAGGCGGCATCGAGTGCGATCTGGTGCTCAGATCGCAGATTCCCAGCCCGGCTGAATGCGGGCTGAATCCTTCGACCAGCCGGCTGGAGTTGATCACCGAATGGTTCGACACCCCGGAGCCTCGGCAGCTAGCCTCCCCTGCCAGAGCTACGGATGCGTTGGCTGATGTCACGCTCGACTTTGGCAGCATGAGAATGATCCGCGGCAAAGCCTTTGCCATTGGAGCCGGGTCGAGCGAAGGCGCGATTCCCAAGGCGCAAACCCCGGTGTCAAAAAGCTGGACGCACATTGAAGGCAGGGCTTGCCTCATAGAGGAGGTCCCAGTGCAACAGATTGCGCCGGAGTTGCAGGCTTTGCCTGCGCCAATCGAGCCTGACAAGGGCGTGCCCGGATCCAGCTCGGGGCAGTCCAAGGGCCCGGCTTCGCGCCTGCTGCCCCCCTCGAGAGTCGTGCAAGCGAGTACCAACGCGGTGCGCTTTGCCAAGAGGGATGTGAGCCCGCGGTCGGGCTTTGCCCTGGATTACACGCTGGTTCAGACCCAGGACAGTTTCACCTTCCAGGGAGATACGACCTATTTTGTGGACAGCGATGTCTTTCTAGGCACTGCCACCATTGAGGGAAATACGGTGATCAAGCACTATACGAACACGGCCTCGATTAATGTGTATGGCGCGCTTCAATGCCAGACGGCGCCCTACAAGCCGGCGCTCTTGACATCGTTCGATGACAATACCGTAGGGGAATCTATCACTACCCCGGACGCGGTCTGCACGGGAACCGTCACCTTGGATATTGCCAACAATTACGGCTACGACATCTACGTTTACGTGTGGGACGACAATGGCAATTATATCGTCTGCGGTGATGACATCGGCTCCGGCTCTGACAGCCAGTATAGTTTCAACGCGGGCTTGGGGCAGCATTATAGCTTTTATGCCTATGATACGTATGACTGGAACTGGTTCTGGTTGGATTTCTGGCCTGCGCAGCAGTCTGATCAAATCGAGGTGGATCAATATGGCAACGTGAACTATTCCGAAAGCGGCGGCGCCCTCTGCACGCCGCCTCCAGCGGAGCCGGTGACGGCACTGACACTGGCCGGTTCCGGGGCGGCGCCGCATGATCTGCGGATCTGCAATGTGGATATTGGCATCTCGGCCTCCAGCCCGTTCTCCCTGACCAACCTGCAATTCATCAACTGCGGCACGGCCGTGCAGACGGAAGGGAGCGGCGCTCAATTCTATGCCGGAAACATTTTGATGAGCCAGGTGGGCACGGGCTTCAGCGGAGGGAGTTTTCAGGGTGTCTGCCAGCATTTAACATTCGACCAGGGGGCCGACCTTACGTATGACCCCTCTGGGCCGGGCAGCCAGGGTCTGCTGACGCTTACTAACTGCATTCTGACCGGGGTTGGAAGCATCGGAGTGGTGCCGGTCACCACGAATTTCACGGTGACCCTGTCAACGAACACCGGGGTTTTCCAACCTTGCGGCGGCGGCGGATATTACCTGGCGGCGAACTCTTTCCAGAATGCGGGCACGGCCAACATTGATCCCGGGCTGCTTGGCCAACTCAGAGCCAAGACCACCTATCCGCCAATCGTCTATTCCAATGCCGAGATTTACACGCTAACCAATCTCGCTCCCCAGGCCCAGCGCGATTGCCTGGGCAACCCTGACCTGGGTTTTCACTATCCACCGCTCGACTATGCCTTCGGTGGCTGCGACCTCTACACCAACCTGACCTTCGCGCCTGGCACGGCTGTCGGCTGGTTCCACACCACCTCGGGCTGGTACCACGCCGGTCAGGGCATTCACATCGATGACCAAAAGATTCTCACGTTCAGCGGCCATGTCGATGCCCCGTGCTATTGGGTCCGATGCAATATGGTGCAGGAGGACAGTTCCTGGGGCCAAGGCTATGGGCCGGGAGGCATCACCGGCTGGGCCGATCAAAACTCCGGCACCTCCGCTTATTCCCCCGAGGCCCACTTGAACTTCACCCGCTGCTCCGTTTTTGCCACGGACGAAAGCCACATCCGAGACGACTGGGGCTACATCACCGTGCGAGCGAACAACTCCGAAATCTGGAGCGGCTCGATCGGTTGCTACGTCCTGAGCTGTTACATGACCAACTGCCTTCATGACCGCGCGAGCATCGGCAACGGCGAGGGCCATCCCGGCAACGCGCTGAGTTTCCGGAACTGCACCTTCCATGGCGCGAATCTGACCTTGACTCCTTCGCAGACGCCCTACCCGGCGTATGTCCATGACTGCGCTTTTGACGGGACGGCGGTGAGCGCCGGTAACCTATCGAGTTCCGACTTCAACTACAACGCCTTCACCAACGGCATGACGCGGTTTCCTACCGGCGGCACTCACGACGTCACGAATCTGCTAAGCTTCAACTGGCAGACAAGCTGGCTGGGGAACTACTACCTGCCGGGCGATTCAACTCTTATAAACGCGGACACGAGCGTGACGGCGGACCAACTGGGCCTTTATCACTTCACTACCCAGACAAACCAGGTCAAGGAGGCCACTACGCCGCTGGACATCGGCTATCATTACGTGGCGGTCAATGGCAACGGCAATCCCATCGATTCAAATGGAAACGGTATTCCCGATTATTTGGAGGACGTGAACGGCAACGGGCAGGGGTTGACCATCGCTCTGCTTGCTCCTCAGAACGCCGCCTCCTATGCGGAGCCTGCAACAGTTCCCGTCCAAGCCTCCGTGATGGATTGGCGCAGCATCGTTACCAATGTGCAGTTTCTGTGCGGGACGAATTCAATCGCGGGGCTAACCACGGCTCCCTATAGCTATTCTTGGCCCTGTGTCGCCTCGGGCGCGTATATAGTAACTGCAACGGCTCAGGACTTGGCAGGCTCAAGTGCCGCAAGCTTGCCGATCAGCATTTCAGTTACGAATCTTTGCAGCCAATAACTCTGACCTGCACCACCAACAACCTTATGAAAGCGAGCCAGATTCCGCATTGCCTCGGAAGTTCGTCAGCCATCAGCCGCCTCCTGTGCTTGGGCATCGTAATGTGCTTTACAGCGGCGGATGGCCAGGTTACCGGCGAGCCTCCTCGAACGTCGTTGCCAACCTCCGCCGATGGCGGAAACCTCGGCAGCGGCCGGTTGGACTTTCAGCCCGACCTGTTTACGGGGCGGTTTACATACGCCGTCCCGATCGTTGTGCCTCCGGGCCGGCAGAACAGCCAGCCAAGAATCGCCTTGGGCTACAACTCCAGCTACGGCAATGGCTGGTGCGGGGTGGGATGGAAGCTGGAATTGGGCAAAATCGAGCGTGAAACCCGGTACGGTGTGCCCGTCTCGTTCGCTAACGGGGGCCCTTCGGGATACGATGACAGCAAATCATTTCATGTCAGCATGGGTGACATGGATGGACACCTGGTGCAGGTCAGCCCGGCGGGGCAAACCCCGGTTGAGTTTCGGCTGGCAGTTGACAAATCATTCCTGAAGTTTCTCTACTACAATCAAGCGCCAAACGCTTATTGGTGCATGGTGGACAAGAGTGGCGTGCAGCACTTCTTTGGCGAAACGTCTTCGAGTTGCTTGAATAATCCGGTCTTCCCCGGTCGAAGCGGTTCAGGCACGTTTCGCTGGGCGTTGGATCGGGTCGTTGACCCGAACGGTAACACAACTTCGATAAACTACGTCAATCAAGGCAGGCAACTGTACCCGAAAGAGATCAGTTACAATGCCAATGGCAGCCTGCCAGCGACCTACACGATTGACTTTGTGGTGGCGGGAGGCCGGAGCGACCAGACGTCCAGCTACATGAGCGCCTTCCGAGTGGAGAACGATTATCTGCTTTCCCAAATAATCGTCAGAGCCAACGGGCAAAATGTGCGTCGCTACGCTCTGAGCTATACAAATTCACCCAGCACATTGCGGTCGCTCCTTACGTCGGTAACCGAGTACGGCAGCGATGACGCCTCTTCCCTGCCGCCCATCACGTTCAATTATCAAGTGCAGCAGATGGGGTTTGGCCCGCTTCAGGCATGGCCGATAAGCAGCCAGGGCGAAACGGGCTCGGATTGGAATAGCGTCCAGGCAGCCTCGGGCGATGACACGTACGTGAGATTGATGGATATCGACGGTGACGGACTGCCCGACCGGATCATGCGAAAGGCGAACTCGCCCTACGATTCATTTATTGTTCAACGCAACACGGGCACCAATTTTGAAGGCAGCTACACGTGGGGAGGGCTCAGTAACATGTTCAGCGGCTATTTGACGGAGGTGTCCAGCGGCACGACCAAGGTGGACTTTTTCGACATCAACGGCGACGGCTTTCCCGATTACGTGATGCATGGCACCGACGCCAACTGGCTCGTGCAGTTAAACACGGGCCGTGCCGGCTCAAACAGCTTTTCCGCCGCAACCAACTGGGGAACGCTGGCGGCTGGATTCCCCGACCCGAATCACGAATCAACCGCCAACTCTTCCATGTGGCCGTATACCCAGTATGACTATACTGAAACTGAGCAAATGATTGATATGAATGGCGACGGTTTGCCCGACCGGTTGCTCTGTACCAACAAAACGATATTGAATTATGTCCAGTACAACAACGGCGGCGGTTTTGCTTCTCCGTATAATTATAACCAGGGCGGCTCCGTGGAGGAGAACGTCAACTGGTACGAGGAAAACGGTAACATCGGGGTTTATGATTACACCGCCGCTTTTGACCGGTGCATCGATATCAATGGCGACGGATTACCGGACTTTCTTATGGCGTGGCCGTTTTTCCAGAATGAAATTGACGTGGCGTTCAACACGGGCATGGGCACCGATTCCTCCGGAGGCGAGTTTGGGTGGCCTTGGGAACCCATGCTAGGGGATTGGGGCATCAGTTTTGTGACTCCGCAAATTGATCTGGTCTCAACGACACCGTTCACGTCCGATTCGATTCACGCGGTGCAATTGATTGATATCAACGGTGACGGGTTGCCGGATCGCGTCATGACGAAAGGGTCGTCCCCGTTTACCAGTCTCGAAGTGCAGCTCAACACAGGCTCTGGATTCGGGCCTTTGGTTTATTGGACCAACGTCCTATCGGAGGCTGGCACGAACAACCAGCAGTGGGATGCGGCGGGCTATACCAGCGGCGGAGAGGTGCTGACCACCCTGATCGATATAAACGGCGACGGCTTGCCGGATCGCGTCATGCGGAAAAAGAGTTCTCCGTACACAAATCTGTGGGTACAACTTAATCAAGGACCATTCCCGGACTTGCTGTGCAAAGTGGATAATGGGGTTGGGGGAGAGGTGAGGGTCACTTACCTGCCTTCAACCCAATACGATAACACAGACCGGCTCTGGACCAACAGCCCCTGGGCCAGTGGCGCCAAAAGCCTGTTACCCTTCCCGATCTATACCGTATCCAGCATTACGGTGGACGACGGGTTCGGGAACCTGTCCACGAATACTTACAGTTACGTGCATGGGATGTTCGACCCCGTGTGGCGTGAGTTCCGGGGTTTTAATTGCGTCACCATGACCGATCCCTACGGAATGCAAACGGTGACCTACTTTCATCAAAGCGGCGGTTTCGATGACTCCGCCGACGGAGAGTTCCAGGACCAAGGCTCCTTTTCCAAGAAGGGAATGCCTTACCGTGTTGAAACCTGGGGCAGCGACGGCCAGCTTTACCGCGTGGCGTTGAACAAGGTGATCGAGTACACTCTGAGTACCAACGGTTGGTACTTCCCCTGCGTAGGTCAGACGATCGTGATGGATTACGAGGGCCAAAGCTCCTATCGCGCTACGGCCAAACAGTTCACTTACGATACCAACACCGAAAACCTCATCGCCGAAGCCGATTTAGGTGAGGTGGCGAACGTAGTGGTCAACGGTCAGACCTTTACGGATATCGGCAACGATTCGGTCTATTCCTGGATCAGCTACACCAACATCGGCAACATTCTTAACCGGCCATCCGACGCCCGAATCACGTCCGACAGCACCGGTACCATTCGCCTGAGCGAAAGCCTCTGTGGTTACGATGGCTGCGGCAACCTGACCAACAAGCAGGCTTGGCTCGACACCGCCGGCGGGTTCATCACGTTGATGTCGGCCAGCTATGATTCCTACGGCAACCTGCATCAGACGACCGACCCGGTGGGGATCCAGACGACCTTCACCTACGACCCGAGCTATCAGCAATACCCAGTCTCGCAACTCACGGGCTCATTTAGCACGCAGGCCGGCTACGACAGCCGCTCCGGCCAGGTCACCACCACCACAGACGCCAAGGGCCTGGTATCGTCCAACAGCTACGACGTCTTCTTCCGCCCCACCGCAAGCTACATTTCGACAAATGCCTACGGCCCGCCGACGCTTTGGCAGGCCCGGACCTATTACACCTTGGGCGGGGTAACCAACGGTGTTTCCTACAACTGTGTCCACCGCCAGGTCAATGACGCGGTAGACCCAGCCAACGGCTACGAAACCTACACGTATGGCGACGGGCTGGGCCGTTCCGTCCAGGTGCGGGCGGAGGCCGAGACCGGTCAGTTCCGTGTCGCGGATACCTGCTACGACCTTCGCGGCAAGCCGTTTTACCAAACTCTGCCGCAGTTCGCCGTCGGCGCGGGCTACGGCGCGTTAAACGGGAGCTACTTGGGAGGATGGACCGAGTATGATGCCATCGCGCGGCCCTCTTGCCAGACGCCCTCGGTCCAGGCGTCGTTCAACTTCGCCGGGCAGTTGCAGGGCCTTGCGCCCACGAGCGGGGACGCGGGTTCGCCGGTTGGCCCGACAACGATCGTCTATAGCTGCACCCTCATGCACCCCGTCTACGATACCTGCAATCCCTGGAAGACACTCACTTTCGACCCCCAGGGCAACGAGCGTGATACCTATGCCGACGCCTACGGGCGCACCATCCGGGTCGTCGAATTCACCTCCTCCAACACCATCCATAGCACCAACACCGTCAACACTTTCTATGCCTACGACCTCCTGGGCAATCTGACCAACGTGACCGATGCCGCCGGCAATGTTATCCGAATGACCTACGACAGCCTTGGGCGCAAGATTTCGATGACCGACCCGGACATGGGGACCTGGAGCTACGCCTACGACAACGCCGGCCGGCTGACCGCACAGGTGGATTCGCGCACCAACACCATCGGTTTCTTCTACAACGACGAGCTGGGGCGGATGACCTCGAAGCAGATTTACAACGCCGCAGGATCGCTGGTCGGGACGGTCTCTTACGCCTACGACAGCAGCGACGACCCGAACTACACCGTCTTTAAAGGCCAGCTTTACAAGGTCACCGATCTTCAGGGCTACCAGCGCAGCAGCTACGACCTGCGCGGACGCGTCCTCAAGAGCGCGCGGTTCCTCAACCCCAACGCGATGGAGTATGTCACGCAAGCTACCTACGATGACGCGGATCGGGTCCAGCAGCTCACCTATCCGGGCAACGCGGCAACCCTTCAGTATTCCTACGACACGGCGGGTCATATCAGCCAGGTGAAGAGCCTGGCCGGGACCGGCGCGCAGGAGGTCTTTTATACGCCCGGCGTTTTCAACGCTCTGGAGCAGCTCACCGGCTACACCTGCGGCAACGGCGTGAGCACCGCCTACGCCTATTACCCGAACTCGTCCCGGCTGCAGAATGTCACCACCGGCATCGGGGGAACCAACATCCAGAACCTGACCTACACCTACGACACCGTTTCCGACGTTCTGAGCGTTGCGGACGGCGTTTATACGGGCGCCGCCTCCGCGTCGCTCAACAACATCGTCTATGACCACCTTTACCGCTTGGTGTCGCTCAACTCGACGGCGCGGGGAGTCATGACCTACGGCTACAACGCCATCGGCAACATTTTGACAAATCAGGATTTCGGCCCCGGGCAATACCAGTATGGGGCGCAGCCCCACGCCGTCATTAGCGCCAACGGGGTGAGCTACGGCTACGACGCGACGGGCAACATGACCACCCGAGGCAGCCAAACGCTTTCCTATGACCAGCAGAACCAGCTCGTGCGCGTTACCTCGACCAACGATTCGGTGAGCTTTGGGTATGACGACGACGGGGAGCGGCTCTGGCGCTGCGGCACCAACGGCTACACCATTTGGATTGGCGGCATTTACGAGATCAACAATGGCAAGGTGCTCTGCCATGTGCTGGCGGGCGGCCAGCTCATCGCCACCTTTGAGCCGCAATGCACCGCGGGCATGTCCAAGGTGATTGGCGCGGAGCGCTGGTACGCGGTATCGGGATGGCTGGACCGTGCCCTTTCGTGGCCGGTTCAGAAGGGGCGCGGGCCCTGGACGATGCTCGCGGGGACCTGGCTGGCTATTCTGGCGCTTTGCTTGGCGGCGGGCCAGGGGGCGAGCCGCCTGAGGAGGCGCGAGGCTCGTCTGGCATTGTGTTCGACGTCGTTGTGGCGTCAGGCGGTGACGTTTGTCGCCATCTCGGCCTTTCTGGTGGCCGGGGTTCCAGACGCCGAGGCGGCCACCTACAATCCGGTGTTCTATTACTATCACCCGGATCGGCTCGGTTCCTCCAACGTCCTGACCGACCGCTCGGGCAACGTCGTCCAGCATTACGAGTACGCCGCTTTTGGGCAGACAACTTATTCGGGGAACAACTCGGCCTTCCCCATCTCAAACCGCTACACCGGCCAGACCGCCGATGACGAAACGGGCCTGTATTACTATGGGGGCCGGTACTACGATCCGCAGCTTGGGCGCTTTATCCAGCCCGACCCGACGATTCCCGATCCAACAAGTTCGCAGAGCTTTAACCGCTATTCCTACTGCGGCAACAATCCGCTGAACGCCGTTGACCCATCGGGGTTTGATGAGGCGCCGGTGGACCTGGGCGACCCCAACGACTGGGGCCCTGGGAATCCGCAGATGTCTTCTAGCTCGACATTCATTCAGAACGGCGACGGAACTTGGGGAGCCTCGTTCACCTTCCAGAATGCGGGAATTACCCAAACCTACAGCTCGGCCGGGGGGAATGGCTGGAGTTCTTACTCGGCGTCCGTTTCCTGGGACGGGGGCTACGCCGCTTACGGCCAGATGACTGCAACGATCCCTGGATATGAAAGCGATGGGATCACCGTGCCGGGGATGACGGTCACGCAATCCTCCAGCATCTTCGAAACCTGGGCGCAGCCGGTCGCCGCGAGCGCTCCGACGGCGCAACCGGCTGCGGCGCCGTCTGAGGGCGGCGGGGGCTGGCTGGCCGCAGCTACAAACGCAGCGGGCTGGATTTCAATGGTCCCCGGGCCGATTGGCACAGTCGCCGGGCTAGTCAATACAGCCGGTGAAGCCATGCAGGGGCATTGGGGGGCGGCGGCGATCGGGCTCGGTGGCGCTTTGCTGGCTACGGTTGGAATGGGAGCCATTGCCAAGCTTGGAAAAGTCGCAAAGACTGCAGGGATCGTTGGTCGCGGAGGTCAGTTCGCTCTACTGGACGCAGCCAAGGCTTCGGGTGAGGTGGCCCACCACATTCCTCAGAATGCCTTCATGCGAACGCTGGGGATTTCAAGAGCGGAGGGGCCAGCAATCGGAATGGCTCTCGAAGATCATGCACTTACCCGAACCTTCTCAGGCCGTGGCGCGAGCGCAATGAAACTAGACGTGAATCTCTGTGCCAGACAGCGTCTTGCTAATGACATACGAGACATAAGGACTCTGTTTGGAACCAAATATAATCGGGGAGCTCTAGAGGCTATTGACTACGCAGAAAGCCTTCAGGAATTCACAAAGTAATGGCTTCTTCAATACAACAAAACGCGAATATGAATGGGCCTCAGAACACCAGATACGGACCCCACATGGGCAGGCACCGAGGATGGATTGGGAAACTCGGCGAGGAACCATTTTTGCACCGGTTCGGGGGCCAATCGTGGGGAGCAAAAGCAAAAAGCGGAGGTGGTAATCCCCCCCCAGTGTTATTGCTTACCCTGGACTTGTCAGACGATAGGCTGACCTCCCTGCGTTCTGGTGGAAGTCGAGCACAGGAAATTCCCCTATGCGGCCATTTGAACTGCGCCGAATTATCCGTGCAAGCTTATCAGATTGAGGCTGTCAGCAGGACGGTTCAGTTTGTGACCGATTCGCCGTCACAAACAGATGCTGGGGGGTCGTTGCTCTTTCCAGTGCCGTTGCCAGAGCGGAGAATTCGTTTGGTACCGATGGAGAATTGTCATTTGCCGGTTGATGCGGATACGTATTGGCAAGCTTGCGACTCGTTCGTTGGGGGTGGCTCGTTTATACGTATTCTCGGCCCTCCTGTCTGGTTGCAGCATTCGGAAACCGAACAATGCCGTTGTGGCCGAAATATGGATTACGTGGCAAGCATCGGCTATGAGCGGTATGACGCTCCGGCGGGATTCCTGGACAAGGCTGCTTTTTTCATTGGTGAGGTAGCAATGTATTTCTTCCTTTGTAAGGAGTGCATGCGCATACATGTTCTTAGCCAAAGCACCTAAATGCTACGAGCTTTTTTGGAATGACCCAAAACCCCGCTCCACCATAAAGACCAAGTCCTAAGCATAAAAAAAGCGCGGCACCCTCTTGACACTTAAAAGCCGTGTGAGCCGGAGACTTAATCCTGATACAGGAGCAAATGAACTCGTGGTAAAAGGCGACTTGCCTTTGCAAAATCCAACTTTTACAAAGAGACCATGAAATCTGAAAGAACCATCGTATTGGTTGCGACCGACGTGGAAAAGATCATTAATGATTTAAGTTTACTCGTCGTTTCAATGGATCGAATTGGGTCAAGCTATCACGACAAGCCAAGGAAACACGCCTTGGAAGTGGACAAATTCCTTTTGGAGGTGAAGGCATTTGAATTATTGGCAAAGGCTCGCGGTATTTTGACTGAAGCATATAACGCTCAAAGTTCTGAGGCGGAGGTGGCACGATCGGAGGAGGAGGCTGAAAGTTTGCCTTACTGGAAATATAAAAGACTATAGGCCGCAAGGGGCGCAGGCTGGTAAGGTATGGAAGTGAGGCGGAGGCTCTGGCGTCCAAGGAAGCACAAATGCTCTTGCCGAGGCCCGGCCATCTCGGTCAGCCGAAATGGGTGGGATTCGAGGGAACTATTAACCCTAAATCTTTGGGAAAGCCTAAGAACTATACGCACAAGATGACAATAAATCTGAGCCAAGATGCGAGACCATGGCTTGACAGGCTTGCGAACGCTGAGCAAAACTCCTGGGAAGGAGGGCGTTGGGGTATTCGTGCCGAACAGCTGGAAGAGTTTAATTCAATGGTAGAATCCATTACAGTTACGCCACGATGAACAAGTCGATTGACATGCTGAGGGCGATACTGCGAGCGACTCGTGACGGGCGTTTGCGGTGGACAAAACCCTTTCCTCAGCAGTATTTAGCCAAGGGGCCTGTCGAGGTAACCATTAGAGAGATTGCTCCGCTTATAGCGGGGGAGTCAGAAACCGCCGGCACCCAGGCGTTTGAGGTAAATGTCAACGGGTTGATCGAGACCTTTTGGACTGGAACCCCCGGCTGTGATCTTGTCGGTGACATCCTTGCAGCGGGCTTACCTGAATGGGCGGACCATAGAGAGGGTATTTCCAACCAAGTGGGCGAGATCATCAAGCGCCTGGGTTCGTAGCCGCAACGGAGGCAAGCGCTGTTGGCGAAGTGTCCCGCGGAACCGTGTGCTCGGGCTGGTTGACGAGGCTTGGAACTCTTCGGCACGGGTTCCTGCTTCGATGGGGTCATCCATTAAAGGTTCGTGTCAATAAACAAAATCATTCTGTCGCCAAAAATATTTCTTCTTTTTGACACGCCATACACTCGCCACCGCCCGGAGACCTCAGCGCCGCATCGGCAACTTCTTTCTCGCGGTTCCAACGTTTCTGTGGCCACCTGGCCGACGAAACGTTTTGTCCAGTCATCCATCTGGATTAAGCCCGGCCACAATCCTTGCGGATTGTTTTGCGGCCGACCCTTCCCCGCCAAGGCGGGGCCAGAAAATCATCCGTACCGTTCCGGATTCAACTTGGGCACAGACTCTATGATTGGCGCGGCGCAGGTCGCCCTGCGCTTGGCCCTCAACCCTCTCTGACTTCCGGTCCGGGCAAAACGCCCATTCTCCCGACTGCTGCGAGCCGATTGAAAGTGAAGGTTGCGACGGGGTTCCAATCAGTCCTGTGGATTTTCACCAACCCCTCTGCCGGTTTGCCGCCGCAACCCAAAGTCTATCCCAATGCCTGTTCCATTTTAAAAGCTTCTTTGTTTTTGAGCATGTAGTATCCGGCCTTGGCAAGCTTCGCGGCCACGGCCTCGATCGCCACTACCGCCAAATTGCCGCATCGGCGCAGCTTGCGCTGATACCAGCTCCTAATCTCAGGGCTGTAACGAATCGCAAAATTGGCCGCCTCCAGCCAGGCCCAGGCCAGATACCGGTTGCCGCACTTGCGGTTATTTTCTCCTTTCTTGCGCTCGTTGGAGAACTTCTCGGCCTGCACCGCCCGGCAATAGGAAATGTAGTTTCCGGCGCTCTCAAAGCGTTCGATGGGGCCGGTCTCGAGCATGATCACCAGGTTGAGAATCCGGCCCAGGCCCGGTATCTGCTGCAGCCGTTCATACTCCGGAAGCACTTTGAGTTTGGCCTGGGCCGCCTTCTCCAGGCCCCGCACCTGCTCGTCAAGAAAGTCAATCATCCGCACATTGGTCTGGCCCATGAGCACCACCTCCGGGCCCGCCAGCAACTTCTCGACTCCCTCCGGTTCCAGCGCTTTGATCTTGTTGCACGAAATTCCCTGGCCGGTCTCGCGCGCGACCAGCGACTTGAAGCTCAACAAGTGGGTCGTGCGCTGCTGCACCAAAAGCATGCGGCGGCGCAACAAATCCCGCGCTCCACGTTGTTCTTTGGGATAGATGTAGCCCGTGGGCAGAATCCCCAGCCGTTGCAGGTGGGCCAGCCAAAAGGCGTCGGTCTGGTCATTGCTGTTTTTGAGACCGCTGTAAGTCTCTACTGCGGTGGTGTTGACCAACTGCACCGCGTAGCCGGCCGCTTGCAGTCCGTCGGCCAGCCAATACCAATTGAAGGTCGATTCCACCGCGATGCCCCTGGCCAGACGTGGCCGAAAAGGTTCCAGCGCGGCCAGCACGGTCTTAAGATCATTGGGCAGGCGCTGCTGGAACACCCGCTGATCCTCCTCGTTGATAACGCAGTAGTACCCGTTATCACCGTGCAGATCCACGGCGGCGTAAAGGTCTTTCTTGACCGGCACCGCCCGAGTCTTGGTTTTCTTTTTCATAGTTCGTTTGTGCTTTCGTCCGACACCGAGCCACTGAGCTCGGCGTCATCGTAACGAACCTCGGAGGACGGCTTCATCAAAAACATTTAGATGATTATCAGCCCATATGTTTTTGGCCGGCTTGACTTTTCGGCTGGGTTCGTCCAAACCCTTGGCATCATGCCGCGCAAAATGCGAGTCCAATATCCCGGCGCCATGTATCACGTGATGAGCCGTGGCGACCAGCGCGATGACATCTTCTTCGACGACGTGGACCCGTATGACTCCATCAAGACTGAGCGGGCGCTACAAGGCGCAGATTGTGGAGGGCGGCGGCGATGGCTACCTGCGCGCGGCATGTGATTACGTGCATTTGAATCCGATCCGAGCGGCGCTGCTGGCTCCGGAGGAGCGGCTGCTGGCCTACCCGTGGAGTAGTTTTGGGTTGTATCTGGCGGCGCGGGAACACCGGCCCGCGTGGCTGCGGGTGGACCGGTTCCTGGGCGAACACGGGATACAGCAGGACACGGCCGTGTCGCGGCAGGAGTTTGAGCGCCACATGGAGCGGGCCATAAAGGACGGGTTCGCATCATCCGACAGCGCGCAAGCGCCAACCGGGAGATGAAAGAAAAGCGCAAAATATATGGTTTGACCCGGTCGATGATTGAATCTATATCAGCTGAGAGACGATGAACGCCGCGAATGAATTGGAAATGCTGGCCGCCATCCTGTCAGCCACCAAAAACGGCGCCTTGGTTTGGAGGCAGGAATCGCCCGGCCGGTACGAAGCAACCGGGATAATAGACATTGTTGTCCAGGAGATTTGTCCGCTGGTTGCGGGCGATACTGACACGGCGGGCGTACAAGCCTTTCAGATAGAAGTCAACCGCTTGATCCTGACCTACTGGAGTGGCACGGGAGGCTGCGAAAAGCTTTTCGAAATTCTCGCCGCAGGCTTACCAGAGTTGGCCGACCATGCCAGCCTCTCGTCTCTGCAGATAGGCGAGGTCATTAAGCGGCTCAATGAGAAACGTCAATGAGCCGCGCGGGGAGGGCAATGGCACTAAATTACCGAGTCGGCTAGCATCTTTGAAGCGTGGGGGGCGTCGCCCCCCGCAAGCGCTGCGGCGGCGCAACCCGCTGCTCCGGCGGCTGAGGGCGGCGGGTGGCTGGCGGCGGCTACAAACGCGGCGGGCTTGCTTTCGATGATTCCCGGGCCGATTGGCACGGCCGCCGGCTTGGTAAACACGGCGGGTGAGGCCATGCAGGGGCATTGGGGAGCGGCGGCGATCGGGTTGGGCCGCGCCGTTCTGGCTATGGGCGGCCTTGGTATGTTGGGCACCTTTGCCAGAGAGGCCCGAGCCGCAAGGGGCACAGAGACTATTGTGCGGAGGATGAGTGCCGTTGAAGCAGAGGCTACCGTTGCCGCACGTGGTCTGGTGCCTAAAGCCGGGAGCAGCGGCGCGAAGTGGGTGTCGGCCGGTGCGGCCCAAAAGAGCTTGGCAAGGGCCGGGCACGAGGTTACAGTCAACATGCAAGTTGAGGCGGGAACAACGGGTTGGTTAAGAAGCCTGTCGGTCGATTTTTCGAAGGTCAAAGGGGAAGCTGCGCTGCCAGGCGGCGTCTTGACGAAGGGGACGAGCCAGGCGCGTTCGGAATAGGCAAGGATTTATTGCAGCAATTCAACGGCAAAGTTAAAAGTGTTAATATCCAATGAAAGGCAGCGGAAAACAAATATTGATGAGCGTCTTGAAGGAACTCTCCACCAGACGCGTTCCCGACACGGAATTGGAGAAGGCCACCAGCCGGATTCGCGCCGCACTGCTCTGGCATGGTTCCAGTTCAGAGGATAACTTTAGACGCGCACGAGTCCTCCGATGGGCGAATTCCCCAGGCGACGGCGTGGTTGAGCGTCAGGGCCTTGCGACGCAGAGCGGGCGATTACTTCTCTCTGATTTCTTGGAGAGAATGTTTGAAATGCCAGGCATGCAAAGTTTCATGCTGGAGAGCTTCGAAGGCCTTTCGGAGGAGGATTACGAAGCTGCACGGTGGGCGCTGTGGTGCTTAGTGTCAGCACCACAGATGTTTTCTGAACTCCTGGAGGTGGAAGCAGCAAACGATGACGAGCTACAAGTCGAAAAATGGATCGAGAATATGAGGGAGAAGTATGATTTCTTTATTGAAAATGATTAGCAAAGTGGAGGCCCAAATGTTACGAGCCAAATTCCTATAGTAAAAAGTGTCGAAGTGGCGTCGTAAGGTTTTTGGCCGGATGGGCACGCTCGCATCGTGTTTTGCGGACAACTGCCACGCAGCGGTCGTAGCGTTGTGACCCGGCGGGTAACTTTGAAAAGTTTGCGTGCAGCAGGCGCCGCGCCGCCGTAGAGTCCGAGCCCAGGAGGTTGGGGCCAGATTCTGGTCGTAGCTCTACGACTCGTCTCGCCGCAGCTCCGAGCGGAGGCGGATGCCGGGGGCCTTTTGGTGTTTTATGTTGGCTAATGCCCGGGGCACCCACATCCAGCGCTGATGCATCTGCGACCCCGCAGGGGTCGTGGGGCGCAATAGGGGGCCGTGATCCGGAGGTCTTCGCGGTGCTCCGACGCTCCGGCTACCCTCCGCCAACCCGCTGGGTTGGAAATGAGGCAACCAATGGCATGGCGAGAGCCACCTGTTTTCGGTTCAAATGGGCCTTGCATGACTGGGGGCGCATCGGGCAGCACCCCCGGAGCGCCGGCTTTCAGCCGGCTTATGGCACTCGGTGATCCCTGTCGTGCCCCTGTGGATATTGGACGCCCTAAGCCGGCTGAAAGCCGGCGCTCCGGCTGTAACGTTGCGCGCTTTTCCGTGGGCTGGTTCTCAAATTGAGTCGTGGTGGAAGCTCCGTGGTTTGCGGGCTGGTTCGTAGGTTTGGCCTGGGGCTGATG
>Ga0181517_10000260_pt1 | contig 74642 bp, 59 predicted proteins | sample PEATcosm2014_Bin_31_FD_119748 | JGI IMG/M metagenome (GOLD analysis project Ga0181517, IMG submission 119748) | Peatland microbial communities from MTU Mesocosm Facility, Houghton, MI, USA - PEATcosm2014_Bin01_30_metaG | ecosystem: Environmental > Terrestrial > Soil > Wetlands > Peat | place... | reverse complement strand
TGATTCAAGCAAGGCGCTTTTCAGGTCGTGGCTCAATTTGGGGTCGGGGGTTGCGCGATGATCTGGTCTGCCGGAGCGCCGCGTGAGGGCACGCGGCCTACAGGGGGCAGATAGCCAATCGCCGATAGCCAATAGCCAAGGCCCGAAAGCGTGTCTTGGGCCTCGCAGAGCTCGGCCCCGCTGGCCCCGAGTTTGGATGGCATGTGGAAAGAGGCCTCCTCTCCCCAGCCCTCTCCTCCCGAGGAGGAGAGGGAGCATAGGCGGGAGCGGTTGGGGCGGGTTGTCGCCCAAGCTCCGGGGCAGTGCCCCTCAGCTCGGCCCGCTAATCCCATCCGACGGCTCAGCGCTGGTCCGAACTGGGTCGACCTGCCCGACATGACAGGGCGCTCGAAAACTGCTATAGTTTCGGGGAGAAGCATTTTTGTGAGGCTATGGAGGTTATGACGAAGACACGGATTATCATTGTGGGCGGAGGGTTTGGCGGGGTCAAATGTGCGGAGACCCTGAGCCGGAAACTGCCGGCCGAGACGGGGGAGATTGTGCTGTTCAACCGGGAGAATCACCTGGTCTTCAGCCCCTTGCTGGCGGAGGTGGTGGGCTCCTCCATCGAGCCGATCGACGTCATCGTGCCGCTGCGCCAGCTCTTGCCGAAGGTCTTTTGCCGCACCGAGGAAGTGCGCGGCATGGACCTGGCGGCCAAGGAAGTCGAGTACGTGGGGGAAGACGGCTGTATCGCCCGGATGCACTACGACCACCTGGTGATTGCCTGCGGCAACGTCACCAATCTCAACGTGGTGCCGGGCATGGCGGATCATTCCTTTCCGCTCAAGACGGTGGCTGACGCCTTCAACCTCCGCTCCCATATCATGGAGGCCATGGAGCAAGCCGAAGTCGCATCCAGCCCGGAGCGGCGGCGATGGCACCTGACTTTTCTGGTGGTGGGCGCAGGCTTCAGCGGCTCCGAAGTGGCGGGAGAGATCAACGACTTGGTTCACAGCAGCGCCCGCTATTTCCGGAATTGGCGCCCCGAGGAGATTCGAGTCATCCTCATCCATGCGCGCGATCAGATTCTGCCCGAGATTAGCCCCGGCTTGCGCGAGTTCGCCCGCAAGAAGATGGAGAAAGCCGGAGTCACGATGCTGCTCAATGCGCGGGTCACCTCGGCCACGCCGGAGGGAGTGGCGCTGGCTGACGGCCAGGTTCTCAAAGGCGGGACCATCGTCTGCACCATCGGCAACTCGCCCGCGCCGGTCGTGACGGAGCTGGTGAAGTCCTACAAACTGCCGGCGCCGGCGGATAGCGCGGCGCGGCCGGTTCAGGTTATGGAGGAGCGCGGCCGGCTGGTGACGGAAGCGGATATGCGCCTGCGGGGCGCAACGAACGTGTGGGCCATTGGGGACGGCGCGTTTGTGGTCAACGCCGAGAACCGGCAGCCTTCGCCCACCACAGGCCAATTTGCGGAGCGCCAGGGCCGGCAGTGCGCCGAGAATATTCTGCGGTCGATGCGCGGCAAGCCGACCCGGCCGTTCACCTTCAAACAGCTTGGCGAGCTTTGCTCGATCGGCGGCCACTCGGCCGTGGCGGACCTTTTTGGTTTTCATTTGTCGGGCTTTCTCGCCTGGTTCTTCTGGCGGGGCGTTTACCTGTTCAAGCTTCCGTCGTGGGGCCGGCGGGTGCAGGTGGGCTTCGATTGGGCATTTCTGCTCGTTTTCCCGCGGGACCTGGCCCACATCCGGACCCAGCATACGGATCGGGTCACCCACGCCCATTACGATCCGGGCGAATTCATCATCCAGCGGGGCGAACCGCCGAGGAGTTTCTACGTGCTGGAACAGGGAGAAGTGGAGGTATTGCGGAATACCAACGGCTCGGACGGGCAGGTGGTGGCGGTGTTGGGCGCAGGCTCCTTTTTCGGCGAACGCGCCCTGATGGGCAACCGGCCCCGGGTCATGTCCATCCGGGCCCGCACTCCCGTGGAAGTGCTGGTGATGGGAAAGAACGTTTTCACTCAGATGTCGGGCGCGCTGGCCCCGCTACGGGATGCGCTGGCCCAGGCGCTCAACCGCCGGAACCTCGACATTTGGAAGGACAATCCCCGCATGCGCGAGGTGCTCCAACACGCCGCGGTTCGAAGCCTGATGGAACCGGTGCCAGAGCCTTTGCTCAAGCCGGACATGACTTTGCTGGAAGTCGTGCAGGCCTTTGTGGAACAGGCCAACGAGTTCTTCTTTGTCTCGAAGGACGGCCGCGCCATCGATGGGGTCATCACCATCACCGATCTGCTTCGGGCCCGATCGACGGGCGCGACCGGCCGAACCCCACTGAGTGAGTTCATGACGCGCAACCCGGTGACGGTGGCGGCCGATGACGACTGCGCGGTGGCCGCTGCGGCTTTGACGGAATACCGGCTCAAGAGCCTGCCGGTTGTCGAGTCCAAGCAGGGCCGCCAGCTCTCCGGGTGCATCCGCCTGCGCCGAATGATGGCGTTTGTCTTCAAGGAATTGGCCCAGGCACAAAGGGAACCGGAGTCGAGCCGGGCTGAATGAGCGACGCCGCACCCGTGAACCGCGGGCAAATGCGTCTCTGGCCGTTTCTCCCGCTGCTCCTGGCCTATGGCTGCGCCGTCGGCCCTAACTACAAGCGTCCGGCGTTAGATGTGCCCGCGAATTTCCGGGGCGCGCCCGCGCCCCCCGGCACCAATTCCCTGGCGGACCTGCCCTGGTGGGGGATTTTCAAGGATCCGACGTTGCAGGACCTGATACGCGTCGCGCTGACGAACAACTATGATTTGGCGATCGCGGTGGCGCGGGTCGATCAAGCCCAGGCGCTTCTCGAGCAAAATCGCGCGGCGCTTTTTCCGCAGGTTGGTTATGAGGGCGCGCTGTCGCGCGGCCGCAATGCCATACTGGGCAATCCGTTTTTTAGCCGCGGCATCACCGCCAGCACCATTGTCGGCACCGGGACTGTCTCGTGGGACATCGATCTGTGGGGCCGCATCCGCCGTTTGACCGAGTCGGCCCGCGCGCAGTACTTCGCCAGCCAGGAAGCCCGGCGCGACGTGATGCTGTCGGTGGTGAGCCAGGTGGCGCAGGCGTATTTCCAATTGCTGGCCCTGGATGCGCAGCTCAAGATCGCCGAGCTCAGCACCAACTCCTTCGGCGAAAGCTACACCATCTTCAGCCAGCGGCTCGAAGGCGGGGTGGTGTCCAAACTCGAAACCTCCGCTGCCGAAGCCTCCCTGGACGCCGCGGCGGCGACGGTGCCCGATTTTTACCGGCAGATTGTGTTGCAGGAGAACCTCGTCAATGTGCTGACCGGGCGCAACCCAGGGCCGGTGCCGCGCAACCACACGCTCTTGGAAGAACAGATGCCGCCCCAGGTCCCGGCGGGCCTGCCTTCGAACCTCCTGGAACGGCGTCCGGATGTACGCGAGGCCGAGCAGACCCTGCGATCCGCCAACGCGCAGGTGGGGGTGGCGGTGGCCAATTTCTTTCCCAACTTATCCCTGACAGGCCTCTTGGGGCAGGTCAGCCCGGAGCTATCGAGCTTCACGGCCGGGGCGAGCACCGCCTGGAGCGCCCTGGCGGAGGTCAGCGGGCCCATCTTTCAGGGAGGCCGGCTGGTGGGGGCCTACCGCCAGGCCAAAGCGGCGCGCGCGGAGGCTCGCGCCCGCTATGAGTCCACTCTTCTCACCGCTTTTCAGGAGGTGGCCAACAACCTGACTTCGATTCAACGACTGGCCGAGACGCGGGTGCAGCAGGAGAAAGCCGTTCGGGCCTACCAGGTGGCTGTGCAAGTCGCCATCCAACGCTACCTAGCAGGCCGGGCCAGCTACTACGAAGTGCTCCAGGAACAGCAGCTCCTTTTCCCCTCCGAAAACACCCTGGTCCAAACCGAATTGAACCAGTTGCTGGCCGTCGTGCAGCTTTACCAGGCTCTGGGGGGCGGGTTTGGGGCGGATACGATTCCACGTCCTTGAAAGTCGAGGTTTGTTCTTTACTTCAAACAATTCGCTTTTATATTCTGCGGGTAAGGACCCAAGCCGTAGTAAACGAACAAGAAAACTAAACAAGCAACTTAATTGACCTATGACTAAGAAAGCGCTTCTATTGGCGGCCGTAATGATGACAGCCGCGCCGGCCCTGCGCGCCGGGGTGGCCTCCGGTGATTATTCTCTATCCCTCAGCAACCTCTGGGATTTCACGGGCACCTACAGTGCTGACGTTGACGGAGTTACCTTCGTTACCACGGTGAGCGTGAGTCCGAGCGGCAAGATTAGCGGCTCGGGGACCGCCTCGGGGACCTACGATTATGTTTACAAGGGCAATACGTATCCCGTGGGCGTCACTGCGGACATTACCTCGATCAGCGGAACGGTGTCGGGTTCCGGCAGCACCGTGCGCGCGAACCTGACAAAGCTGACGTTGAAAGGCACCGGTACGGTCGAGACTATTTACGATCTTACCAATCTTATGGCGACCGCGAGCGAGACACTGGAACTGGACACAAACACCCTCGCACTGGTTGGCTCGGCGAAGGCCTCGTTTTCCGCAACGGCATCGAATCCGCCGAAGCCGTCGCTGAAGCATGTAAGCTTCTCCATTTCGGACAAAGACATTACGACTGACCTGCCCGCCGGCGCAACGGGGCTGTGGACGTTGACCCTGAACGATGTCGCGGTGACCAACAAAACCAAGTACGTTGGCGGAGGCACGCTCGTGACTAGCAACGCCTCGGACACCAACACCGTGCCGCTGACGTTGACCGGCAGTTTCAACACAAAGACCGAGCTCTCGACGTTCGCTCTCAAGGGCCAGGGGGCGGATAGTGCTGTGAGTGTGAGCCTGACCGGCGAAGCCACCACCAATACGCTGGGTGGCAATGCCTTGATCCTCAAGAGCTTGACCGCCAAAGCCTTCGGACAAACGGTTAAGGTCACAGCGCCGTAATGTCCCAAAAGCCTCCTGGTCCGAATCCGGCGCGGTCTGGGGCCTGGTTCCAGGCCTTTTGGATTCTCGCGCTGGCGATCGGGCTGGCTGGGGCCATCGCCTGGCATTTCGGAAAGCGTTCTCCGCAACCGGAGCCGGCGAGCGCCCAATCCGTGGCTCAGGACCGCCCGAGCGCCGAACCGGCGGCGTCGGCGCGGCCCGCCGCCCCGTTTCCTCCCGCACTGGCTGCGGGCTGGACCCGTTCGACCAACGCGCCTCTGATAGCCCGGCTCTTCGATGTCTCCTTGCCTTTGGCGGCGCGGCGTCGCGCCGCTCGCGAACTGGCGCGGATCGGTTCGGACGACGCGATTGCCGCCCTCAAAGTGGCGTTGGCCGGCGGCCCGCCTTATCTGAAGGCGGCTATTGGCGAGGGGTTGGGAGAAAGCCCGAACCCGGAAGCCGGGGCGCTGCTGAGGGAGTTGGCCAATGACACGGATGAGACGGCGGCGCGCGGTGCCGTGCGCGGCCTGGCCATGCGCGGCGGCGCCGAGGCGGCCGAAGCCCTTGCCGGCTTCCTGGGTGACGAGGACAAGCCGGAGAGCGTGCGCACGGAGGCGGCGCTGGCTTTGGGAGACGTCGAGGGACCCGAAGCGCTGGCCGCCCTGACCCGGGCGGTGGCGGAGATTCACGATGAGTCGATTGCCGGCAGCATCCTGGAGGGTCTTGCCAAGCGGCCGTTTGACGAGACCGAGCAGGCCTTCAGCAATTACCTCGAGACGCCGAATCTGACGGGGGAATCCAAAGCGGCGGCGCTCGAAGCCCTGGCCAATACCCAAGGCGAGGTCGCCCCGTTCCTGATCCAATATGCCGCCGACCCGGACTCCCAAGTGCGGGCGGCGGCGGCTTGGTCGCTTACCTCGACCGAAAGCGAGACCAATCTCTCTCCCCAATTGACCGATTGGCTGAAACAGGAGACCGATTCTGAAGTCCGCACGCGGCTTTACCAGGCGCTGGGAAACCAGGACAATTACGATGTGACGGCCCTGATGGCCCTGGCGCAAAAAGAGACGGACCCCGCTGCCCGCCTGGCCGGGCTGGAACTGTTGGGCCGGGCCTGTGGTCCGGACTCGACGCCGGACCTGCTGAGTTTCTTCAACCAAACGGCCGTGCCCGAACTCACGAAAGCGGCTTTGTCCGGGGACAACCCGCAACAGCGGCTCAACTCGGTCCAGGCGCTGAGCCAGGCCGGAACCCCGGAATCCATCCACGCCCTCCAACAGATCGCGGGCAGTTCCGGGGACCCGGCGATCGTTGCGGCTGCGCAAGGGATGCGTTAGGGCGTTGGAGCGTTAGAACGTTAAAACGTGGAACGTTAGAACGTAATGCGTGATGCGGTTGTCAGGTTGTCAGGTTGTCAGGTTTTAAGGTGGCGACGCTCCAACGTCCGGAGCTTCCTGTTTCCCTTTTCACGTTCTAACGTTTTAACGTTTTACGTTTCACACCACGCATCACGCATCACGTTTTATGCCCAGAATCCTCTTGCCGAGCCGAGCCGCTCCGTCTAGGAACCTGCAGTGCTTTTGAACCTGATCCTGGGATGCCTGGCGCTTCTGAGCCTGGGGCTGCTGCTGTGGCAATGGGGAGTCGGAAGGCGATTCCCGTTGCACCAGCGCGCGCCCGTGCCCGGATTTTCCCCGGCAGTGGCGTTGCTCAAACCGCTCAAGGGCTGCGACGCCACCACCGAAGACTGTCTGCGGAGCTGGTTCGCGCAGCAATACGCCGGGCCGATGCAGATCCTGCTGGCAGTCGCCTCGGCGGAGGACCCAGTCTGCGCTATCGTGCGACGCTTGCTGGCCGAAAACCCATCGCGCGACGCGCAGCTCATCGTCTGCGGTCCGCTACGCGGCGCCAATCTCAAGGTCTCAAAACTGATCGAACTGGAGCGCCTGGCCAAACACGACGTGTTGATCGTCAGCGACGCCGATGTGCGCGTGCCGCCGGATTTTTTGGCCAATATCGTGAGCCCGCTCCAGGCGCCGGAGGTGGGCCTGGTGAATTGCTTTTATCGGCTGGCCAACCCGTCGACCTGGGCCATGCGATGGGAGGCGGTGGCCATCAATGCGGATTTCTGGAGCCAGGTCCTGCAATCGCGCAGCCTCAAACCGCTCGATTTCGCCTTGGGCGCGGTGATGGCGACCCGGCGCAAGGAGCTTGCCGCTATCGGCGGGTTTGCCGCGCTGTCAGACTGCCTGGCTGACGATTATCAGTTGGGCCACCGCATCGCCCGCAACGGGCGGCAGATCGCGCTCTGCCCGGTGGTCGTCGAATGCTGGTCGGCGCCGATGGGCTGGACGGCGGTGTGGAAACACCAACTTCGGTGGGCGCGCACCATTCGCGTCTGCCAGACCGGTCCGTATTTCTTGAGCATCCTGAGCAATCCCACGATCTGGCCCCTGCTGTGGGTTGCGGTCAGTCCCAGCCGTTGGAGCCTGGCCTTCGGGCTGGTCTGCTGGCTGGCGCGCGGCGCAACGGCTTGGGATCTGCAATCCCGGCTGACGCGGAGGCGAGGCGACTGGGCCTGCGTGGCGCTGGCGCCGCTCAAGGACCTGCTGCAGGCGGTGATCTGGGCGCTGGCGTTTGCCGGAAACCGCATCGAATGGCGCGGCGAACGGATGCGCCTGCGCCGCGATGGGACTTTAGTCAAGGGATAGCGAGCAGCTTCGAAAAAGACCCTTTCCCCCGAAAGCCTCAATGGCTAAGCTGCCGCCGCATGAAACTTCAACCCGGCTCTATCCTTTCTATGACACCCATGTCTCTCCCCACGCGTCTGGTATTGAATACGCTTGCCTGCGGAACGGCGCTTTTGGTTTCCGGCGCCGCCTCGTTCGCCCAGCCCGACCCCAACTGGCTCGACCATGATCGGGATCGTCCCCAGCCTGCCGTGATTACCCCGGGCACCGCCAGCACCCAGGAACAGCCGGGCACCCCGCCTTCGGACGCGATTGTGCTTTTCGATGGCAAAGACATTTCCCACTGGTGCGCCATGGACGGCAGCCCCACCCGATGGATCGTCCGAGACGGTTACATGGAATGCGTCCCCGGCAGCGGCTACGCCCGAACGTTCCAGAATTTTGGGGATTGCCAGCTTCACGTTGAATGGGCCGCGCCGGTGCCCGCCCATGGCGAGGGCCAGGGCCGGGGCAACAGCGGCGTTTTCTTCGGCCTCGAAAGCTACGAGGTGCAAGTGCTCGACTCGTTCGAGTGCAAGACCTATCCCGACGGCCAGGCCGGCGCCATTTACGGGCAATATCCGCCCCTGGTTAACGCCTGCCGCCCCCCTGGACAGTGGCAGACTTACGATATCCTTTACACCGCCCCGCGCTTCAGCCCTGAAGGCAAAGTCATTTCCCCCGCGCGCATGACCGTCTTTCACAACGGCGTGCTCATTCAGCAGGACGTGCAACTGACCGGACCGACCAGTTGGCTGGAGCGAGCTCCTTACCACCCCCACCCGGAAAAGCTGCCGATCTCCCTCCAGGACCACAACAACCCGGTCCGCTTCCGCAATATCTGGGTGCGGCAGCTCGGCAAACCCGGCCGCGACGAGTTTACCTTTCCTGCCAGCTTGCTCGACCGCTACACCGGCGCTTACGGCCCAGTCGAGGTCACCCGTGAAGGCAGCCAACTGACCGCCAAGGTCGGCGGGGTCAAGTTTTTGCTCTTTGCCGAATCTCCGACCAAGTTCTTCGCCAAGACGACCGATGTGCGCATTGAGTTCCCCGCGACCGAACAGGGTAAGGCCGACCGTCTGGTCTGGTCTGCGGGTGAAGGGGCCAACCAGGCCAAGCGAACGGATGCGAAGTAGCCGCTGGCGTAGGCTTGCGGCAATGAAACATTACGGAGACGATTTCGGGTGCTTATGGCAGTGATCCCGAGGATTCCCCGGGATTTGGCAGGAACCTCCTTTTGAGAGGTTTCTGCTGTAAGGCGCTAAAGCTGAAATAGTTGCATCCAGGAAAGCCCCCGATCGACTGGAACAAGACCAGTCATAACTCAAGGCGGCTGGCTGTGGAAAGGCCACTCCGAGGGTCCTTGCCATCCCCCCGCCACCCTCAAAATTATTGACTGGCTATCCTGTTTATGATAACCATGACAGCACCTTTCGTGAACTCTGAATATGTTGTGTTCTAGTCAGAGCGGTGTCATAGAAAAGGCGAATTTGCTGTTGGCTCATTGCCTTCTTGCTGTCGCTGTAATCCTTTGCTGTCAGACCGTTTATGCGGCTGACCCGCCACCAGATCTGCTTTCGGCCCCGTCGGTCGAGGCGCTTTCCGTTAAGTGGACTCCCGCGCCCGCGGAAGTTCATCTGGGAACGGTCGCGTCCTTCCACGTTCCTCCAGGTTTCCGGTTCACCGACGCCGATGGCGCCCGCACCGCGTTAGGCCAGGCGAAGATTGCCGTGCCGCAAGACCTGATCGGCCTGCTGCAACCTACTTCGGGCGAGGGTTACGTGCTGATCGAGTTCGCTCCTATCGGCTACGTCAAAGACACCGACAAGAGCCTGGATGCCGAGGCCATCCTCAAGACCGCCTGGAACCGAATCCAAAGCCAGAACCAAGCCCTCGAGCAGCAAGGGCTGCCTTCGGTCGAGACCGTCGAGTGGGAAACCAAGCCGGTCTATAACGCTGCCGAACACTCTCTGGAATGGGGCCTGTACAAGCAAATCCAGGGGCAAAAGGTCCCTGCCCATACCATCCGCTTGCTCGCATGCCACGGGGTGTTGGACGTAACAGCTCTCGGCACGGCCAAAGACGGTGGCGTACTGCGGGCGGTCAAGACCATCTCGCAGACGGTTTTGTTCGTTGACGGCCAGGGCTACGCCAGCTATCGCAACAGCGACAAAGTGGCCGGCTCGGGGCTGGGCGAAATCGTTCTGGACGAAGCCTCCATCAGCGGTTCCTCCCGGAACCTTTATGCCTGGGGCCTCGCCGTTGGGCTGGTTGTTTGTGCGAGCGGCATCGCCGGGATCATCGTTTTGAAGAAGTCCAACCGCCGCCAATCTTCCCGCAGCCGGGCTTCGGCCGCGCCGATGGCCATCTCGAAACCTGTGGCGACGGATTCCGAGTCCACCCCGGCGGTTGCGACACCCAAGGCCCAAGCGGCAGCGGCTCCTGCCGCGAAAAACGGCCACTCCACCAAGGCCAACCATCGCAATCATCACGGCCATGGCGGGCACCGCAGAAAAGTTTTCGATTACAACCGGTACTTCACCGACTTGATGTCAACCGTTTCCAACCACGGAAACATGATGGAGACTTCGGTCGTCAGCCCTGAGGACGAAAACGGCAGACTGCCGCACGCCGCGGAACCGGCCCGGAGCGAACAGCTCCAGCCGCTGGTGGTGCTGAACAACAATTCGGACGTGATCGAGCAACAGAAAGTCCTGATCGAGGAGCAAAAGCGGCTCATCCAGGAGCAGACCCGGCTCATCGAGGAAAAGACGCGGTTGATCACCGAGAAGAACCAGTTGCTGAAGATTCAGACCAATCTGATCGAAACCAAGCTGGTCTGATGGAGTTTGGGCTCCGCTACACCCGATTCAACCGGGGAGCGGGGCCATCCTAAGGGAGTTGGAGCGCTCTTCGAGCTTCACCTCCCGAACCCAAGAACCAACCAACCCCAACCCTGTCCGCCCATCCAGGCGGCGGACGGGGTCGCCACGCAGCCCCGAACCTTTCCGGGGCTGCGCGTTTTTTGCCCAAAAAAGATTGGCGGGCCGTTTGACTTCTCTGCATGAACCGGTAACATAAGCGACTGTTTCTAGTGACGATCTGACGTTGCGCAAGCCCCTTGGCCATCGGCTATTGGCTAACCGGACCGAGTCCGAATGGACCCGGCGCCACGCGGCCTCAGACCCAATTTCGAATAGGACGAATACGATTATGCCTCCCAAAACCGCTGAAAAGTCAGTTGAAAAAACCGCCGACACCAAGAGCGCCGATGCGAAGAGCGCCGACGCGAAAAACGCCGAAGCCAAAGCCGCCGAGGCGGCAAAACTCTCGGCCACCCGCCAGCGCGAGCTTGAAGCCGCCATCTCCTCGATCACCAAAGCTTACGGCGACGGCAGCATCATGCGCCTGGGCGACGCTCGGGCGCTGGTAAAAATCGACGTCATCCCCACCGGCGCCCTGGCAATGGATTTGGCGCTGGGCGTGGGGGGTATTCCCCGCGGGCGCGTGATCGAGATCTTCGGCCCCGAGTCCTCGGGCAAGACCACGCTGATGCTCCACGTCATCGCCAACGCCCAGAAATCGGGCGGCCTGGCCGCGTTCATCGACGCCGAGCACGCGCTGGATCCCGCCTATGCCAAGCGCCTGGGGGTCAACCTCGAGGATCTGCTGGTTTCCCAGCCTGATAGCGGTGAAGAGGCGCTGTCGATTTGCGAGACGCTGGCCCGCTCGAATGCGCTGGACGTCATCGTCATTGACTCCGTGGCCGCTTTGGTCCCGAAGGCCGAACTCGAAGGCGAGATGGGCATGGCTACCATGGGCATGCAGGCCCGCCTCATGAGCCAGGCCCTGCGCAAGCTCACCTCCGTCCTGGCCAAGGCCAAGACCACCTGTGTTTTCACCAACCAGTTGCGCGAGAAAGTCGGCGTGATGTTCGGCAATCCCGAAACCACCCCGGGCGGCAAGGCCCTCAAATTCTACGCCAGCGTCCGTATCGACATCCGCCGCAAAGACACCCTCAAGGATGCCGCCGGCAATGCGGTCGGCAACCACGTCAAAGTGAAGATCGTGAAGAACAAGGTTGCGCCGCCCTTTGCCGAGGCCGAGTTTGACATCCTTTACAACCACGGCATCAACAAGGAAGGCAGCATCCTCGATGTCGGCATTGAAAACGGCGTGGTGGATAAGAAAGGCGCCTGGCTCCAATTCGACGGTGAACTCATCGGCCAGGGCAAAGACGCCGCGCAGAAGGCGCTTCTTGAGAAGCCGGAGCTGGCCGTGAAGATCGTCAGCGCCATCATGGCCAAACGCAACGCCGCGCCTGCGGTGTCGTGAATGGGGGCGTTAGAACGTTAAAACGTTAAGATCGTTAGAACGTGGCGGCACGGTGAGCTGATAACCTGACAGCTTGATAACTTGATAACCTTAAACGCAGTCTGTGCCCTGCACACAAGCGTTGCGCTTTAACCTTTTAACGTTCTAACGATTTTAACGGTTTAACGATTTAACGGCCGCGTCCCATGCTCCCTCCTCCCCATCTCAGCCCCGACGCCAAGGCCGCTTTGCCGCGGCATGTGGCGGTTATCATGGACGGCAATGGCCGCTGGGCCAAAGAACGCAGCTTGCCCCGTATCGAAGGCCATCGGGCCGGGGCGGAGTCGGCCCGCGTCATCATTCGCGCCGCCGGCGAAATCGGCATCAAATACCTCACCCTCTACGCGTTCTCGGTCGAGAACTGGAACCGGCCCAAAGACGAGGTGGATGCGCTGATGAAGTACTTGATCCATTATCTGAAGACCGAAACACCCGAGCTCAACAAGAACAATGTGCGGCTGGAAGTCATCGGCCAGATCTACCGGCTGCCGGAGGCGGTGCAGGATCACCTGAGAAAATCCATTGCCGTCCTCTCAAAGAACAACGGGCTGACTTTGATTATGGCCCTGAGCTACGGCGGCCGCACGGAGATCGTCGATGCGGTCCGCGCCATCGCCCAGCAGGTCAAAGCCGGCGAACTCGACCCCGCCGACATCACGGAGCAGGTCTTTACGCAGCACCTCTACACCCGGAACATTCCCGATCCGGACCTGCTCATCCGCACCAGCGGCGAAATGCGCATCAGCAATTTCCTCCTCTGGCAAATCTCCTATACCGAGCTGGTCGTCACCCAGACCCTCTGGCCGGACTTCCGCAAGCCCCAGTTCTACGCCGCCCTCGAGGAATACCACCGCCGCCACCGCCGCTTCGGCGGGCTCTGAGGAGTGCGCTCGTCCCCGGGCGCAGCGGGCAACAAATAGCGCCTGATGTCGGATGTTCGAATGGCGTCCCCTAAGCAGAGTTTGCCGTTCCGCCCTCTCGGGCAGAACGGCAGTCGAATGGGCGGGGACTATAGAGAAGTCTCAAGTCAGCAGGTGTCCGGCACCCGCTGCGCCCGGGGACGGGCGCACCCCGCAGCGGGCAACGCAGACCGGCTGACAGTGGGACGCGTCTCACCCCAGACCTCACCCATCTGTGTAGCGTAGGCATTCCGTCCGTTGGCGGGCTATCCATAAACATGAACAGGTGTAACACCTTTTGCACGATGTCTCTGAAGCGTCTGAGGGCTGAACGTGAAAAGTCAGGGGCGGAAGCCAGCTGCCTCCGGCGTTCGATTCACCCCTGGGCCAGACGTCTGGCTTCCATCCGCTGAACCGCCGGGTTCGGCACCACCCGCTCCCCGCCTCAGAAGAGCTTCATGCCGCTCGATGGCAACCCATCGGTAGTGGCCCGCGAGGTACTGTCCCCTCTTTTTTTCCTCAGGAGACGGAGGATCGAGCCGAAACGGACTCCGATCGATGTACGCTGACTGCAACGCTCTCTGAAAGTCATAGTGGTCTGAAAGTACCTGTTCCGTCGAGATGATGTAGGCGACTTTGTATGATGCCGCAAATGTGCTTTCCCCATGGTGCTCAGCTCTGTTTTGGATCGCTATTACGATGAAACCCGGTTTGAACGGGATAAAGGCATGGCACTCTGGCTCGATCTCGGGTTTCTGCGGGTCGTACCCATCCTCTGAATTGAAACGCTGTAGCCGCCCAGCCCTGAAGGCCTTGCCAAAGGTCGATCGACACAGGCGAAGGGACTCGTGGAGGTATTTCAGATCGTTCCGTTCGTCATAAGGCTCGTTGATCGTGTATTCGGCAATGGCATAGGCGGGATACTCCTCTGGCTGCTCGTAAAAATTCGCGTACGGGGGGATGACGCAGCCAAAAGCCACCCAAATATCCTGCTCGCGCGGAGCCGTTCTGCATCCCAGAACGGCGCCAGCAAGCAGAATCGGAATGATGCGACCCAGTTTCATGCCGAACACGTGTTTCCAAATTCCCGGCAGACGCCGTGTGAGGGCACGTGGCCTACAAGGACATCCGCTCTCCTGTAGGCCGTGTGCCCTCACACGGCGCTTTCTCCACGCTCCACGTCCCCTTCTCACCCGACCCGATACGAGACTTTGACGATAAACTCGCGCCCGAAGCTGTGGCGCAGCCGGTCGAGGATTTCCTTGCGCCGGTAGCGCACGATCTCGCTGAGCCAGACGTTGCTATCCACGGTGACAAAGAGTGTTCCCTTGCGCATGCCGGTCGGCTGGGCGTGGGCGATGATGTTGGGATCGAGGAGGCTGTTCCAGACCTTGACCACCTCGGCCTCGCTGCGGCGCCGGTCCATTCCCAAATCCCCAAGCACCTTGGGCAGCAGCGCGCTGAGCGATAGCGCCGGCCGGGCTTTCGCCTTCTCCATGGGTGTAAGGTCCAGCCTTCGCCACTGCGCCAGCACCCGATCCCGCGCCGTCCCCTTGGGTGGTCCGAGGGGGGGCATGAAGCGGGAAGGGGGGAACATGGGACGTCCGTCTTCAGCCCTTCATTCCGTCCGACTCATCCAGCACGAGCACGCCGTGGGGCTGGAGGTCGTAGTTGCCGGAGAAGGTGCTGCCGGTGAGGAAATCGTGCATCGGTTTGTAGAACTGGATGCGCAGCGGCGAGCTTTGGTGGTTGAGCAGGAAAAAGACCTTCTCATCATCCCGCTGGCGCATGCTGACCTCGACGTTATCGGGCACCTTGAGGAGCGGATGGAGGTTGCACATCTGGCGCAGCCAGAGGATCAGGTCGTTATAGAAGTGCTGGTGGCTTTGGGTGCCGATGTAAATCGCCTTGCCCAGGCCGAAGCTGTGAAGGGTCATGGCCGGCTGGCCGGAATAGAAGTCCTTCGCGTAGGTGGCCAGCACCTGGCAATCCTTGGCCTCGATGAGATCGCACCAGAGCTTGGCCGGATGGAGGTGGCTGGTGGGGAAGGTGCCTTTGAAGGTCAGATGGTTCTCTTCCCCGGGAGGCAACTGATCGAACTCGACCACTTCGAGCCCGAACAAATCGGTGAGATCGTGCGGGTAGCCGCTGTCGGGGGCCATGTTATGCTCGTCAACCAGGCCGGTGTTGAATGTGCCCACCAGCGTGCCGCCGTTCTGCACGTAGAGCTTGAGCCGATCGGCTTCGCCGCCCGAGAGCAGGTGCAGCGATGGGGCGATGACCAGCTTATAGCGGGATAAATCCTCGGCGGGCCGGGCGAAATCCACCGCGATGTTTCGCGCGTGCAGGGCGCTATAGAAAAGCTGGATGTGCTCGCGCAGGCTGAAGTTTTTGTTCGGCTGGTTGGGCTGCTGGAGCGCCCATTCGTTGTCGTGGCTGTAGATAATGCAGGCTTTGGCCTGCACCTGCGTGCCTTTGAGCGAGGGGGCCAGCAGCTTCATTTCGTCGCCAAGCTGCGAGACTTCCTTGAATACCCGGCCGTCAGGCCGCGCGCTGTGCGACAGGACCGCCCCGTGGAATTTCTCGGAGCCAAAGCGCGGCTGGCGCCAGCGGAAAAAGACGATGGCCGACGCCCCGCGCGAAACCAACTGGTAGGTGAACCGGCGCAGCATTCCCGGCCGCACCAGCGAGTTGACCTCCTGCCAACTGACGTTGCCCGCCTTCTGCTCCATCACCCAGAAGCCGGGCTCGCCGTCGGGCGCGCGGACGCCGCTCTTCTTCAGGGACCGGAGCATGTCGATCTCGCAAGCCAGGTCGGCGGCCTTGGCATGAATGGCCGCGTTGCTTTCAATCGAGACGAAATCGATCACCTCGGCCAGGTCGAAATGGTCGAATCGATGGATCAGCGGGCGGAGATTGGTGGTTACCGGGCAATTGGGCGTCAGCTCGTGCAGCAGGTCGGCCTGCATTTTGACGAACTGGACGATGGTGTCGCTGCAGAAGCGGCACCAATCGAGCACCAGCGCCGGGTTGTGGACCGTCGGGGCGGCCATCGGCATGGGCACCTGGTCCCACTTGGAAACCACCTGGCCCCAATGCCGCAGGCCCATGAGGTTGTTGAGCCGCTCGACCGTCTCGTACTTGGCCTCGAGCCATCCGTGCCAATCCCGGCGAGTGTCTTCATTGAAGGAGGCTTCGGTGAAATTGCCGCCCAGGCTGTTGTCGATCTGCCAGGCAATGAGCTGGGGATGCTTGCCCAGCGCCTTGGCCATCTGTTCGACAATGCGCTTGGATTGGTTCCAATAAATCTCGCTATTGAGGCAAACGGCGCGGCGGGTGCCCTCATGCTTGATGAGGCCATGCTCGTCGATGGGCAGGATTTCGGGATGTTTGCGCGAGAGCCATATCGGCGGCGCGGCGGTCGGTGTGGCCAGCACGACTTTGATGCCGGCTTTGCCCATCAGGTCCATCACCCGCTGAAGCCAGGAGAAATCGTATTTGTCTTCCTCGGGCTCGCAGAGGCCCCAGGTGAACTCCCCCATTCGCACCACGTTCACTCCGGCGGCCTGCATCAGTTCCGCGTCCCGCGTCCAGGTGTTCTCGGGATCCTCACGCGTGCCCCCGTAAGGATGCACCCACTGTTCCGGATGATAATCAACGCCGAAATACATATATAGGTCCCTTTCGCGAGCGGCCTTTTCCTGAATGTAGAAGCTTGTCTTGAATCTGCAATTCAAAAGTCGCCGCCGCAACCGATTCTTCTTCGTCTTGGGAGCAGGAGAGCTGCCAGATCTTTGGAATTGAATTCAAACTCGCGTCATGTTTTCTATCCACATGATTCTGCTGCGGCGATCTCTTCCGCTGAAGCTGGGGTTTTGCGGCATTGCCCTTTTCCTCGCGCCAGGCCCCGGCGGGGCAGTCGCCGGCCCGGTTCGCGTTTATTTCGGCACCTACACGGGCGGCAAGAGCCGCGGCATCTATGTTTCGGAATTCGATGCCGCCGACGGCAAGCTAAGCCCGCCGGAGCTGGCGGCCGAGACCAAAGACCCGAGTTTCCTGGCGCTGCACCCAGGCCGCCCGGTGCTCTACGCCGTGAGCGAGACGGTGGATACGAACGGCCAGCGGACCGGCGCGGTGGCCGCGTTCGCCATCGACAGGCCGACCGGCAAGCTGACATTCCTGAACCGGCAGGCCTGCGGGGGCGCGGGGGCGCCGTGTCACCTCGCCGTGGACCGGGCCGGACAATGTGTTCTGTCCGCCAACTACAACAGCGGCTGCATCGCGGCGCTGCCGCTTTTGCCGGACGGCCGGCTGGGCGGCCCCGGCGCGCTCATTCAACACCATGGCGCCAGCCTCAACCCACAGCGCCAGGCCGGCCCTCACGCCCACTTCATCCTGCCCGACCCGGCGAACCGTTTCGTTCTGACCTGCGATCTGGGCCTGGACAAAGTGATCGTTTACCGGCTGGGCGCGGGATCGCTCCTTGAACCTCCGACGTTTGCAGGGGTCAAGCCGGGCTCGGGGCCGCGCCACCTGGCCTTTGATCCCACCGGACAGTTTGTCTATGTCATCAACGAATTGAGTTCCACGCTCGACGTCTTTGCCTACGCCGCCGGCCAGGGCTCGCTCGCGCCGGTTCAGACGGTTTCCACGTTGCCGGAAGGCTTCCAAGGCGCCAACAGCGCGGCGGAGGTGCAGGTCCATCCCTCGGGCAAATTTGTCTATGGATCCAACCGCGGCCACGATTCGATTGTTATTTTTGCCGCTGACTCGGCGAGCGGGAAGCTCACCTTGGTGGGCCACGAACCTTCCCAAGGCAAGACGCCGCGCCACTTCACGTTCGATCCTTCCGGCCATTGGCTGCTGGCCGAGAACCAGGACTCCGGCAATGTCGTGGTGTTCCGCGTCGATGCCCGCACCGGCCGCCTCACGCCAACCGGGCAGGTTGTCCCGGTGGGATCCCCTGTCTGCGCCCTGTTCGTGCAATAGCCGGATCGCGAATCGGAACGCAGGGAATCAGCGGGTTTTCGGCCACCTGACAAATGAACAAGGATGGGCTAAATTGGGTCGAATCGGGCAAATGTTGTATTGGGAACGCGGAATGAGAAGGCCTTGCTTTTTAGTTTCCCACAAGCCTGAGAGTGCATTCGTGTAACTCTTAAGGCCGAGCAGTGTTAAATGAACTGACCATGAACCAGACCACCGTTCTTCACGTCGAGGATGATTCAAACGACGTGCTTTTGTTCCAACATGCCTGCAGCAAGGCCGGGATCGCGCTCCAACTGCAAGCCGTGGACGATGGCGACCAGGCGATTGCTTATCTGCGCGGCGCCAGCAAGTATGGAGACCGCGAGCAATACCCCCTGCCTCGGCTGGTGCTGCTCGATTTGAAGATGCCGCGTGTCAACGGCTTTGAAGTGCTGGATTGGATGCGACGCGAGGAGAAATTCCGGCGCGTGCCCGTCGTCGTGCTGACCTCCTCCAACCATGAGGCCGACGTCAAGCGCGCCTATGATGCAGGGGCCAACTCTTATCTGGTGAAGCCGGTCGGCTTCGACGCGCTGGTCGAATTGATCAAAGCTGTCCATTATTACTGGCTGAACCTGAATGAACAGCCGGAGTTTATTTAGGCGTTTGGAAGAAATAACTGTGCCGGGTCTGGCTGGTCCTTTTGCCCGCTGGCTTCGTTGCTCACTCGTTACAGATCCATGCGGATATGCGCCTCGTTCGCGGCTCGCCAGCGGGCAAAAGTCCTGCGCCATACCCGGTACATTTATTTCTTCCAAACGCCTTAGTTCGCAGCATGTGCTTTCGGTTTTCCTGAAGCAATGCGCGGACGCCCCGTCTGTGCGATCCGTGGACCTGGAACCGCGCGGACGGGGCGTCCGCGCTCCTGTGGTTTTGTATCTTCTTCTCTCCATGCTCTTTGCAATGCGCTCCCTGGCTGCCGAGGCCTCCGTTGCGGAGGTCGTTCGAGGAAACACAGCGTTCGCCGTGGCGCTTTATCAGCGCGCCGGGGCAGGGGCGAACAACGTTTTCTTTTCTCCCTACAGCATTTCGACCGCGCTGGCTATGACGTACGCCGGAGCCCGGGGCCAGACCGAGCAGGAGATGGCCCGCGCGCTGCATTTTACGCTGCCCCAAGCCACGCTCCACCCTGCCTTCGCCGCCCTCGGCCGGCGGATGGACGCCATCGGGCAGGAGGGCCAACTCGTCCTTGGCGTCGCCAACTCCCTGTGGTGCCAGAAGGACTATCCGCTGGCTGCCTCCTTCCTGGCGATTACCCGGGACGATTACGGCGCGGAAGCCCGGTCGGTGGACTTTGCCGCCAATCCCGAGCCGGTCCGGTTGGAGATCAATTCCTGGACGGCTGGCAAGACGCGCGACAAAATCAAGGACCTGCTCCATCCCGGCGACCTTTCCACCCAAACGAAGCTGGTGCTCTGCGACGCGGTGTATTTTAAAGGCCAGTGGGCTGACCGCTTTAACTCCAACGCCACCCAAGTGCTCCCGTTCTTTACCGCGCCCAGCCAGCCGGTCAATACGCCTCTCATGACCCAGACCCTGAAGCTGCGCAGCCGCCAGTTCGACGATTTTGCCCTCTTCGCCCTCCCTTACACGAGCAACGCGCTGTCCATGATCATCCTGCTGCCGAAGGCCGTAGACGGGCTCGCGGGAATCGAGCGGCGAGTGGAGGCTTCGAAGCTGGAGGAATGGCTGGCGGCGATGGATGGCGCTCCGGAGGCAAAAGCGGTGGTCTTTCTCCCCAGGTTCAAGCTCACTCGCCGCATCGAATTGGCCCATGATCTGGCGGCGCTGGGCATGCCGTCGGCATTCGGTCCTCGGGCGGATTTCTCCGGCATGAGCGCCCGGCGCGATCTTTTTATCGATAATGTGGTGCATCAGGCGTTCGTGGATGTGAACGAAGAGGGCACGGAAGCCGCCGCTGCCACCGCCGTCGTTATGAAGGCGCTGGCGGTGATGGCCAATCCCATCCCCGTCTTCCGGGCCGACCATCCATTCCTGTTCCTCATCCGCGAAAACCAGACTGGCAGCATCCTTTTCCTCGGCAGGCTTGCCGATCCGACAAAGTAATTTCGGAGCGCGCCCGTCCCCGGGCGCAGCAACTTCCGAGAACCGGTTGACTCCAGATGTGTCGGTTGGTTCGGGTTGCGACATGGCGCAATGGGCCCGTGAAACGCCTTTTTACCTTGTTACCTCCTGCGGGTTCCTGGCCTAGGCTTTGAGCCATGAACGGACTTGAACGCATCACCTTTAATCCAAACCAGTGCGGAGGCCGTCCGTGCATCCGTGGGATGCGCATCCGCGTCAAGGACGTGCTCGACATGCTGGCTACCGGGGCAGCCCAGGAGGAAATCCTCGCCGATTTCCCCGACCTCCAACCCGAAGACATCCGCGCCTGCATCGCCTATGCGGCGCGCTACGTTGACCACACCGTCCTGGCCACGCCCTAAGCCATGGTTAGTCCCCAACAGGGTGGGGGGAAGTGCTACCCGCCGACTGCGCAGTTTTGGTGATAGAATCTCAGTAGTCGCTCTCCGAAGTGAAAAGGCACGGTCTGCGGCACGAGGATTTACAAAGATGGGAGGGGATACCACGCAGACCGAGAGGGCTGGCAACCCGCCTGCCGGCGTTCATGCCCAGTCCACGACACCGGGCCCACCGCCGCCCAGCAGAGGCCGGCGCCGACGGCCGATTCTCATTGGCGCGGGCGCGATCATTCTCGTGGCCGGGGTCATCGTCTATTATCTGTTTTTTATAGCTCCGTACGAGGATACCGATGACGCGTTTATTGAAGGGCACGTCACGTTCGTGAGCCCGCGGGTGTCGGGGCAGGTCATCCGCCTGCTGGTTCGCGACAACCAGCGGGTCAAGGAGGGGGATCTGCTGGTGGAGATCGATCCAAGTGATTTCCTGGCCAGAGTGGCGCAAGCGCGCGCCACTCTGGCGTCGGCGCAAAGCCAGTTGGAGCAGGCCCGGGCCCAAGTAGTGGTGGATGAGGCCAAGGTGCAACAGCAAAAGGCCGCGGTGACGGCTGTCGACGCCGATGCCATCCGGGCGGAAGCGGACCGGAAACGCTACCTGGAGGTGCAGGGCCTGGCGGTGTCGCAGAGCCAGCGTGATCTGGCGCAAGCGCAAGCCCGCTCCAGCGGCGCGAACGTTGATGCCGCCCGCGAACAGGTCAAAGCCGCGGAGGCGCAGGTCTCTCTGAGCCGCGCGAGCGTGGAAACGGCGGCCGCCGAGGTGAAACAGGCTGAGGCCAGTCTTGAGCTGGCCGAACTCAATCTCTCCTACACGAAAATCGTGGCGCCCCAAAATGGCGGTGTGGCCCGCCGCACGGTCGAACAGGGGGCATACCTGCAGACGGGGCAAGCGATGCTGGCCATCGTGCCGGAGAGGGTGTGGGTAGTGGCCAACTTCAAGGAGACGCAATTGACCCACATGCGCCCAGGCCAGCCGGTCAGTATTCACATCGATGCCTATCCTCAGCGGGAGTATAAAGGCAAGGTGGACAGCCTGCAGGCGGGCACCGGCGCTCGGTTCAGCCTTCTGCCGCCGGAAAATGCGGTAGGCAACTACGTCAAGGTGGTGCAGCGCGTTCCCGTAAAGATTGTATTCGACGAACCGCTGGATCCGCAGCTTGACATCGCGCCCGGGCTATCGGTCGAGCCGAAGGTGAGGGTAAAATGAGCGGGGCCGGCGCGCCCGGCGGAGCGGCTTCTCCGGAGATGTGGCGGCCGCGCGTCAATCCGTGGTGGATCGCCTTGGCGGTGATGCTGGCCACGTTTATGGAGGTGCTCGACACCTCGATCGCTGCGGTGGCCTTGCCCTACATTGCGGGCAACCTCGGCGCCACCCAGGACGAATCCACGTGGGTGCTGACCAGCTACCTGGTGTCGAACGCGATTGTGCTGCCGACGAGCGCCTGGTTTTCGAGCGTTTTCGGGCGCAAACGGTTTTTGATCACCTGCATCATTCTGTTCACTTTCTCTTCCTTTGTTTGCGGGGCCTCCACCAGTTTAGGAATGCTGATCATGGCTCGCGTAGCGCAAGGCGCCGGCGGCGGCGCGCTCCAACCGCTCGCGCAGGCGATCCTGCTCGAGAGCTTTCCACCGGACCGGCGCGGTGTGGCCACGGCAGTTTACGGGGTCGGCATTGTCGTGGCTCCCATCATCGGACCCACGCTGGGCGGCTGGCTCACGGACAGTTATTCATGGCGCTGGGCTTTTTACATCAACGTCCCGGTCGGAGCGCTGGCGGTGTTCCTCATTTCCCTGCTCGTCGAGGATCCCCCTTATATTCGCGCGGGCCGGCGCGGCCGGATCGACCTGATCGGCCTGGGCCTGATGAGTTTATGGCTGGCGACACTGCAGGTCACCCTGGACAAAGGCCAGGAGGTGGATTGGTTTGGGGCGGTCTGGCTGCGATGGTTCACCGGCATTTCGATCGTGTCGATGATCGGCTTCATTGCCTGGGAGCTCTGGACGCCTTCGCCGATCGTGCATTTGCGGGTGCTCAAGAACCGCAACTTCGCCGTCGGCTGCGGACTGTTCGCGTGCTTCGGAGCCGTGATTTACGCCCTGATCACGTTGCAGCCATTGTTCCTCCAAACGCTTTTCGGCTATACGGCCCTGGATGCCGGATTGACTGTCAGCCCGCGCGGCCTGGGCGCGCTGGTGGCTCTTTTCTTTGTGGGGTTGCTGATCCGCCGGATCAACGCCCGCTTCCTGGCGGGCTTCGGGTTCCTGATATTCGGATTCTCCAGCCTGCTGTTCAGCCGGCTCGACCTGCAGGTGGCGATGCGCAACATCGTGCCGTCAAACATCCTGAACGGGTTTGGCACCGGGTTCATTTTCGTGCCTTTGACGACCGTGGCCCTGGCCACGTTGCCCAACGAGCAAATCGGCAGCGCCACAGGCATTCAAAACCTCTTGCGTAACATCGGCGGCAGCGTCGGCATTTCCTTCGTCACGACCATGCTCGCGCGTTACTCGCAGGCGCACCAGGTCTTTCTGGTGGGGCATGTATCCGAGCTGAACCCCATTTACCAGCAACGGCTGAGCGTGCTGCAGGGCGTATTCGAATCGAACTTCAGCCCGTCGGACGCCTTGCTCCGGGCGCAGGCTTCGATCAACAACACGGTGTTCCAGCAGGTGAATTATTGGGCTTTTGTCCAATTGTTCTACGTCATCGCGTGGGTGTGCGCGATTTGCGTCCTGGGGGTGCTGTTGCTCCGGAGCGTAAAAGCCACCGGCCCAGTCGCGCTGCATTAAAGTTTGGGGTAAACTGAGTTGAGAACAGGGGAGGCATGAAACGAGTTTTGGTAATCGAACGTGAATACGGCGCGGAGGCCACCGCGATTGCCGAAAAGGCGGCGCAACGGCTCGGCTGGAAACTGCTCGACCACGCGCTGACCGAGGAGATCGCCCGCGTAGCGAAGGTCCGGCCGGAGGTCTGCAAACGCCGCGAAGAGCGCAGGGACCCGATGCTCTATCGGCTGGCCAAGGTGTTCTGGCGGGGCAGTTCCGAGCGCAGCGCCCGTTTCGAGGATGAAGATCTGCTGGATGCGGACCGGCTGGTTTGTCTGTCGCAACAGGTGATCGAGCAGGCGGCCGCCGTCGGCCAATGTGTCATCGTGGGACGCGCCGCGGCCTGGTTTCTGCGCAACCGCGCCGATACCTTCTGCGTGTTCCTTTACGCTCCGCGCGACGTCAGGTTTTGCCGCGTGCTGGAACAGGTCAAAGACAAAGCCAAAGCCATTGACCTGGTGGACACCGTGGACCATGAGCGCAGGGAATTCTTCAGGCATTATTTCGGCGCAGAATGGCGCGGCCGCCAGTTTTATCACGCCATGCTCAATACCGCGGTCGGCGTCGATGCCACCGTGGACAACATCCTGAATCTGCTTGCCACCGCCAATAAGCGCGAGGAGGCCGGCAAATCGTGAAACCAGGATTTACAGTTTCTGCATGGGTCTGTCTTGGGCTGCTGGCCGGCTGCAAAGTCGGGCCGGATTACCACCCCCCGCAGGCCGCTGTCCCTGCTCAATGGGCCTCGCCGCTAGCCGGGGGCGAGACCCATCACCCGGCCGCCGAAGCCGAGTGGTGGAAGACCTTTCGCGACCCCGAACTGGATTCGCTTATCGCGCGCTCGGTAAGGTCAAACCTTGATCTCCGCTTCGCGGCCGCGCGCGTGCGGGAGGCCCGGGCCACCCGGGGCGTCGTCGCCGCGGATCTATGGCCATCCGCAAACGCTTCCGCCTCTTACGCCAACCAGAGAACCAGTCAGAATAACCCGCTGGTCGAGGGATTCCCGTTGCCTCCGAATTTCCCCTTCGTGCAAAACGTTTACCAGGCTGGCTTCGACGCGGCGTGGGAGCTGGATGTCTTTGGCGGCACGCGTCGCGCCGTCGAGGCGGCCAACGCGGACATCGCCGGCGCGGAGTTCGGCCGCGGGAATGTGGTGCTGTCGCTGCTGAGCGAGGTGGCCCGCAATTACATGCAAGCCCGGGGCTTTCAACGCCGGCTCGGCATCGCCCGCCTGAACATTCAAGCCCAGCGGGACGTGCTGGCCCTCACTCAGGACCGTTTGGGGGCGGGCCTCGGCAGCCAGCTCGATGTGGACCAGGCCGCCGCGCTGCTTGCAAACACCGAGGCTGAAGTTCCTGTTCTTGAGACCGGCTTCAAAGCCGCCGCTTACCATATCGGCGTCCTGCTCGGCCAGCCTCCGGGCGCGGTGCTGGAAGAACTGTCAAAGGAGGCGCCCATCCCCGCCTCTCCGCCCGAAGTGCCGGTCGGGCTGCCTTCCGATTTGCTGCTGCGGCGGCCCGACATCCGGCAGGCGGAGCGCGCGTTGGCCGCCGCCACCGCCCGCATCGGCGTAGCCGTCGCCGATCTTTTCCCCAAGTTCTCGCTCACCGGCAATGTCGGCTTCCAAAGCGTCACTCCCGGGACCTGGTTCAACGCCGCCAGCAGCTTCTGGTCAGTCGGACCCACCGTGCAATGGCGCATCTTCGCTGCCGGCCGCATCCGGGCAAATATCCGGGTTCAAAACGCGCGCCAGGAACAGGCGCTGGCCCAGTATGAACAGACGGTGCTCGTCTCGTTCGAGGATGTGGAAAATGCGCTGACCAGTTATGCCAAGGAACAGATTCGCCGCCAATCCCTGATGACCGCGGTGCAAGCCGATCAACAGGCCTTGGAAATATCCCGGCAGTATTACCGCAGCGGTCTGGCCAATTTCCTGAACGTGCTGGACTCTGAGCGGTCCCTCTATCAAACCCAGGACGCGCTGGTGCAAAGCGAACTCGCCGTCAGCCTCGATGTTGTCGCCCTGCACAAAGCCCTTGCCGGCGGATGGGAAGAGGAGGCGAATGAAATGGCGAAAGGGGCTCCTCCACTCCCCAGGCAATGAGCGCACCTCTCCGGCTGGATGGAAGGAGGAACGGTGACAACACCCGGGCCGGTTGTGGGCCTTTCGGCTTGCCGGGAGGCGCACTGGCGGTCTTCTTTCCGGTCCAAGTGCTAACGTGCCATCTGTGCCATAATGGCACGAATCCATGCGGTATATGTGCCACAATGGCTCCAATGGCATGCCTTTTGGTCGTGTAGCCAAGGGGGCGGGTAACACGTAAGCAATTTGTAATCAGCGTATTACGTACATTCAGAGCTTCTGGCACTGTGGTTGCTTAATAACCGAAGGATTTTAGTATCCAGGATAGCATCCAGGAGCATCTTTATGGCAAAAGTTATTGGTATCGATTTGGGAACAACGAACTCATGCATGGCGGTCATGGAAGGTGGCGACCCGACCGTGCTGGAGAATTCGGAAGGGCGGCGGATTACGCCCTCGGTAGTGGCTTTCACGAAGAACGGAGAGCGATTGGTAGGCGATGCGGCAAAGCGGCAGGCCATCACCAACTCCCGCAACACCGTCTATTCCATCAAGCGCTTTATGGGGCGCAAATTCACCGAAGTTGAAGAGGAGCGCAAACGCGTTCCCTACAAGGTGGTTTCCGGCCCTAACGGGGACGCTTACGTGGAGGTTGAGGTTGATGGCAAGCCTAAGCAGTACAGCCCGGCGGAGGTTTCGGGGATGATTCTGGCCAAGCTGAAGGCCGACGCCGAGATGCGGTTGGGCGAGAAGATTACGCAGGCGGTGATCACCGTGCCGGCCTACTTCAACGATTCACAGCGGCAAGCCACCAAGGACGCCGGCCGGATTGCCGGCCTGGAGGTGCTGCGCATCATCAACGAGCCGACGGCCGCCTCGCTGGCCTACGGGCTCGACAAGAAAAAGGACGAAGAGATTGCGGTTTATGATTTGGGCGGCGGCACCTTCGATATCTCCGTGCTGGAAATCGGCGACGGCGTTTTCGAAGTGAAGGCCACCAACGGCGACACCCACCTGGGCGGCGACGACTGGGATGGGCGCATCATGGATTCGATTCTGGATGAATTCCAGAGAGCCAATGGCATGGACCTGCGCAAGCAGCCCGATGCCCTCCAGCGCATCAAGGAAGAATCCGAGAAGGCCAAGATCGCGCTGTCCAGCTCGCAGGAGTACGAGATCAACCTGCCGTTCATCACGGCCGACGCCAGCGGGCCCAAGCACATCAGCATGAAGCTGACTCGCTCCAAGATGGAGCAATTGTGCGACGACCTGTTCGAACGCACCATCACTCCGGTGAAGAACTGCCTGCGAGACGCCGGCATAGCGCCCGAGAAAATCGACGAGCTGGTGCTGGTCGGCGGCATGACCCGCATGCCGAAGGTTGTCGATACGGCCCGCGCAATGGTCAACAAGACTCCCCACCAGGGTGTGAACCCGGACGAGGTGGTGGCCGTGGGCGCGGCGATTCAGGCCGGCGTGCTGAAGGGGGAGGTCAAAGACGTGCTGCTGCTGGATGTGACGCCGCTGTCGCTGGGCATCGAGACCCTCGGCGGGGTTTTCACGCGGCTCATCGAGCGCAACACCACCATCCCGACCCGCAAGTCGGAAATCTTTTCCACGGCGTCGGACAGCCAGCCCGGCGTCGAGATTCATGTCCTGCAAGGCGAGCGGCAGCTTGCCCGGGACAACAAGACCATCGGCAAGTTCAAGCTCGATGACATTCCGCCGGCGCCGCGCGGCGTGCCTCAGATCGAGGTCACGTTCGACATCGACGCCAACGGCATCCTGCACGTGAGCGCCAAAGACCTGGGCACGGGCAAGGAGCAGAAGATCACGATCACCGCCAGCAGCGGCCTGAACAAGGACGAGATTGAGCGGATGCGCAAGGAAGCCGAGTCCCATGCCGAGGACGACAAGAAGCATCGCGAGGAGATCGAGATGCGCAACGAGGCCGACAACGCGGTCTATCGCTCCGAGAAGATGCTCAAGGACAACGCCGACAAGATCTCGGGCTCCGACAAGAGCAAGATCGAGGAGGCGGTCAAAGAGGTCCGCGAGGCGATTAAAGGCGCCGACGCCTCGGCCATCCGCTCGGCGAGCGAGAAGCTCAACGAGGCCTGGCAGGCTGTCTCGGCGGAGCTTTACAAAGCCGCGGGCGAGAAGGCCCGTGCCTCCCGCAGCCAGGGCGAGCCCGGCCCGCAGCCGGGTGAAGCGCCCAAGGGCGGCGGCAAGAAAGACGAAGGCCCGATCATCGACGCCGAAGTGGTCGATGAGAAGAAGGGATCGTGAGCATTGGCTTCCGGGACTTCGCGCACGAGAGCCGGAGCCCTGGAAAGCAAGGCGATTGGCCGCTTCGCCACGAGGGTGGCGGGGCGCGAAAACAAGAGTCAATATTCGATGACACAAACGCAGGAACTCAAGCGAGTGGCCAAGGAGCTGTTCTGGTGGCAGGCGCCGGAGGTTTCGCTGGCCAATCCGCGCCGGTTCCTGACGCAGGTGATGACGCTTGGGACCTGGGAAGAGGTTCAGTTGGTGAAGGATGCTTTTGGCTGGGACGCCTATAAAGACGCGTTGCTCCATGCCCAGCCCGGTGCGTTTGATGGTCGTTCCTGGGCCTACTGGCGGGCCGTCTTTGGCCTGCCGGAGGCGGATTTGCCGGTTCGATCTTTGACATGAGATTGGCGCCAAAACTATCGGCGCTCCCCGCGGCCCAACGCGCGTTGTGGCCCGAATTGAGCCAGGTGCCGCCTCGGTTCGTGCTCTATGGCGGGACGGCGCTGGCGCTCCAGCTTGGCCACCGCCAGTCGGAGGATTTCGATTTCTTCGCCGACGCGCCCGTCAACGCTGACGAGTTGCTGGCTGCGGTGCCGCTGCTCCGCGGCGCGACGGTGCGGCAAAAGGCGGCCAACACGCTGACGGCGGTGGTGCGCCGCCCGGAGCCGGTCAAGCTCTCATTTTTTGGCTTGTCCTTGCGCCGGGTTGGCGAGCCGCAAGTGACGGATGACGGAGTTGCGCGTGTGGCCACTCTGTTGGATATTGCCGGCTGCAAAATGGCGGTGATCCAGACCCGCTCGGAAGCCAAAGATTACCTGGACATTTACGCGCTGCTGACCCACGGGGTCGGCATAGCGGACATGCTGGCGGCGGCGCAGGCTATTTATGGCGAGCAGTTCTTCGCCATGATCTCCCTCAAGGCGCTGGCGTGGTTCAAAGACGGCGACCTGCCGGGCTTGCCGGAAAACGTGAAAGATACATTGCGGCTCGCGGCCGCTGACGTTCGTCAGATACCGCCGCTGAAACCGCTGCCGGGAGGAGTCTCTCCGGCAGCCTGAGAAGATTTACCCTCCGCGAGTGCGGCGGGATTTTGATTCAACAAAAATCAAAAACCAAAAAAGAAAGCAAACCAAACTATGGCACTGAATGTTAAACCCCTCGGAGATCGCATCCTCGTGGAAGCGGTTGAAGAGAAGGAAGTGAAGAAGGGCGGAATCATTATCCCTGACACCGCCAAGGAAAAGCCGATGGAGAGTATTGTCGTGGCCCTGGGCACCGGCAAGACAGACGACAACGGCAAGAAAATTCCGTTTGAGGTGAAAAAGGGTGATCGCGTGCTGGTCAGCAAATACGGCGGCACGGAAATCAAGCTCGACGGCAAGGAATACAAGATCCTGAATTCCGACGACCTCCTGGCTGTCCTGGAATAACCGACCTATCCACGGTTGAACTTTTCAACGAACAACAATCGATTATCAACTGAGTTAAATTATGGCTGCAAAACAATTAATCTTTGACGAGACCGCTCGTCAGACCCTTCTGAAGGGTGTTTCCAAACTCGCCAAGGCTGTCGCCGCCACGCTCGGCCCCAAAGGCCGCAACGTCGTGCTCGACAAGAAATTCGGCTCCCCCACCGTCACCAAGGACGGCGTGACGGTCGCCAAGGAAATCGAGCTCGAAGACCCGTATGAAAACATGGGCGCCCAGATGGTGCGCGAAGTCGCCAGCAAGACCAGCGACGCCGCGGGCGACGGCACGACCACGGCAACCGTGCTGGCCGAAGCGATCTACCGCGAGGGCCTGAAGTACGTCACCTCCGGCGCCAACCCCATCGGCATCCAGCGCGGCATCACCAAGGCCGTGGCCGCCGCCGTCGAACAGCTCGACAAGATCGCCAAGAAGGTCAAAGACAAAGAGGAGATCAAGCAGGTCGCTACCGTCTCAGCCAACTGGGACACCACCATCGGCGAGATCATCGCCGACGCCATGGACAAGGTGGGCAAGGACGGCACCATCACCGTCGAGGAAGCCAAGTCCATCGAGACCACCCTGGACGTGGTTGAGGGCATGCAGTTCGACAAGGGCTACCTCTCGCCCTACTTCGTGACCAACGCGGAGGCCATGGAAGCCCGGCTCGAAGACGCCTACATCCTGATTTATGAGAAGAAGATCAGCAGCCTCAAAGACCTGCTCCCGATCCTGGAGAAGGTGGCCAAGATCGGCAAACCGTTGCTGATCGTCGCGGAAGAAGTCGAAGGCGAAGCGCTGGCCACCCTGGTGGTCAACAAGCTGCGCGGCACCCTCAATGTCTGCGCCGTCAAAGCCCCGGGCTTCGGCGACCGCCGCAAAGCCATGTGCGAGGACATCGCCATCCTGACCGGCGGCAAGTTCATCAGCGAAGACCTCGGCATCAAGCTCGAGAGCCTCAACATCGAGGATCTCGGCCGCGCCAAGAGCATTGTCGTCGATAAGGAAAACACCACGATCGTCGAGGGCGGCGGCAAGAACTCCGACATCCAGGGCCGGGTCAACCAGATCCGCCGCCAGATCGAGGAAACGACCTCCGACTACGATCGCGAGAAGCTGCAGGAACGCCTGGCCAAGCTGGCCGGCGGCGTGGCCGTCATCAATGTCGGCGCCGCCACGGAGAGCGAGATGAAGGAAAAGAAGGCCCGCGTCGAGGACGCCCTGCACGCGACCCGCGCGGCCGTGGAGGAAGGCATCGTTCCTGGAGGCGGCGTGGCCCTGCTGCGCACCCTCTCGGCCATCGACACCGTGAAGCCGGACAATGACGACGAGCGCATCGGCGTCGATATCGTCAAGCGCGCCGTCGAGTATCCGACCCGCGCCCTGGCTGCCAACGCCGGCGTGGAAGGCTCCGTGGTGGTCCAGGAAGTCAAGAAGCGCAAGGGCAACGAAGGCTACAACGTCTCAACCGGCGTCTATGAAGACCTGGTCAAGGCCGGCGTGGTCGATCCCAAGAAAGTCACCCGCACCGCCTTGCAGAACGCGGCCTCGATTGCCGGCCTGCTGCTGACCACCGAATGCCTCGTGACCGAGATTCCTGAGAAGGAAAAACCGGCTCCGATGCCGGGCGGCCACGGCGGCGGCATGGGCGGGATGGATTACTGAGAAAGGCGCTAACGAGCTGAAACGTTGAGGCGTTGAAACGTTGAAACGTTGAAGCGGTGAGACGCCACACAGCCGTTCCGAGAGGAACGGAGAGCATCGAGCGAGGCTGGAGCCATCCAGCCTCGCTTTTGCTTTGGACGTATCGGCCCTGCTCGGCTATCCGCTATTCATGACCTGACACCCCTCCGGCCAGCGCTGTGACATTCTAACGTCCCAACGTTTTTTGCCATTAGTACAACAATATTAGTTGTGTCCTGATCACTCGATGAAGGTTGCGCCCGAGGGCTTTGAGCGTATGTTTAAAGCGTGAATTGGCAGCAGTTGGTTTCGTTGATCATCGTCGCCGCCGCAGCTCTGCTGCTGCTGAGCGGGTGGCTGCGTCGCCGCCGATTCAGTTTCCAACGGTCAACCCATTGCGGTTGTTCCACGGCATCGGCTCCGCAGGGGGCGGTGGTGTATCGGGCTCGAAAAGGGCGAAGGCCGGAAGTTCTGGTCAAATTTAAATAGCTTGCTTGCGTGTGAGGAGAATTTGGGATACTGTTCCCGTCAATGGCCATGTGTAAAGTGAGTTCTTCAGTGCATTTTGTGAGTCGGCTCAACTCGAGCCGCGAAGTAGCGGCTCGGGCCAGTTGGGTGCCGAATACGGATGTATATTCGACCGACAGCGGGCTGGTGATCAAGGTGGAGTTGGCGGGGATGCGCAACGAGCACCTGGAGATCACGGTCGAGGGCAACCGGCTGCGCATCAGCGGCAACCGATCCGACGGTTGCCGGGCCGGCAAGTGCAGTTTTCTGGTAATGGAAATCAACTACGGCCCGTTCGAGAGCGTCCTCGAGTTGCCGCCCGGTTACGACCTTTCCGAGGCCAAGGCGGTCTATCTGAACGGGTTCTTGCGGATTGACGTGCCGCTGGCGCACCGGCCGTCCAAAAGCACCAAAGTGCCAATCGCCGAGGGAAAATCTTCTCTCCTCTGAATTATTTGGGGCGGCGGGCATCTAAGTTATTAGCTGGCATGTCATGACATCGCCTGATACCGAATTTATTAGCATATTGGGGGCTTCCGGCAGTCCGGAGGCGCCGGCGCGCGTCTCTTCCAGCTCTCTGCCCCAAGCCCTGCCGATCCTGGGTTTGTCCGACATTGTGATCTTTCCCGGCATGGTGGCGCCGCTGCTGGTGGAGACGCCCCAAAGCACGAAGCTGATCGATGACGTGGTTGGCGGCGACCGTCTTCTGGGGGTGGCTTTGCAGCGCAATGCCGAGGCCGAGAACCCGATGCCCGACGAGATGCACCAGGTCGGCTGTGCCGCGCGGGTCCTGAAGATGCTCAAGTTTCCGGACAACACAGTCCGCGTGCTGGTCGAGGGCCTGTGGCGCATCCGCACCAAGGAGTATTCCTCCACCGACCCCTATCTCATCGCCAAGTTCGAGCTCATCAAAGACTTGGTCGAGGATTCTGTTGAGCTGACGGCGATGATGCGGAACGCTCAGAGCCAGTTTCAGGAAATTATCAAGCTTTCCCCCGCCCTGTCCGAGCAGATCAAAATCGCCGCCTTGAATACCGAGGATCCGGGCCATTTTGCGGATCTGATCGCGGTGAATTTGAACCTTGGCCTCGAGGAGCGGCAGGAACTGCTGGAGACCTCGTCGGTCAAAGAGCGTCTGACCCGGCTGCTGCCGATGCTCAACCGCGAGCACGAGGTGCTGACCCTCAGCTCCAAGATCCAGACGGAGGTCGCTACCTCGATCTCGAAGACCCAGCGCGATTTCTTCCTGCGTGAGCAGATGCGCGCCATCCAGCGCGAGCTGGGCGAGTCGGATCCGAACGCCTCCGAGGCGCGGATGTTGCGCGAGAAGATCGATCAGACCCAGTTGACCGCCGAGGCCAAGCAGGTCGCCCTCCAGGAATTGGACCGCTTGCAGCAGATGCCGGCAGCCGCTGCCGAGTATGCTGTCACCCGCCATTACCTGGACTGGATCCTGGCCTTGCCCTGGTGCAAGGAGACCGAGGACAAACTGGATCTGAAGGAGGCGGAACGCATCCTGAATGAGCAACATTTCGGCCTGACCAAGGTCAAAGACCGCCTGCTCGAGTATCTTGCCGTCATCCAGCGCCGCAAACAGCTCAAAGGCCCCATCCTTTGTTTGGTCGGGCCGCCGGGGGTCGGGAAGACTTCGCTGGGGCGCAGCGTAGCCGACGCGCTGGGGCGCAAGTTTGCCCGCATCTCCCTCGGGGGCATGCGTGACGAGGCCGAAATCCGCGGCCACCGCCGCACCTATGTCGGCGCGCTGCCCGGCCGCATTATCCAGACCTTGCGCCGTGTCGAAAGCCGCAATCCGGTCATTCTGCTCGATGAGCTGGACAAGGTCGGCGCGGATTTCCGGGGCGACCCAGCCTCCGCCCTGCTCGAGGTGCTCGATCCGGCCCAGAACAACACCTTCACCGACCACTACCTGGACCTGCCGTTCGATCTTTCGCGCGTGCTTTTCATCACCACGGCCAACTGGCTCGAACCGATTCATCCGGCGTTGCGTGACCGGCTGGAAGTCATCGAACTGCCCAGCTATACCGAATCGGAGAAGCTCGAGATTGCCAAGCGCTACCTGGTGCCTCGCCAGTTGGAGGAACACGGCTTGTCCAGGCGCGAGGTCCGGTTTCCCGACTCGACGCTGCGCGTGATTATCCACGACTACACGCGCGAAGCGGGGGTGCGGCAGCTCGAGCGGGAGATCGCCGCGGTCACCCGCAAAGCCACCCGCCGCATCGTCAGCAACGGCCACACCCCGCTGCCGCTCAGTCTCAAGCCCGAGGTCCTCAAGGATTACCTGGGAGCCGCGCGCTTCGTCAACGAGACCGCCGAGACCATTCGGGAGAACGGCATCGCCACCGGGTTGGGTTGGACGCCGGTGGGAGGCGAGATCCTCTTTATCGAGGCGACGCGCATGCCGGGCAAAGGCGGTTTGCTGTTGACCGGCTCGCTGGGCGAAGTGATGAAGGAGAGCGCGCAAACCGCTGTCAGCTATTTGCGCAGCCAGGCCAAGAGCCTGGGGATTGATCTGGGCGACTACGGGAATTACGACATTCACATTCATGTCCCGGCCGGGGCGACGCCCAAAGACGGTCCGAGCGCCGGGGTGGCGCTGGTGGCCGCGCTGGCCTCGCTTCTGACACGGCGCCGCGTCCGTTCCGATGTGGCCATGACCGGCGAGATTAGCTTGCGCGGCCGTGTGATGCGCGTGGGCGGCATCAAGGAAAAAGTGCTGGCTGCCGCGCGGTTTGGCCTCAAACAGGTCATCCTGCCCGACCAGAACCAGTCGGACTGGACCGAAGTGCCCGACGAAGTTCGCCAGAGACTCAAGGTCCATTTCATTCGCCACATCGCCGAGCTGCTGCCGCTGGCGCTGCATTCCAAATGAGGAAGGCCGAGGACAAAGCGAGGATCGGCCCGCTCGGGGGTTGGATCCTCAGTGGGTGTCTTTGCTTTTTTCTTTTGCAGCCGCTTCTTTGTTTTGCCCAGCCCAAGGCCGAGATCCGCACCCCGGCGCCGCTGAACGTCGCCGAGGCTGAGAAGGACGGCCGCGCTCTGATCGCCAATCTCCTGGCTCAGAAGCCGGAGCAGGATCTCACCAATCGCGGCATGCTGACCATTCGCACCGAGGACAACACACGCCAAATCCCGGTGATCTTTCTGGTGGTGGCCACCCCCACCAATTGGCTGACTCTCTATGAAGCCGCCTCCGGCGGTCCTGGGGGCGGCCCGGTCACGCTGACGGTCGTCCACTCCGACGCCCAGCCCAATCAATATTATCTGGCCCCATCCGCGCCGGTTGCCGCGACGAACTTATTCTCCGGCGCCCGCCTGTCCGCTGCGCAAACCATGGCCCCCTTCGCCGGATCGGATTTCTGGATAGCGGACTTGGGACTGGAGTTCCTCCACTGGCCGCAGCAGCGGCTCTTGCGGAAGGAGATGCATCGCAGCCGCTCCTGCAATGTCCTCGAGAGCGTTATTCCCAATCCCGTTCCCGGCGGTTACGCCCGGGTTGTCTCCTGGATCGACATTGAGACCGGGGGCATTCTTACGGCGGAGGCCTACGACGCGCGCGATCGGCTGCTGAAGCAGTTTGCCACCAAGAAAATCGAGAAGGTCCACGGCCAATGGCAGCTCGAGGGGATGGAAATCCGCAACCGCCAGACCGGTTCCCGCACCCGGATTGAATTCGATCTAAGGTGATCCGCCTGCCCTGCCCCGGGGTGCGCCCGTCCTCGGGCGCAGCGGGCAACGAATAGCGCCTGATTCCGGATGTTCGAATGGCCTCGCCTGAGGGTCTATCCGGAAAACCCCCTGGCTCCTGGGAGGAAGTGGGTTATCCGGATAGGCTCTAAGCAGACTCTGCAGTCCGCCCTCTTGGGCGGAACGGCAATCGAATGGGCGGAGGCTATGGAAAAGTCTCAAGTCAGCGGGTGTCCGTCGCCCGCTGCGCCCGAGGACGGGCGCACCCCGCACAGCCTCCGGATGGGCTCCTCTTCCGCCGCGCAGCGACTTTGCAGTTGAACCGGAGGGCTGGGTGGTTAACCCTCGGGGCAATGTTCGAATTGCTCAAAACCGACGCGAGTTCAAAAGCGCGTCTGGGCCGGCTGACCACGTCTCATGGCATGGTGGAGACGCCGGTTTTCATGTCCGTCGGCACGCAGGGCAGCGTCAAGGCGATTGACCCGCGCGAATTGCGCGAGATGGGCACCCAGATCATCCTGGGCAACACCTATCATCTGAATATCCGGCCGGGTCTCGAGATCATCCAGGCGGGGGGCGGGCTGCACCGGTTCATCAATTGGCCCGGTCCGATCCTGACTGACAGCGGCGGCTTTCAGGTCTTCAGCCTGGCAACTATCCGCAAGATCCACCCCCACGGCGTCGAGTTCCGTTCGCACCTGGATGGGTCGCTGCTTTTTCTTGGCCCGAAGGAGGCGATGGCGATCCAGGCCCTCCTGGGCTCGGACATTGCCATGGTGTTTGATGACTGTCCGGCGCACACCAGCACGCCGCGGGAATTGCGTGCCGCGGTCGAACGCACCCTGCGCTGGGCCGGGGAATGCCGGCAGCAACCCCGGGCTCAAGGCCAGATGGTCTTCGGCATCGTTCAGGGAGGAACCCATGCGGCGCTGCGCGAGGAATGCGCCAAGGCGCTGGTGTCGCTCGGCTTCGACGGCTACGCCATCGGCGGGGTGAGCGTTGGCGAACCGGAACCGGAGATGATGCGAGCCGTCGAGATGACCGAGCCGTTCCTGCCGGCTGGCCAGCCCCGTTACGCCATGGGCCTGGGCACGCCGGCGCAGATGGTCGAGTTGGTCGCCCGGGGGGTGGACATGTTCGACTGCGTGCTGCCGACGCGGGTGGCGCGCAACGGCACCGCCTTCACCCGCAAAGGCAGCATCAGCATCAAAGCCGGCGCCTATAAAGCCGATTTCCGGCCCATTGAAGAAGGCTGCGATTGCTTCGCCTGCCGGCATTTCACGCGGGCCTATCTGCGGCATTTGCTCAATGTGGGAGAGATCCTCGGCCTGCGCATGCTCAGCGTTCATAACACGCGCATGTATTTGAAGGTGATGGAAGAGATGCGCGCGGCCATTGCCAGCGGCTCCTTCGGCGAGTTCCGGCGCGAGTTCGTGGCCGGCTATGTGCCGACCCGCAAGGTCCTGCTGGCGCGGGCGGCGGTGGCGGAGCGGTGAAGCTGGGAACGCCATGGTTCTCGGCTCGACAATCGACGGCTGGCGCGCAACACTTCCAAACAGATGGCTACGGATTCCGATGCGCCGCTGGACCAACTATGGCAAGAGTACGGCCTGGTCTTCCGCGATTTTGACGATTTGACGCTCGCCCGATGGATGGCCCAGACGCTGGGCCAGTTCGAGGGCAAGGTCTGGCGGCTGTCGCATCCGCTGTTGGGGGCTTACCGGCTGGCGGCCCAGTCGGCGCACGAGCGTCAGATTTGGCTCAAGCGCCTGGCAACCCCCCCGGCGGCCTACCCGGAAGCGCCTTGCTGCCGCGCGCCGCTGCTGCCGTTGCTCACCCGGGACGTGCGGGATTCGGGCCTCATTTGCCAGCATTGCAACGATACCCTCGTGCCCTTCGACGAGATCCCCGAGGCGGCGCGGCGGGATATCGAGGCCTGGGCCGCGCAATACGATCCGGTTCACGCCGTGGCCCATTGGGACGATCGGCAGCGCAAGCGCGCCGGGGACTATGAACGCGCCTACGAGAACGCCGCCCTGGAAGCCGAGGGCTTGCTGGCCCGCGCCGGCGCCGAACTGGCCCCCAAACTGCTCGAATTCTATCCCGCTCTCATCTGGGAAGACCAGGACGAATGCCTGGAAGTCCGGCCTGAGGATGTAGTGATTGGCAAGGGGAGCTGAAGAACGTGGAGCGTCGGAGCGTAAGAGCGTGAGAGCGTGACGATACGGATCATCTTTTACGCTCTCATGCTCCTTACGCTCCGACGCTCTACGTCAGCGCTCCGAAGGCAGGTTCCGGAGTTCGTCCCGCACTTTGGCCGCCTTTTCGTAGTTTTCGGAGCGGACGGCTTCATGCAGGGCTCGCTCAAGTTTTTCGCGGCGCGAGAGGGGGCGTTTGGAGCGGATTTCCTCGAGCCATTCCTCCAGCGAGAGCAGCTCGCCGCTCTGCTCGGCAGCTTCAGGCCGCGCGTATTCGGCGTAGAAAGCGCGGATCTTCTCGATGCCGGCTTCCACTTCCTGAACGGCCAGCGGGTAATCATCGCCCTGGAGCGCCTGAGCGCCCCGCGCCCGGGTCAAAATCATTCGCAATTGCGGCTCGAATTGCCTGAGCGACCAGGCGGCCTCTTCGGACTCGGCGTGCTGGCCGACGAAATCGAACACGGCCAGGTTGCGTTCCGCGTCGCGGATAACGCCGGCGCAGTCGCCCAATTCCAGCAGGCAGATGTAGCGATGATGGTATTGCAAGGCTTCGATCTGCAGCTTGGCGCAGGCCTCGGCGTCCAGCTTGAACTGGGCGTCGCTGCCGCCGTGCTCGGCCAAATGCCGGTAAAGGCGCGCCTGGTGAAACTCGAAGAGCGATGGGTGGCCAAAAGGCCGTTTGCCGTCTGGCCGGCCATCGACGTTCATCTGCAACAGCCCCAAATCAACGCGCAATTGGATCTTCTCGACGCCGTCTTTGCCTCGGAATCTTCGAACGACCACGTGCCCGGGCTCGTAGGCCCAATCTTCCAACAGGCGCGATATGTCGAAATCCATGCCGCGAATATGGACGGGGGACGAGAGCAAGTCAACGAAAGGAGCGCCGAAAAAAGCGCGTTTTCGGGTAGCATTTGCGTTGGGCGCACGGCGGCTGGGGCGGGCGCGGCAGGCGATGCTTTCCGGGTGAGGTTTGTGAAGTTGAGATTAATTTTGAAGGGGGAGGCTCCACCCAGGCTCCCCTTTTATGCTCGTGAGATCCGCGTCGTATCCGGCTGCGAGGCCGCTGTGGTCTCTGGCGTTGGCTCTACGCAATTCCGTGTGCCCTCCGCCGCCGCGCTGAGAGGTTAGCGGCCGCCAGGGGGAGCGAAGTGCCTGGTCCGCTTGCATTTGACGCAGACCCGGGCCAGATTGGAAAAATTATTGAATCTATGGCGCTTGAATTCGAACTTCAGAAGTTATCCAAGGACATCCGGCTCAAAGACGGCTCAAAGTGCCTGCTCAGGCCGCTGCGCAAGGAGGACGAGAAGGCCTTTCATCTCTTTTTCAGCGCGGTGCCGGAGTCCGAGCGGATGTTCATCAAACACCGGGTAACCGAGCCCCACGTCATCCGCGATTGGTGCGAGAATATCGATCTGGGCCGGAACCTGCCGTTGCTGGCCTTTATCGACGGTAAGATCGCCGGCGACGCCACACTCCACCAGCAACTGGGCGGCTGGAAGCGGCATATCGGCCGAGTCAGCGTGCTGGTTCTGCCCCAATTCCGCGGCCGGGGGCTCGCCCGGGCGCTGGTGGGCGAGATCGTCAGCATCGCCCGGCAACTGGGACTCGAAAAGGTGGAGGCGGAATTCATCGGCGAGCAGGACGCCGCGATCAAGATGTTCGCGATACTGGGCTTCAGCAACCTGCTCCGGCTGGAGAATTACGTCAAAGATATGCAGGCCATTTCGCACGATTATGTGCTGATGGGCCTTGACCTGAAGACGGATGAAGAGTATGCCGGAGTCGGTTGAAGGACATCGGAAGAGGGGAGAGTAGGGCCGACGGAAGGAGAATGGCGCAGGCCAGGGCGGCGATGGGGTCACAGCGGCCGGCTGCGGCAGCCGGCGAGAGCAGAGTGCGAAATGAAGAAGCCTCAGGTTTGTCCGAACTGCGGCGCGGATGTTCCGTCTGGCGCCAAGGTCTGCCCCGAATGCGGCTCCGATGAGGAGACCGGCTGGTCCGAGGAAGCGCATGCCGATGGGTTGGATCTTCCCGAAGAGAACTTCGATTACGACGATTTTCTAAAGCGGGAGTTTGGCGGCAAAAAGCCGGTGCCGCGTGGCATTAGCTGGTTTTGGTGGGTAGTCGCGCTGGTGGTGCTGGCGGCGTTCGTGTTGTTCTGGCTTCGGTAGCCAGGCCTGGACCGACCAGCACGGCTTGGGCCGATTGGAAGTTACTAATCAGAAGGATTTCGATCTCCTCCGATTCTACGATGATCGCGCCATCCAGGTGGTGCCGAACGCGGGCCGGGCTATAAGAGGCGGGGGCGATCCGAGTGAAATGCGACGAGGACTGTGACAAAGATCGTGTCAATTCTTACGAGTTCGATTTAGGCTTTGAGGCATGGCCCAATTTGGTCTCCGCTTAAGGTCCGGCGCTTTCGCAGTGGGCGCGGCTCTTTTGATCTTGGTTTCGATGGCAGCAAGCTGGGCGCAAGAGAACGAAGCCGCCATTGCCGCCGAAGTGCGCAACGCGCGCATGAGGTTGCAGACGCAGCCGAGCGGGCTGGGTGCGGCGGAACTGGACCGGCTGGCGGAGACGCTTGGGCGCTCAAATTACCTGGCCCGGACCATCCCGCAGGCCATTCAAAGGCATGATTTCACCAATGCCGAGCGGATGTTGAGGGAGTTTCCCGGCAAGGTGGATGATTTGAACCTGGGCAGCCAGCGGTTGCTCTATCATGCGGTGACGGCAGGAATGCCGGACGATACGGCCAGAGTTGATTTCCTGCTGGAGCATGGGGCGGACCCGAACAAGCCGGAGGCAACGGGGGATCCGCTTTTGCTGACGGCCGTCAGATTCCAACGATATCGAGCGGCTGTCCGGCTGCTGGAGGCGGGAGCATTGCCCAATGCAACGAATGCCTCGGGACAGTCCCCGCTGGAGGACCTGATTGGCAGGCCGCTGTTTTGGATGGGCACGCCAACGAATGAGCCGTCATTCCTGTTGCTTTTGAAATTGTTGGAGAAAGGGGCGGACGCCTTTGCACCGGCCGGACGGAACCGCGAGACTTCCGTACTGGAGCAATGCTCCGAGCACCTGAACGGCGGCGAGGTCCGGGGGATGCTGCTGACAAACCGGCCAGGAGTCGCCAGGCGCACGCCGCGGGGCGACACGGCTTTGCACCTGGCGGCGGCTTGGGGCCTGACCAACGTGATCGACTGCCTCGTAAAGGCAGGGTTTTCTATCGACCAGACCAATACGGATGGGCTGACGCCGCTGCAGCGGATCGCCGATTCGGTTCCCCTGAATCCAAGACTGCCCAGACAGATGATTATCGCTCCGGCGCGAGGTCCGGCATTCGGGCCGCTTGCGAGCCGATCGCCCGTGGAAGATACGGTTGACTTCCTCTTGAGCCGCGGCGCGGCTTTGGACGTGTTCAGCGCCGCCGGGTTGGGCCGAACCAACGAACTGGCCGCGATGCTGCGGGCGCAACCGGGGTTGGCCGGCGCGCGCGACGGCCAGGGGCGCACTCCGCTGCATTACGCCGCCGGCTCGCTGCAAACCCGAACGGCGCGGCTCCTGATTCTCTCTCGCGCTGACGTTTCGGCCGCGACATTCAAGCCGGTCTCGCGGGTGCGTCTGGAAGGCCAATCGCCGGCTGCCACCACGCCGTTGCACGTGGCGGCGGGACGCGGCGGAGATGAGATGGTGGACTTGTTGCTGCGGGCCGGCGCGAAAGCGGCCGCAGCGGACGCGGACGGCAATACGCCCTTGCACCTGGCTGCTAAAAACTGGCAAACCAACTGCCTGGCATCGCTTATCGCCGCCCACGTACCTTTGGATGCGACCAATAGCGCGGGGCAGACCGCCTTGCGGGCTGCTGCCGAGGCGGGCATCGCCCCCAATGTCGAGCTCTTGCTCAAGTCCGGGGCGCAGGTGTCAGCGGGAATGAAGGGAGAAACGCTGCTGCATATTGCGGCGGAGCGGGGCGCCGTCGATGTGCTGAAGGTGCTGCTTGACCACAAGCTGGCGCTGGAGGCGCGGGACGCCGCGGGGCGCACCGCGTTCCAGCGAGCGGTGATGGCGCGTCAATGGAGCGCGCTCGCTTTTCTGCGCTCGATGAAGGCGGATATCAACGCGGCTGACAGCGAGGGCAACACCGCTCTCCATCTGGCCAGCACCGAACAAGGCGACCTGCTCTTCCACCTGACCGACCAATCGCTCTGGGAGCGGTGGAAGATGGATTGGCTATCCCGGCCGGGGGCCAGGCAGCAGGCGCTGAGCAGGCTGATTCAATGGAAGGTGGTGACCGCGCCCGTGGGCCCAACCTCCACCAACAGCAGCCTGACCGCATGGTTGCTCCAGCACGGCGCCGCGCCGAATCTTACCAACCACCTTGGCCAGACGCCCCTTCACGTGTTGATCGCCCAATCGTGGCTGCGCTACGATCCAGCCGAGGGGAGGAACCGGGTTGCGATGCTGCTCGAAGCCGGGACGAGGGTCGAGGCCCTCGATGCGCAGGGTTTGACCTGCCTCCACATCGCGGCGACCAACTCGTCGCCGGCAATCCTCGCGCTGCTGCTGCAGCACACGCCGCACCCGGAAGCATTGCGCGATGGCGAGGGCCGGACGCCGTTGCATTATGCCGCAGCCTGCGTCAACCCCTGGGGCCCGGACAACGCTGGCGCGCAAGTGGCGGCGCTGCTGGCAGGCGGGCTTAACCCGGACGTGACGGATCGGCGCGGTCGCACGCCGCTGCATGAAGCGGTGATTTGGCGGGAGAATGGCTGGTGGCATCAACGTGAGGTGGCGCTGGTGCTGCTGACGAACAAGGCAAACCCCAACTTGCAGGACCTCGCCGGGTTGGCACCGCTGCATCTGGCGGCCCGGGAGTGGTTGGCCAACGGGGCCGCTCAGAAGGGGGCCTACGAAAGCATGAAGTTGCTGCTGACCAACGGTGCCGAGCCGAACCTGCGGGATTCCGAGGGTCGCACGCCGTTGCATTGGCTGGCCGCCAATACAAACGAGCACTTCTTCTACGATAACCGCCTGGCGGAGATTTTGCAGAAAGGCGGATGGGATTACGCCGCGCGGGATAATGCGGGGCAGACACCGCTCCACCTCCTGGCGGAGAAACTCGATGGCGGATGGTCGGCGTGGCTGCGGGATCTGCTGACCAACAAGACCCTGTTAAACCTCACCAACGCGGTCGGCGACACGCCGTTGCATATTGCTATCCGGTCGGAAAAGGAGGCAGTGGCGAAGGCGTTGCTGGAAGCGGGGGCCGATGCGGCTTTGCGAAATCACCAGGGGGACTCCGCGTGGCGGTTGGCAGCCGCCGCCAAGCCGGGGGGCATGATTGCCCAATGGATCAAGCCGGGAGGCGCCAATTGGGGCTTCTTCGCGGCTATTCGAATGGGCGATGGCAACTCGTTCGATCGATGGATCGCCGCCGATGCGGCGGTGTGTTTGGTGACCAACCGCGAGAGCCAGACCCCGTTGCTGGTGGCGACCGAACGCAAGCAGACGCTGGACCTTGCGGAGCGGTTGCTGGCGCTGGGGGCGCCGCTGGACACGCTATCGGCGCTGCGGTTGGGCCGGATGGAGGAGTTTGAGCGGTTGCTTCCGAGCGCCGGCCGGACCATTCCCTCGCCATGGCTGTTCGAGGCCGTGCGCTGGCATAGGCTGGAAGGGTTGCGCTCGCTGGTGCGGGCCGGAGGTGACATCCGGGCCCTGGATGCCGAGAACCATTCCCTATTGTACCGGGCGCAGGAGGAGAAACAGCTCGAAATCACGGAATGGCTGAACACCAGCGGCTGCCGGGAGACGGTCTTCGATGCCGTGGCGCAGGGGGAACTGTCGAAGGTCGAGTCGTTCCTGAGCGAGGGGAGCGTTACAGTTAATGCTACCAACCGGCAAGGACGCACGCTGCTGTGGGTGGCGGCGGCGGCCGGAAAGCCGGCGATAGTCGAGTTCCTGTTGGGGCGCGGTGCCAAGGTCGATTCACGGACCTCGGAAGGGTGGACCGCGTTGCACATGGCCGCCGCTGGGAACGAGGTTGAGATAGCCGGCTTGCTCTTGCGGGCCGGGGCGTCGCCGAATGAACTGGCACAGGACGGGATGGGACCGCTGCACATCGCGGCGGTTTTTGGGCGGCTGGAAGTGGCGGAGTTGCTGCTGCAGAAGGGGGCCGACGTGAACCTGCGGACTGAGGCGCGAATGGGTTCCTTTGGGAATACGCCATTGCACTGGGCCGTGCACCGGGGCGGGGCCGCGATGGTCAAGCTGTTGCTGGACCATGGCGCGGATACACGGGCTACAAACAAAGCCGGAGAGACGCCTGCCGGCATGATCGCGTTAGCCAATCGTGGACTTTGGAAGGGCTTTGCCACGCCGGCCGAGATTGCCAGTCGAGGGTTTCACGTCCTGAGTCAGGCTGAACTGGAGGAGATACGGAAAGTGTTGGAGGCAGCGAACGGCGCTGAAGGGGTGAAGCGTTGAAACGTCAAAATCTGAAATGAGAAACCCGCGGGACCGCTTGGTCTTACGACCGTCTTTTTTGATTTCACGTTTTCACGGTCTAACGGTCTAACGCTTCCCATTAGACTCTCGCCTTTCTTCGCGTAGAGTGTAGGAGTACAAAATGCGGACCGAACAGATCATCGAGCCGGAAACCAGGCGAGCGGCGGGAGCCGCGATGACGCCGGGCCTGGCAACGGAGTTGGCGATCACCGGGATGACCTGCGGCCATTGCGCCCGGCATGTGACCGACGCGATTCAGGGCGTGACTGGAGTTCATAGCGCCACCGTCAGACTGGAGGCCAACCGCGCTACCGTGCGCTGGTCAAACCGCGCCTCGCAGGACGTTCCCGCCGTGCTGAAGGCAATCGAGGCCGAAGGCTTCGGGGCAAAGGTGGCGGAGCCCAATGCGCGCGATGCGGGTGAAAGCAAACTGGCCGGCTGGCAACTCAATCTTTGGGTTGGTCTGCCCGTCACCCTCTTGCTGATGGCTGGAGAATGGATCTTTGGGTTGGCGATGGTCCGCTGGTTTCAGTGGCTCGCCTTTGCCCTGGCCGGCATCGTGCAGGTTTTCGCCGGCGCCCGGTTTTATCGCGGAGCCTGGGGCCAGCTCAAGGCCGGCAGTTCCAACATGGATACCCTGGTCGCCCTCGGGTCCAGCACCGCCTTCGCCTATAGCACCTGGGCGCTGTTCAGCGGCCACGGGGGGCATGTTCACGTCTATTTCATGGAAGCGGCCGCCATTATCACTCTGATCAGCGTCGGGCATTGGATGGAATCGCGCGTGAGCGTGCGGGCTTCCAGCGCGTTGCGCAAGCTCCTGCATCTGGCTCCGGCGCTGGCCCGGCGGCGCGGCCCCGACGGCATCGAGACGGAGGTGCCCGTCGCCCAACTCAAGGAGGACGACCTTATTTCCCTGCGGCCCGGGGACCGGGTGCCGACTGATGGCGAGGTCGCCGAAGGCGATTCAGCGCTGGACGAGTCGATGCTGACCGGGGAATCGGCCCCGGTGGATAAAATCGCAGGCAGCCAGCTTTACGCGGGGACGGTGAATCTTAACGGGCGGTTGGTGATGCGGGTGACGGCGACGGGGGAAGAGACCGCGCTGGCGCACATCATTCTGGCAGTCCAACGCGCCCAGAGCAGCCGGGCCAACATCCAGCGCCTGGGAGACCGGGTCAGCAGCGTTTTCGTGCCGATCGTCGTGACCATCGCGCTGGCGGCGGCCCTTTGGTGGGGGCTGGCGCCGGATTCGGCCGCGCACGTCCAGGCCTGGCTCGGGCGTTTCCTCTGGCCGGCGCAACCGCCGGAAGGCCCCTTGGCCGCCGCATTTATGATCGGCGCGGCGGTGCTCATCATTGCTTGCCCCTGCGCCATGGGACTGGCCACACCCGCCGCCATCATGGCCGGATCCAACGCCGCGGCCCAACGCGGCATTCTCATCCGCGATGGCGTTGCCCTCGAAAAAGCCGGCTCAGTCACCGCGGTATTGTTCGATAAAACCGGCACACTTACCGTCGGGCGGCCCGAGGTTGCGGCAGTTTGGGACCCGGCGCGGCAAGAGCCCCTGCTGCCTGCGAAAAGATTGGCGGCGGCGCTGGCGAGGCCTTCGGGTCATCCCATCAGCCAGGCCGTGGCGCGACTCGCAACGGCAGACCTCGAACTTCGCCAATGGGAAGAGGTTCGCGGCGCGGGAATCAGAGCATCCCTGAATCCGGCCTCGCAAGAAACACGCCTTTTACCCCCCTCGACGCTCCACGCTCCTGTTTGCCTCGGTTCGCTGCGGTGGCTTGAAGGATTGGGCGTTGATTTGAGTCCAGGCCGGGGTTTTACCCGGGAATGGCTGGGGCAGGGCGCGACGCTGGTGGGGTTGGCGTCGGGCCGATTGTTGCTGGGATTGTTTGCGGTTCGAGATGTGTTGAAGCCGGACGCCGCACGGGTGGTGGAAGTGTTGCGGGGGCAAGGATTCAAGACCTACATGGTGACCGGCGACCACGCCTTGACGGCGGCCAGCATCGCGGCGCAGGTGGGCATCGCTCCCGAGAACGTCTTTGCGGAGGTCCGCCCGGAGCGAAAGGCGGAGTTGGTCAAAGAACTGCAAGCGCGCGGCGAACGGGTGGCCTTCGTCGGCGACGGCATCAATGACGCGCCGGCGCTCGAGCAAGCCGACCTGGGCATCGCTGTCAGCCGGGCCAGCGATATCGCGCGGGAAGCGGCCGATGTGATCCTGCTCAACTCGGAGATCGAGGCCGTGCCCGAGAGCCTGGGCCTGGCGCGGGCGGCCTTGCGCACGATCAAACAGAATTTGTTCTGGGCCTTTTTTTACAATGCCATCGGTATCCCCCTGGCGGCGCTGGGCTTCATGAGCCCGATCCTGTGCGCCGCGGCCATGGGCTTGTCCGATCTGGTGGTCATTGGCAACGCCTTGCGCCTGCGGCGCTGGCGCCTGTAAGGCAGGGGCCGGGGGTGCGCCCGTCCCCGGGCGCAGCCGGCTAGGTGAACCGGCTGATTTCAGACGTTCCGATTGGCCCGCCCAATCGGAACCCGATGCGCCCATCCCGGGCGCGGCAGTGTTCATCGGCCGGCAGACTCCGTAGGGTATTCCCCACCTAGGAAAGCACGGCGCCAATCGGTAGGCTTAATCATAAACGCTTATGCCGTTGAGTAGCGGAGTGAGCGACGGCACCCAAGGAGAGTGAACTGCTTTGGAAAGGCGCCGGCCTTAGCCCCCTGCCTGCTGTCTTTCCCCGCCGGCTGGCGGCCGGTAAATCCAGTGAAGACACGAGGGATCTGTTTACCCCGTATCGCCGAGCGGGCGATCCGGGTCAATCGAGGGCGAATGCTTCCGGGACGCGCGCTATGCGACCCATGCTGCAACTTCTAATCCGCCTGTTGCTCGGGGCGGTTCTCCTGCCTCTGATCGGCGCGGCATTCCTGCTATTCTGCCTCGTCGCGGTCTGTTCGGACCGGCAGCTTGTGCGCCGCTGCCGCCTGCGGCTCCACAAATGGGCCTTTGGCGAACCTCGCCCCGCTGAGGCCTGCGTCTCCGCGCCCGAGTGAGCGCCACGGCATCGGTCGCCTGGCAGCGTGCTTGCTCGGCATAGGCGCCAAGCCGCCACCTCGGCATAGGGCTGGGTCGAACCACACTCCTTGCGGTGCCAGTTGTTCAGCACGCGGCCTCTTTCATGCCGCGGTCTGAATACGCTGTCCAGGCCCAAACATAGGCAAAGCCGCCAGCGGCAGGCAACGCGCCTGCTCCAGTGCTCTTGGCTCTCGGCCTCTGTCGGCGAAAGGACCTGCAGATAATTCTTCCTGCAACCGATCCAACTGATCCGTTACCAGGCAGGCTTCCTGCAATACTCTCCGGGCGTGCTCCAGGATCTCGCGGCGCTCTTCCGGACTAGGCAAATACTCTTCTGCGACCACCTTCTCAGGAAACATGCGCTTAAATTATCACGTCAATTACCGGCTGCATGTAGGGTGAAAACCCCATGGCAAGATCGAAAACCGCGAGGATTTTCGCACGGATTTCAACAGGGTAGAGCAGGATTGCATTGGATGTCGCGGGGCGAGTGTCGGCTATCGGGATCGGCGTTCTTTCGCGATTCCCTACTCTCCGCAAAGCCTCAGCAGTTCGGCTTCGTCGATGATTTTCACGCCGAGCTTTTGGGCTTTGTCGAGCTTGGAACCAGCTTCGGCGCCGGCAACGACGTAGTCGGTTTTTTTGCTGACGCTGCCGCTGACCTTGCCGCCGCGGGCTTCGATTTTGGCGGCGGCTTCTTCGCGTTTGAGACGGGGCAGGGTGCCGGTAAGGACAAAGGTCTTGCCCGCCAGGGGGCCCGCTTCGGCTTGGGGCTGGTAGAGCTCGGATTTGAAATTCACCCCCGCTCCGCGGAGCCGCTCGAGCAGCTTGCGGTTGCGCTCGTCCCCGTGCCACTGGACGATGCTGTGGGCGATGACCTCGCCAACGTCCTCGCAGCCGGTCAATTGATCCACGCCCGCGGCGAAGAGGTCGTCCAGGGCGGGAAACCAGCGGCCGAGTTTCTTAGCCACGCCGGCGCCGACATGAAGGATGCCCAGGCCGTAGAGGACGCGCCAGAGGTCGCGGCTCTTGCTGGCCTGGACGCCATCAAGGAAGTTCTGAGCCGACTTTTCGCCCATGCGCTCGAGGTTGGCAAGTTCATCGAGCTTGAGGATGTAGAGGTCGGCCACGTCGCGCACCAGCCCGGCGCCGACCAGTTGGCGGACCAGCACTTCGCCCCCGCCTTCGATATCCATGGCGCCGCGGGCGCACCAATGCTCAATCCGGCCGCGAATCTGGGCGGGGCAATCCGGGTTCAGGCAGCGCCACACCACGCCTTCGTCACCTTCAGCCTGGCCGGCCGCTCGGGCGATTCGGGAGCCGCATTCGGGGCAGGTTTGGGGAAAACGGAACGGGACCTCTTTGCCCAGGCGTTTAGTCAGGACCACATCGACTACGGCCGGGATGACCTCGCCGGCCTTCTCTATGGTGACGGTGTCGCCGATGCGAATGTCTTTTTGGCGGATGTAATCCTCGTTGTGCAGGGTGGCGCGGCTGATGGTGCTGCCGGCCAGCAAGACCGGCTCAAGCTCGGCTACCGGCGTAAGGGCCCCGGTGCGGCCGACCTGGACGGTGATCCCTTTGAGCAGGGTCTCGGCCTGCTCGGCGGCGTACTTGTAGGCGATGGCCCAGCGCGGGGCTTTGGCGGTGAAGCCGGCCATCTCCCTTTGGGCGAAGGAGTTGAGTTTGACCACGGCGCCATCCGTCTCGTAGGCGAACTGGCGGCGCAACTGGTCCAGCTCATTGATGGCGGCGACCAATTCGTCGGCGGAGCCGCAGTGCCAGGTCTTTTCGGGGGTCCCGAAGCCGAGAGCCTTGAGCCAGGCCAGCATCTCGGCTTGGGTTTGAAAGGGAGCCTCCGCCCCGGCGATCTGGCCGACGCCATAGAGAATGACCGACAACGGACGGCGCGCGACGATGCGCGGGTCGAGCTGCTTGAGCGAGCCGGCGGCGGCATTGCGCGGGTTGGCGAACAATTCCTCGCCGGCGGCCTGGCGCTCGGCGTTGAGCTTCTGGAATCCGGTCTTGCTCAGATAAACCTCGCCGCGCACCTCGAGCAGGCTGGGCAGAGCGGCCGAGCCGCGGCCGGCCGGAGCCCGCAGCCGGGCCGGGATGCTGCGGATGGTCCGGAGGTTGGCGGTGATATCGTCTCCCGTCGTGCCGTCGCCGCGGGTTGCTCCGCAGGCGAAGAGGCCATTTTCGTATCTCAGATTCACGGCCAGGCCGTCGATCTTCGGTTCGACCACCCAATCGAGCCGCTCGTCAGGCAGCAGGCGCTGGACACGGCTGACAAACTCGCGGAGTTCCTCCTGCGAATAAGTGTTGTCCAGGCTGGTCATCGGCTTGAGGTGCCGGCTCGGTTTGAACTCCTTGAGCGGCTGGCCGCCGACCCGCTGGGTAGGCGAATCGGGCGTGACGAGCGCGGGGAATTGAGCTTCGAGGTCGATCAGCTCGCGGTAAAGCCGATCATATTCCTGGTCGCTGATGCTCGGTTGCGCGAGCACATAGTAGGCGTGGTCGTGCTGACGGATTTCGTCGGCGAGTTGGCGGTGACGGGCTTGGGCTTGGCTGGGGGTCATAGGCTAGGGTTGAAAATCGTCGATGAACTTGAGCATCGCGCGGACGTCGTGGTAGTTGGCCTTCCAGTTGTGGGCCTTGGCCGGATTGAGCACGTTGCCTTCGGCCGAGACCGCTTCGAGCCAAATGCCGTCGGGCGCATTTACCTGGTGGGCCCAGAGGAACGCAAGGAGCTTGGACAAAGCGTCCGCATACCCGGCGTTGGGCGCGTGGCGCAATCCGTCGGAGAGGGCGGCCAGGAGCTCGGCCTGGACCCACCAGGTTTTGGTGGTGTCGCAGGCGGGCGAATTGCCGAAGCCGCGCTGGTAGAGTCCGCCGCGAGCGCTATCCCCTCCGCAGCGCAACGCGTGGCCGACGACCGCGTCGAAGTGCCCCCAATCCGGCGGCTGGCCGAGGACTGTCTGGGCCCGAATCATCAGCCAGGCAAACTCGACGTTGTGGCCGTAAGAGAGGCCGGCATCCTTGGCCGCGGCGGCCGGCTTCCAATCCGGCTGGCGATAGAGGCAGCAGTTCTCCGGGGCCTGGGGGTAAAACCAGGTGGCGTTGATCCGCAGCGCTTCACGCAGCGACTCTCCGACCCGCGGATCCCGGGTGGCCTCATACAGCTCGGCCAACGCCTCCATCAGATGCAGGTGCGTGTTGGAACTTTTCAAGCCGGGGATTTCGACTTCGGCTTTCGAGCTCGCGCTGAGGATGGGCGTCCAGTCGCGCTGGAAATGCTCCCGCCAGCCGCCGTTGGTGTTGTCGTGCGCGTGGCGCTGGAGGGTCTCATACAAATCGAGCGCCTGGCGCAGCGGCTCCTTGTCGCCGCTGGCGCGCGAATACTCGACCAGGGCGTAGATCACAAAGGCCTGGCCGTAGAGAATCTTGCGCTCCACAACTGGTTTCCCGGCCGGATCGGTGGCCCAGAAATAGCCGCCTTGAACCGGATCCCGGAAATGGTCCACCAGGAAATGATAACCCTGGCGCGCCGCGGCCAGGTAATTCCGCCGCTCGTCCGAAAAGCCGGCGCGGTGCGCTCGCGCGAACCCCCACACCATCCGCGCCTGGGTGACCACCTGCTTTTGGGTCGCCGCGTGCCGCCCGTTCAGGCTGTCGTTCAGCAAATACCCGCCATGCTCCTGGTCCTGTGCGGTATCAAACCAGTAGGGCAGGACTTTGTCGCGCAACTCCGCTTTCATCGCCACAGCTCGCGCGGCGAAATCCTCCGCCCCTTGCGCAGTGGCTGCCACGATCGAGCAGGCGACCAGCCCCAGCCCCAAAGCCAGCCAGCCAAAGGCTTCCCCACGCAAAAACCAGCAGGATGAACCGATCCAGTTCACAATAATCAGCCTAGCAGCGCTTGCCTGCGAGTCAAGCAACCAGAGAATCCGGTTGAGCCCTCCGCTGCAACTGGCTATACTGGCTGCGTCAGCCGAGAAACCGCGTTCGTAGCGTCGTTTCCCACAGGCGAACGGGCATGAGCCAAATTCAGAAACTCCTGTTTGTCTGCAGCCACAACCTGCAGCGCAGCATCACCGCCGAGCGGCTTTACCAGGGATTCAACGGCTACGAGGTGATGTCGGCGGGAACCGAGCCCGAAGCCCGAGTCCGCGTCTCCGAGGAATTGCTGCAATGGGCCGATATCGTGTTCGTCATGGAGCAGAAACACATTGAAAAACTGCGCAAAAAGTTCGGCCGCTCCTTGAAAGGAAGACGCCTGATCTGCCTCGGCATCCCCGACCGCTACGGCTATATGAGCTTCGAGCTGATCCGGGTCCTCAAGGAACGGCTTGGCGTGTACATCGAAGTGCCGAAGTGAAGATCGTGGAGCTCCACGCTCTACCGTCCCCCAACCAGCGCCGCGATGGCCGAGAGGCGCTCGCGGATGTCCAGGTGCTGCGTGCAGGCTTCCTCGCATTGGCCGCATTGAGTGCAGGCGGCGGCTTCGTCCGGAGCCAGACTCCAGTGCCATTTGAGCCGTTCGGTGATGTCCTTGTCCGTGCCGTTGAGAATCTTCTGGTTGTAGGCGTCCATGAACTTGGGAATCGGCACATTGGACGGACAGGGGAGGCAATAGCCGCAGCCGGTGCAGAATCCGTTGAAGCTGCCGTTGATGCGGGCCTTGAGGCTCTCGATATGAGCGACGGTATGGGGCGTGAACTGATCCACGGCAGCCACGGCCTGGTCGACTTCGGCGACCGAGGCGAACCCAACCAGCGCCAGCGTGATGGCAGGGTCGGAGACATTGAAGCGCAGCGCGGCCTCGACCACGTCGCGGTCGGCCGGCCCTTTGAGAAACGCGAGCCGCGCGGCATTGCGGGGGATCAAGCCGCCGCCCAGCGGGTTCATGGTGGCGACGCCAAGCTGGAGGCGCAATGCCGCCGCCAACCCTTCCTGGCGGAAGGGAAAGTTCAAGAGATTATAGCCGAGAGTGACCCCTTCGAAATAGCCGCTTTCGAGGACTTTAACAATGTCCTCGCCGGAGAGGTGGGTGGAGACGACCAGATGCTTGATGAGGCCTTCGGCTTTGGCTTTGAGGGCGGCCTGGATGGCGCCTCCGGCGGTGCGCTCGCCAAGCTGCTCGGGCCGGAGCAGGCACCAGATATGGAAGAAGTCGATGCTCGAAACCCGCAGCCGTTTGAGAGAGCGCTCAAGGCTGGTGCGCAGTTCGTCCCCCTTGGCCGCGGCGCATTTGGTGGAGCAATAGAAGGAATCGCGCGGCATCGCCGCAAACGCCCGGCCCATGATCTCCTCGCTCTTATCGTCGCAATAGAACGGGGCGGTGTCGAAATAGTTGATCCCTTTGCGGTGCGCGTGCAGGGCAATCTGGGCCATCTCGTCGAGCTTTTCCGGCTGTGGAAAACGCATCGCTCCAAAGCCGATTGCTGAAAGCTGAATGCCGGTCCTGCCGTAGGGCTTGTACAACATGGGATGGACTCATACCCGAATCCCGCCCTGAAGCAAGCCGGAAACTGGTGTTGAAGCCCCGAAGCTCCAAACGACTCGCCTCCGCAGCGCCGCCTGGATAGAGCGACGCTGGATAGAGATCTGGAAAAACGGCGGCGCCTGATGCCCGGGGCGCATCGCGGCAGTACCCCCTCCTGGCCGGCGCCAGCGGCTCGTAGCGCAGGTTTCCAAACCTGCCGTGTCGCCGACTTCCAAGTCGGCGGTCTGCGAGAATGCTCACGGCCCGCGGGTTTGGAAACTCGCGATAGGGCAGACTTGGAAGTTGCGTTGCCTGCGCGGGTGAAATATCCGGGCTAATGCCCGCAGCAGCCGCCTTCGCCGTGGTTGCAGGAGTGCTCCTGGAGGTCCTCTTCGGAAGGCAGGCGGCCCAGCTCGAGAGTCATGCTCAGGAATTGGTGGACCGAGTGTTTCACCTCGTGCAGTTCGCCCTGCGCGTCGATGAAGCCGCGGGCGACCGCATTGTTCATCAGCGCGTCGCGGTGCTGCTCGAACTCCTGAATCTCCTCCGGGGCCAGTTGCTGCCCCTGCTGCTGTTTCTCCTGGAGCGCCTGGCCCTTGGCGACGACATTATTGTATTGGGTGCGCGCCTGCTCGTCCCCCAGGAATGCGTCGATGCGCTGGCGGATCGACTTCATGGTGGGCTGCTCCAGGATCGTTTGGCAGAGCTCTCGCGTTTTGCGTTGGACCGGCGTTTCTTCAATGGTTGTCGGCATAATAACTACTAGACTAATGGTGCTTCGGACGCAGGCATCGCTGCCACTGGGCGCCTCAGCCCTGAAATACACCACACTCCCGCGCAAAAAGCAACCCGCGGGAAGACCGAAAATGATTGTCGCTGGGGACCGGGTATGGAATGGTTAAGGGGATACCGCGATGAGCGAGTTCAAGTTTGCATGTCCGGTCTGCGGCCAGCATATCACGGCCGATTCCAGCGGCAGCGGCGGGCAGCTCGAGTGCCCGACTTGCTTCCAGAAGATCGTCGTGCCCCAAGCCCCGGCGTCGGCCGGCTCGAAATTCATCCTCTCCGCCTCCCAGGTCACCAAGCCCCGCTCCTCGCGCTTCCGCGGTCCGGAACAGCTTGAACTGATTCCCGAACCGCCCGGGCGCAAACTGGCCATCTCGATTGCCGCGATTGTATTGGTGCTGGCGGCGGGGGCCGCGACGGCCACGCTCCTGCTCTTGGGCGGCAGGGCCGTTCATCGGTCTCTTGCGCGAGTTTCCTCCACGGTCCCACCGACTTCAAACCTTGAAAAGGACCCCAAACCCGGCGCTGGAGCCGAGACTCCCGGCCCCGCCCGCACGAACGTTCTTTGGGCGCTGGCCCTGACCAATGTGGATTTTCCGGAAGCCGTGGCGGGCGGCTGCGTTCATGGCGATGGTTTTCTCTGCGAACGGGCGACGCTGCAAGGGGGCAATTTGACGTTGCGCCAGGGCAAGACCGGAGCCTCGGAATCCAGTGTCACTGTCTCGCTGTTTGCGCAGCAAGGCGAAGAGCTGAGCGATAAGGTCGTCCAGATCGATGCCGAGCGGACGCCGCCGCTGCCCCGTATCACCCTGCGCTGGAGGCGCGACGAGAAGCAGTCCACCACGGAACACTTCAATAGCGGCTATTCCCTCAAGCTGTCGTTTGGCTCGGCCGCCAATGGCCGGATGCCCGGGCGCATTTACCTCTGCCTGCCCGACGACTCCAAAAGCGTTGTCGCCGGAACCTTCGACGCCGAGATCCGAAAACAGGAGCCCCGCCGGCCCCGGCCAGCGCCTTAAGCTTAGGACCTATCCCGCTAGGGCAATGCAATGGCGAAAACCCCGGAGGGACGCTCGTCGCGCCGCAGCCCGGCGAAGGCGGAAGCTCCCGCGAGTCCCCATTATTTGGGCCTCGCAGAGCTCGGCCCTCCGGTGAAGGGCCCGCCTATCGGGATGGCCCTTAGGATCATCCCATGCGGCTGCGCACCAGGGCGAAATAGAGCAACAGGACCATCGCGAGGGCATAGGTGAGCCAGCCGAGGCTCCGGCCCCGGCCGCTGAAGAGCTTAATAATGGGGTAGCTGATGAGCCCGAGCGCCAGGCCGTCCGCGATCGAGTAGGCGAGCGGGATGCCGATCAGGATCAGGAATGCCGGGATCGATTCGCTGTAATCCTGCCAATCGATCTTGGCGACATTGCGAATCATCATGGCCCCCACCACCACCAGCGCCGGCGCGGTGATGGGAGGGTAGGTGCCGATCATGGCGATGAGCGGGCTGAAAAAAAGAGCCAGAATAAAAAGTCCGGCCACCACCAGCCCCGTCAGGCCCGTGCGCCCTCCTTGCTCGACCCCGGCGGCGCTCTCGATGAAGCTGGTGACCGTGCTGGTGCCCAGCGCGGCGCCGGCCACTGTGCCGATCGCGTCCGAGAGCATCGCCTGTCTGGCGCGCGGCAGCCGGTTGTCTTTGATGAATCCCGCCTGCTCGCAAACGCCAATCAGCGTGCCGATGGCGTCGAACACCAGCATGACCAAAAACACAAAGATAAACGGCAGCATCCTGGGCGAGAGGGCGTGAACTAAATCGATCTTAAAGGCGGTGGGGGCCAGCGAGGGAGGCGAGGCGACAACCGCCTTGGCCAACTGGAACCGCTGCGCCAGCGCCGAACCCGCCACTTCCGGGGAAGCTGCGATCATGGAAGGCAGCAGCGGCAAAGCGATCTTGATGGCCACCGCCAGGCTGGTCGCGCCGATGATGCCCCAAAGAATCGAGCCGCGCACGCGCCGGACCTGAAGCACCGCCGTGAGCAGGAGCCCGAAGAAGAACACCAGCAAATCCGGCGACGCAAACTGGGGGTTGAGTTTGACCGCCGTGCCGGGGTCTTTGAGAATTAAACCGGCATTCTGGAGCCCGATAAAGGCGATGAACAGTCCGATGCCGGCAGCGATGCCATGCTTCAAGCTCGGGCTGACGGCATTGAAGATGAGCTCGCGCAGGCCGACCAGCGAAAGGATCAGAAATAGCACGCCGGAAATGAAAACGGCGCCCAGCGCGACCTGCCAGGGATTGGCAAACCCGGCGGCGGCCGCGGCCGGCACTGCCGAAAAGACAAAGAAAAAGTTTTCTCCCATGCCCGGCGCCTGCGCAATCGGGTAGCGGGCGTAGAGGGCCATGATCGCTGTCGCCAGCGCGGCCGAAAGACACGTCGCCGCCGTGACCGCCCCAAAGTCCATCCCCGTCGGCTTGCCGAACATCGCGCCCGAAAGCACCGCCGGCTGGACGACGATGATATAAGCCATCGTCAGGAAAGTGGTGACCCCCGCCAGCCATTCGGTGCGGACGCTGGTCTGATTCTCGGAAAGACGAAAGAGCCGTTCGAGCATACGCCAGGAAACCGTGAACTCAGGCAGGCTAGAAAAGGATCGCTCCCCGCGCAAGTTTTCCCATCGGACGCATCCGCGCCCGGGCGCCGATCGCTTTTTGGACTCTCAGTGGCACTCGAATCCTCGTCCCCACTGCCATTAAGCTAGAGTGACAACCGTTGCCCTTCGGACGTAGCGCAGACCTCCGGTCTGCTGTAGCGCAGGCCTCCGGCCTGCAAGGCTCCAACGCGGGCCGATCCTCGAGAATTCCCATACCTCGTCGACATCGTTGCCCTTGCAGACTGGAAGCCGGCGCTACGGCGCCAAGCCAATTTGTCACTCAAACTCGGGGCCAGTGCACCCCGGCCCTGGGATGTTGAATCTTTGTGAGAAAGTTCATCCCTCTTCCGAGCCACCGGCTGAGGACAGGTCCAAAAGCGCGGGCATACCGCGCACTCCAAACGCTTCGCGACCTCGGACGCGCATCCTTCCTCCGCGAAGCGTTTGGAGTGCGGCGTATTCCGCCGCTTTTCGGCACGCGGGAACGAAACGCGCCTGAACTCTCCACCCGGAAACACCGGCACATTCGACACGCCACCCCGGCCCCACTGCCACGGAGTTTGAGTGACCAATCCATTGCCGCGAAGGCGCTTTCTCCTTCCCAACCAACCCGGAAGGGTTGGCAGAAGGTAGCCGGGGATCGCAGCGTAGCGAAGACCCCCGGTAGTGGATTGGAGTCTGTTTGCATCCTGGAAGGATGCCAGAAGGCTCCGCTCCCTTCGGGGCCGATGGGTGATAGGGGACCATGGCCCAGGGGTCTTCGCCATGCTGCGACCTCGGCTTTTCTGTCCCAGCCCCCTTGCCCGTTTATGTCCCCCAATTTACTTTGCCGCTTGACCCTTTTGGCCACCCGTCTAAGCTGGGCTTATAGGTATGGAGATTTGCCAGAAAGCCGTAGCGATGGGCAGGAGTTCAGGGACTTGCAGTGCTTGCGCCCCCGGTCCGAGGGTTAATAAACTAACCAGAGCGTGTGATCAACTAACCAGGACTCGTAATAAACGAATTAGCTTAATCAACAGTTAGCCCGCTACTACCGTGACCGCCGCAACCCCCATTGAATTCACTGTTGGGCCGGAACAATTCGTCCGCATCGACGAAGTTGAGCGATTTCCGGACGGTTCCGGATATGTTGGGCGAATCTCTCTTCGCTCTGGGAGCTTTGCCGTCCACGCTCTCAGGTTCTATTTCGCCAACCTAGATGAGTTTTTATCTCAGACGCGCCGTCTTTACGATACCTTGTCCGGCTCGGCGGAGCTAAGGCACCAATGGGAGCGAAATCACCTTTCGATCACCGCTGCCTCGCGGGGGCACATCCTCCTCGCCGGTCACTTCGAATTCTTCGACGGCGAAAAGCAGCGGTTGGAGTTTGGCTTCACGAGTGACCAGACGTTTTTGCCCGCGTTCATCGCTTCTTTGGAACATGTTTGCCATGAACTTAACAAGGGCTAACCAGCGGCCTGGGGCGGACGCGGGATGGCGCGTCCTGTTTCCATTCGTAAGGCTTCGGCCCCGCGCCGCTCAGGCCGAGCCAGATGAATACTTCGGAACGAACAGATCCGCACCGAACTCGACCAGATAAAGAACCCAACGTTTGGTTTAGACTTCGGTTGGGCGCATGAGCATGTGCTCCTGATGACTAACAGTGAGTATATTATCTACGCGTTCCGACACGGCGCCAACAACGGATTCGTTGACCATCTCTTCCTTGGGCACTGCTCTGACGGCCGCTGGCTATACAGCACATACCATTTCTGCACTATGATGGCTGCGGTTCGTGGTGATGAGCCTCCGGGATCGATCGCTGAGTTTGAGACGCGGTATTCCGTGCGCGAGTTTGATGGTAATTCGGACCAGTGCTTGAAACACACGTGGCCACCAAACTGATCGAAAATATGGCCGGAGCAGCGGATGCACCGAACGCCGCGAGAGAGCCATGGCTTCATTCTGGGAGTCGGTGGCGCGGCGTCGGTGATCCTGGTCGTTTGCCAACCTCACAGCGATGAAGACATTTTTAGCGGTATTACTTGTGATGACGGTTGGCCCGGCGCTCCCGGTACAGGCTGCCACGAATGAAATCCTACGCGCATCCGAGTATGGACCGGCGGAAGCGGTGTATGGGCAATTTCTTCACACCCCAACGTCTCCAAAGCAAGGATGGCGCACCAACCTCGTCTACTGCTTGTCCTATGGTCGCTCCAATTCGCCGCTTACCGCGGACTTCATGGCACGGTTTGCAGCGACCCCGCTCCGAGTGATTACCGACACCGACGCATTGCTCTTCGCGGTTGGGGGGGCATATCAGACCGCGCCTCTGGCCGCCCCGCAGCGGTCTTGGCGCTACGGGCTTTATCCGTCAAAGGAGACCATGCGGACGCCAGCATTCGCTGGATAGATTCGTCCAGGACGATCGCTCAGGTTTTCTCTTTTGTGAGGGATGGTGGGAATTGGAAATGTCAAAGCGGAGATTCCATGAGCGCGTCATCCCGATGGTCGCCGTGACTTGCGCTCCTCCTTCTCCACCAACTGCGCCGCCGAACCCGCTGCGCCACTGGACGCGCCGATTCTCGCCATGTTTCATAGGGCGCGGCATTGGCGGCGCGCGACTGATGCGCGGCGTTCGTCAACTACGCGAGCGGAGCGAGCCAAACTGAAGTCCCAGAGGGACGATACGATAGTAGCCCAGGGCAAGCGTAGCGCCGCCCTGGGTTGCGGCCGCAATAGGATCTCCTCTTTTTTCCTTCTGGTTTGGCGCGCCAGAGGCGCGCCAAACCAGAAGGAAAAAAGAGGATGGGTGGGGTGGCTCTTTACCCAGGGCGGCGGCCTCGGCGGCCTTGCCCTGGGCTACTATCAGGCCGCCCCTCCGGGGCTCCGAAAGGCGAACCGGATGCTTGAGCCGACAGCCGCTGCGCTTTCTCGAAAAAAGCGCTTACGCCTTTTCCAGTTCCGGTTTGGCGCATTCCAGCCCCCAGTACTGTGTGATGGCGTGGAAGAGGTGCTCGACTTCGCGATAATCGACCGGCTTGACCATGTAGGCATTGGCGCCAAGCTCGTAGGCGCGGTTTATGTCCGACGGACTGTCGGAGGAGGAGACAATCACGACGGGAATCAGCCGCAGCGGCGTGTGGCCTTGCTTGACCCATTCGAGAACTTCGAACCCCGTCTTGCGCGGCATTTTGATGTCCATGACAATTAATTTCGGCAGCGGCCAGGCCTCGCGGTCGGCGTACTTGCTTTCCCCGCGCAAATAATTGACCGCCTCTTCCCCGTCGGTGACGATCTGGAGCGGGTTTTTGATCTGCGCCAGCTTGAAGGCCCGTTTGACCAGGAAGATGTCATTCAAATCATCCTCGACGAGCAAGACGCTGAATTGCCTGTTTTCCATATAACTTATCCACGAGATTAACCACGGTGAATTTACTTGAAGCCGGCAAAAATGCCAGCGGGGTTCTGGCTTGCGCGGGCGTTTCCGGGACCGATACCCTGCCGGCAACATTCGATCATGGACCCAGAGCCGCCCAAGAGTTTGGCCTACCAACGCGCGCGTTTCACCGCTCAGTTGCCGCTGGGGTACCGGTATAGCCCGACCCATTTCTGGATTGCCCCCCAGCCCGGCGGTCTTTGGCGCGTGGGCTTGACTAAATTCGCCACCCGCCTGCTGGGCGAGATGGTCGATTACGGATTCGAGGCCAAACCGGGCGCCCCCGTCAGGCCGGGACAAGTCGTCGGCTGGCTCGAAGGGTTCAAGGCCATCTCCGATCTCTATTGCATCGCCGAGGGGGAATTCAGCGGCCCCAACCCAGCGATCGAACAGAATCCAACCCTGATCAACCAGGATCCCCACCGCGCCGGCTGGCTCTACGCCGTCCGCGGCCAACCCGACAGCCAGTGTGTGAGCGCCGAGGACTATGCGAGAATCCTGGACGAGACGATCGACCGGAAGCTCAGGGAGCAGGACGCGGGCTGAGCGATTTGAACAGTCGCCGGAAACCGATCTCCTCTCTTATTCCTTCATCGCCCGGGCCGGCTTGGAACTCAACCGCCGCAATATCCTCTTGTGGGCGCCGGTGAAGGGCAGCCGGCTTAATTCCCCGGCCGTGAGCCAGCAGCCGCCGGCGCCCGCCGAGGCGGCCGTTTCGCCCGGAACCCGAAAGACGTCGAGGGTAATCCGATAGCGAGTGATCGAGTGCTTAATGGTGCAAAACGCTTCGAGGCTGCCGGGCGCGCCGCCAAGAACTCCCCGCGCCGCCTCGTGCAAGACTTCATCGCCATCATCCCAGTCCGGGTTGCCGCCGTTTCTCGTTAATTCAACATTAGGAAATTCCCATAAGTGCGCGTTTACGCCTCCCGCCGGCCGCCGGCGGACGAGAAAGCGGCCGCGGTTCCGAGCGATGAAGGCGACAAAACGCCGCGGCGTGGCCGGTTGAGAGCGAACCAGCTTGGGCAATTCCTCGGCCCGGCCCCGGTGTCGTGCCAGGCAATCGCCGGCGAGCGGACAAAGCTCGCATCGAGGCCGGCGCGGCGTGCAGACCAGCGCGCCCAACTCCATAAGCGCCTGGTTGAACTGGGAGCAGGAGCCTGAAGCGTGAAACGTGAAACGTGAAACGTGAGCCAGAGGTTTGGAAGCCGCCTGGGCTGCCCGTTGGACGAGTTCCTCCGCCAGGCCCCAAAGGCGAGTGTTCGTGGCCGACTCGCGCGGGTTGGTCTGGATATCATAGAGCCGGGTCAGCACCCGCATGACATTGCCGTCCAGGATTGGGGTTGGCTGATTGAAGGCAATGCTGCAGATGGCCCCGGCAGTATATCGGCCGACACCCGGCAGTGATAGCACCTGCTCGAAGCTCGCCGGAAACTTGCCGCCGTGCTCCGATCGGATGATCCGGGCCGCTCTTTGCAAGTTGCGCACCCGGCGATAGTAACCGAGCCCCTCCCAAAGCTTATGGAGCCGCTCCGGCTTGGCTCGTGCGAGCGCCTCGACGTCCGGGAGCGCCCGCATCCAGCGCTTCCAGTAGGGCAGCACGGTTTTGACCTGAGTCTGCTGGAGCATGATCTCGGAAACAAACACGGCATACGGGTCGGTAGTCCGTCTCCACGGCAAATCCCTCGCGTTCTTGGGATACCATTCCAGCAAACTGGAAACGATGGCGGCTATCTTTCGCTGATGCGGCGTCACATACTTCAGATAAGGACAAAACGACTCGTGAGCAATGCCGGACATACTCCATATGTCATCCAAACTCGGGGCCAGTGGGGTCGGGGTGAGGGCCACACGCTCCTGACGCTCCGACGCTCCTCGGCACGTCGAAGCGGAGCGAAGACGGCCACGCTCCACGGTCGGTTCATGGGTGGCGGCGGCATAACACCGGCAGACCGACAACAACCCCATTCAATCCCATGCAGCCTTGCTATTCCCCCCTGGCGGCGGCTAAAGTGGTTTTTAGATATGAAACTCTCTTTTCCTGAAGTGGCGTTGGCCCTGGCCTTGTGCGGGGCGGCGGGGTGCGCGCAGCATGGGGGGGCGGCGGCTCGCGACTATCCCTACAACAAACCGCTGAGTTCGTTGGGAGCCAAGTTCAGCACCATGCCGCTGGCCGCGCAGAACACGGTTCTGGCCGAGGCGGGCACCGCCGAGATTGCCGACGTGGTCAAGAAATCGACCGCCGAGGGCGTCTATTTCAAAGTCTATTTCAAAGAGAGCAGGAACTTCCCGACGCTCTATGTCGCCCCGGACGGAGCGGTCCTCCATCCGGACCTGACGATAGCCGTCCCGGCGCCGCCGGCGACGACCGACGTTTTCACCGGTGGCCCCGTCATTGGCGTAAGGATGGCCGACCTGCCGGCTAATGTGGCCAAAGTGGTTCAGAGCACCGCGCCCAATGCCGAGATTAGCTCCATTCGCAAGGAAATCTGGGGCAACCATGTGGTCTATGTCATCGTCTTCAAGGACGCCGCGACTTATCCCGACCTGCACGTCATCGGCGACGGCGCGATGCTCTATTCGCCCCCCGCCGCCTCGCCGCCCCGGCAGCGGCGAAACGCCGCCGGAGGCGAGTGACCAGGCATCCCTCCGGGACAGAACCGAGGCGGCTCCATCGCGCGTTCGAGAACCCTCCTCCATGAATCCATTGACCTCGCACACGTGCAAGCTGACTGACGAGCAGGCGGCGGCGCTCAAAGATTGGCTGGAAGGGCGCGGCTACCGGTTTCGCGCGGTGCCCTATGCGCGATTCGCCGCCGAGAAGGACAACCTCAATGTGGTTTTTTATGAGAGCGGCAAGCTGGTGGTGCAAGGCAAAGGAACGCAGGAGTTCATCGAATTCGTGCTCGAGCCGGAGATTCTGAAGGAAGCCCGCCTGGGCTACGAAGCCGTGCTCAACCCGGAGCTGCTGCTGCCGCGTCTGGGCGTCGATGAAAGCGGCAAAGGCGATTTCTTCGGACCGCTCTGCGTGGCCGGCGCCTATATCAACGAGTCGGTGGTTCACGCCTGGAAAGACTCCGGTATCCGCGACTCCAAAAACATAGGGAGCGACAAACGGATTCGGGAGCTGGCCGAGCTGATCCGCAAGACCCCCGGCTGTGTGACCACGGTGGTGCCGATCGGCAACGAGGCCTACAACCGCCTCTATGCCAAGATGGGCAGCGTCAACACCCTTCTGGCCTGGGGGCATGCGCGGGTCATCGAGAATCTGATGGGGCTCAAGCATCAGATGAATCCTCCCCCGGTCCGCGCCATCAGCGATCAGTTCGCCGCGAACAAAGAGACCGTGGCCAAGGCCTTGATGAGCCTGGGCCGGAGCATCGAATTGGTCCAGAAGCATCGCGCCGAAGAGGACCTCGCGGTCGCCGCCGCCTCAATCCTGGCCCGGCACGAGTTCGTCACCCGGCTTGGGATGCTGGAAAAGAAATTTGCCATGGCGCTGCCCAAAGGCGCTTCCGCGGCTGTCGATGCCGCGGCCAAGGATTTCATTGGCCGCCATGGGGTGGAAAACCTGCCGAAAGTCGCCAAGATGCACTTTCGCACCGCGCTGCGCGCCCAGGGCCTGCCCGAACCGCCCCGTGTCGAGTGGCGTCGACATGGAAAAGCCTGACTTGGCCTCGTCCCTCCGGCGCGGCTACTCCGCATACGACTCAATGTCCTGTCTCAAGGCAGTGACGCTGGCTTGAACCACCGCCGGCGCTCCGGCCACGTTCCCCGCTCCACTGCCACTGACCGTGAGTGAGGTCGGTCCCGGCGCCGAGAGGAAACTTTTTCCGGTCGCGTGGTTGCTTTGGAGAGCCTCGTTGAATCCCTGCACCTGGAACCCCCAAGCGGGAATGTTGACCAGCCGGAATCCTTCGGTGACGTGAATGGCCCCGGTAACCAACCCGTCCGCGTTCGTTCTGAGGTCCGTTATGGGGTCGCCGATTTGAGTCGCGGTGAGAAAGGCACCCGCGTTCACGTCGTTGGTTCCATCCCGGATAATGAAAAAGGGAACCCCGCCCCCGACTTTGAACAGCAGCAACAGCCGCGCGCGAGAGGAAAACCGGTTGGTCGTAGCGTCGCCAATGGCTCGGATCAGATCCTTGGTCGCGATGTCGACGTTGGTAACGGATCCAGTAGAGGCTTGAGTTCGCAGCGTCAGCTCGAAAGAGGCGCGCAGCACGACATGCGGACTGGTTTGTCCCTGAGCATTGCCAAGTGCCAAAAGGAGAACCAGGCTCGCCCCCGCGAGTTTGGCCATTCGTGTCATCAAGTCCGTGAAATAACCGACCTTTTAGCCGCCCTGTCAAATACGGCCTTTTCACACCAAAAAAGGCCCGGTGACCGGCCGAAGCCGGCCACCGGGCCCAAACCCAAGGAGAAGAAGAGCGCACGGCCTAAGCCGCAGCGCATTCCAGCGGAGTAATGGAGGGATGTTGCGCCTGCACCCAGATGGCGGAGGCGGCAAGGCACACGACTTCCTGATTCAGGAGGGATCGTGTCGTTCGCATGGCGCTTTGCAGAGCAAGGAGCATACCATCCTGAGGGTATGCCTGCGCTTACCATGCGCAGCCTCCGGAATGGCCCATTTTGGGACAATGCTGTCTCAGTGGTGAGCGGTCAGGGCTTTCTTTTGTCCCCCTCGAACACCACCTGGTCGCGCCGGACGGTGAACGTGGTCTTGCCGGCCAGGGCGATGGCTTGGAGGGTTTCCCAACCGGTTAAATCCCAAGCGGCAAAGGAATGGCGATAAAAATGCCATGAATCCATTGAATCGAGTCCGGGACGCAACTCCATCTTGAGTCCCTCCGTGAGGATCGGCAGCAGAAAATCCCAGTCGCGATCATTATAGACCACGTGGGGCAGGAAATGAGTTTGCCTGAGCCGTTCGGCCGTCGGCCGGCTTTTGATGATGGTGAGAGGTTCGAGCGGATCCTCGGCGGTGTGCAGCAGCAGCATCGGTGGACGGAAAGTTACGCGAATACGCGTTTGCTGTGCCAGCGCATTCACGGCGTCCAATAGCGTCGGCGAGGCGTTGGTCAGCGCGGCTTTGGCCCGGTGGAAAAAGTAAAACTCGTCCGTCGCCCCGGGCATAAAAATCAAGGCTTTGACCGTCTGGTTGGATTGCAGGGCGGGCAGCATGACGGCAACACAATTGGTCAGATTCAACTCGGTCACATTGGTGCCGAGCGGCATTTGCTCAAGCGCCGCTTGCCATGGTTCGGCCCCGGCGGCGCCGAGGGCCACGAAGAATGTCCAGAGCAAGGCCAAATAAACCGAAAGCCGGCGGGTGCGGACAGGTGCTTTGGAGAAGGAAGCGTCCATGTTCATTATCAAGCCGGCAGCAGCTTACCAGTCCCGCTGGGACCGTCAATGAAGAGCGTCCGGAGCGTGGAGCGTGAGAGCGCAAAAACGATTTCCGCTCCACGCTCCACGCTCCACGCTCCACGCTCCCGACGTTCCCTACGCCCTACGGCTGCCACAGGGCGCGCCAGAACCGTTCACCCGGGCCGGAGACGATCCCGTTGGTGATAGACACGCCGCCACTCGCCAGGAGGTTGGTCGATAGGGAAGTCCAGTTCTTCAGATCGGTCGAAGTCTGGACAATATAGGTGAGCCCGGACTGGCCTTGCAGGCGAAACACGAACTGGCCGGGGGAACCAGCGGTGGTCTGAAGTTGCGGCGCCGCAGGCCAGACGGACAGCACCGACAGCGAGACCGGCAGCGTAGTGACCGGAAGGAGCGGGTCCCCCGTGTTGACCTGCAACACGGCGCTGTAGGTTCCAACCCCCAAACCGGCGGGGTTGAAGATCAGATCGATGCTTTCGCTCCGGGAGCCGGGAACCGTCCCCGCACTCGAGGAGCACTCCAGCCATGGCACGGGGCTCAGGAGAAGCGCGAAGTTGGTTTGGAGAACGTTTTGGTCGAACGCGACTGTCAGGCCCTGGGTGCGGGCCGCGTTTTGGAGGCCGACCGTGCATGTGTTGGCGTTGCTCAGGGACTGGTATTGCATGAGGATTTCGCCCGTGGTTTTGAGCGCAAGCTGGCAGGTGACCATCGCCGAGCTGCCTTTGATCTGAGCGTTATCGAATTGGACGATGAACTCCCCGGCAACCGAGTCCGAGAAAGTATAGACATGGCTGGCGGAGTTCGTCAGGATCAGGTCCTCCCAAAATACCGCTATGGCGTTGGCAGGGGCGGAAGCCGAAGGGAACGCGGTATTGGTGCCGGTATTTCCTGCGAAGGGGCTGAACGCGACAAAACCGTTGGGTGAGACGTAAAGCTGCGAGAAGCTGGCGGGCGTTTGGGACCCGTTGAAAAAAGGAAAACCGAAGCCGATGCCAATCGGTCCGGCAATGCCCTCGTCTTCGGCGCTCTTCGGAGCGGCCAACGCGGTGAAATTGCCGGTGATGTCCTGCCCGACGCTGGAAATGTCTTTCCAGGCATAGACCGGGCTACCAACCTGCGTCGAGTTCATCGCCGCGTAGACAAGCGGGCTGGCCCCGGTAACGCAAAGCGAGTAAGTCAGGGGCACCCCCCCCAGGTTGGTCATTATCAGCGGCACGGTTACGGCCAATCCATTCGTCAGGGCAGCCTGCGTGAGATACGGAGCAGTGATCGCCGCCCTCGCGGGGAGCCCGACGTACAGCGCCGTCGATCGCAGCACTGGCGGGGTGGTGACCGTTACCGTCCCCCCTCCGCTGGGTACGGTGAGAGTGAAGTTGCTGCTGGCTGCGCCCGCAAACGTGTCCCACCAGGTCGCGGAGTAAGTGCCCGGGTTCAAGCCGGTAACCGTCACCGCTGCGGTGGCGGAAATGCTCGCGTTGCTGGCGAAGACATTCGTGCGGTTCCAAATCCACGTGGCATTGAAGTTGGAGTTCCCGACCGCGTAGGCTCCCAGCAGATCCGCATATGGGTTGAGGGTGATATTGCCCAGGTTGACCCAGTCCAGGCCGGGATTGTAGAGGTTGATTGAATGAGCTCCGGCGCCAACCGCGATGGTGGCGACGAAGTTCGTCGAGACGTCGCTGCTGGCAGACGGGAAGGTAATATTGGTGGTCGCCACGTCGTCGAGCGAAATCGTCAGGCCGGCGCCGGATGCGGCGACGGTCACGATTTGCACTGAAAAAGTTCCCGCCTGGGGATAGTTGACCAGGAAGGTGTAGCCGTTTGGGGTCATTGCCCGATGATAGGTCCCTTGCAGGTAACTGGGCGCTGAACCAGATCCATTGGGCGCGGTCGATCCCACCGTGAACGTATCCTGGGTGGCGGTGCTCCAGCCGCCGCCGAATCCAAAACTCAGCGCGGTCAGAGCTCCGCCGGTCACCTGCGGCACAGATTGAGTCACCGCGTCCTGGTCGCCCAAACCCGAGAAAGCGACGAAGTCGCTGGCAGCGCGCAACAGTCCGTAGTCGTTGTTCGGATCGATGGTGTCCCAATACCAGGGCATCGCGCCGCCCGATTGCCCCGCCATCAACCCCGCCCAGACTGGCGGGCTGACGCCGACGTGCGGGGTAAAGTCGATGCCGCACTCACCGCTGTAATCGGGTCCAACCCGCTGAGAGCTGGTGATGTCCTCCGCGTTGCGGATGCCGTCGATCAGATCGGTCGGATAATCGTGGTGCTGGTAGTAGTCGGTCTGGTCCCAGATCGGCTCGGTCAGGTCGGAGCTGGTGGTGATGAGGTGATGGTAGGCATCCTGCTGGCGAATGAACGTTGCCATCTCGTCGTGCCAGGCGCCGATGTTGGTCCACTGGCCGTAGTAACCCGCGTCGGTGTACTGGACCTCGTTGAAGAGCTCCCACGCCAGGATCCCCGGCGAATAGCCCCAGCGGGCGATAATGTAACGGTATTTCCGCATCGTGAGCGCCTGGGCGCTGGCGTCGGTGAAAAACTGGGTTGCGTTCGTCAGGAAACCGCCGTTGGCCGCATTGTAAGGGTTCTGCTCCCAGTTCGGATCCGTATCGCTGCCGTTGGTGCTGGCATACTGCCCGTGATGCTGGAGCGTCATTTGAAAATGGATGCCCGCCTGGTCGGCCGCCGACACGATGGCATCCCATTTCTGGGCCACCGACAGGCTGTAATCGCCCAGGCTGCCCGTCTGCGGCCATTCCAGGTTCAAGCTGTCGTAGAAATGCATCATCCATACGCGCGACCAGTCCTCATGGGCCGCGCCCATTTTGAAGAAGGCGCCCGGGAGCTGGGCGTTGTTCGTCCACCACGCTACATCGTGGCCGACCGGAAAGAACCGCCGTCCATTGCTGGTGATGAACCGCCGCGGGTTCGCCGGGTCCACCTGTACAAAGCCGGCGTAGGGAGCCGGCCCGGCAACGCTCCACGAAGCCGGCTGCAGGTTGGCCGGGGTTATCGCAGAACCATTGAGCGTCACGCCGGTGACGCGGTAAGGCCCCGTCGCTCCCGGCGTGTGGCGCACCCGCCAGGTCGTGCCGCCGTCGAAAAAGGCCGGCAACGAAATCACGCTGCCATCCGGCTGGGAGATCTGCACCATCACATCCGTCTGCGTGTAGTCGAACGCGTCCGTGGTCAGTCCGTTGAGGTTGAAAGAGGCCTCCAGCTTCGGCCAGGCGGCTCCCGTGCCGAAAGCGGCCCGGGGTGAACAGCCGAGAAACACGCAGACTGCTGCGCAAAGGGCTTGCGCCGGGAAGCGAGTTTCCCTAAAAGAACGGTGCATGTCCGCAAGCATAACAGCTTCAACTGCCTCTCGACAACGTCCTTTCGACCTGGACGAGTTCCTCTCCGGGCGGACCGCCGCCGTCAATGAGGCCTTGGACCGCTTCCTGCCTTCGGCGGCGACCCGGCCGGCGACCATTCACAAAGCGATGCGCTATTCGCTCTTCGCCGGCGGCAAGCGCATGCGCCCCGCCCTCTGCCTGGCGGCCGCCGCGGCGTGCGGTGGCCGGGAAACCGAGGCGATGCCCCTGGCCTGCGCTGTCGAGTGCATCCACACTTACTCGCTCATCCATGACGATCTGCCCGCCATGGACAACGACGATTACCGGCGGGGCAAGCTCACCAACCACAAAGTTTTTGGCGAAGGCATCGCCGTGCTGGCCGGCGACGCCCTGCTGACGCAAGCCTTCGAGATCGCCGCCCAGTGCCGGAGCTGGCCCCGTTACTCGCATCGGCAGGTCGTCCTGGAACTGGCCGCCGCCGCGGGGTCCCTTCAGTTGATCGCCGGCCAGGTGGCCGACCTCGAGGCCGAAGGGAAAAAGATCTCCGCCCCGCAGCTCCGCTACATTCACGAGCGCAAGACCTCGGCGTTGCTCTGCTGCTCCGTGCGATTGGGCGGCATGAGCGCCAACTGCACCCCAGCCCAGCTCAAGGCCCTCACCGATTTCGGCTATCATGTCGGCCTCGCCTTCCAGGTCATTGACGATATTCTCGACGTGACCCAGACCAGCGAAAAGCTCGGCAAGACCGCCGGCAAAGACACCAAAGCCCAGAAGGCCACCTACCCCTCAATCGTGGGCCTCGAGAAATCGCGCAAGATAGCCGGGCAGTTGACCCAGCGCGCCTTTGACGCCCTCAAGCCGTTCAAGGGCAAAGCCGTCGCTCTCGAGGCGCTGGCGGCCTTTTTGTTGAAGCGGGATCGGTGAGCTACTTCTTTTCGAGCTCCGTCTTCGTGCCCCATCCGGCGAACGCGGATAATTTTCGGTCGATTTCCTGCCGCTGCGCCGGGGCGAGGTCGCCGTAAGGCTTGCTGGCGAAGAGGATGGCCAGCGTGTCCTGGGGCGATATTGGCGGATGGCTCTCGAGGCTCTGCTGGATTTTCCACGGTTTGTCTCCCACCAGAAGCCGGTAGGTGAACTGCTCGCCGCCGTAATGGCCTACCGCCGCAAGCTGGTTGGTCTGGCCGGACTCGGATTGTTCCAATTCCGCCGCTAGCACTTCGAAGTGGTTGGTCCCAAGCCTGAAAGAACCGCCGCTCAAGTCCAGCCGCGGCGACTTGGATCCGGCGCCTGGAACGATGGCCCCCGAGAGGGTCAACTGCTGCGGAATGGGTCCGTCGAAGTAGGCGGCCAAATCGAGGTTCGTGCAATGCAGAAAACCTTGCCGGTCCTGTCCGCGGTAAGCTTCCAGGGCGCCGTCAAAAGCCACCAGGCGCCAGGCCACCTTGCCCTGGGTGCAGCCTACGTCGGCGGTGAACGCGATCGGTTGGCGGATCGACGGATGCAGCCGCGGCAGGAGGGTCCCTTGGAGCAGCTTCTGAAAAGCCACCGGCTGGCCGTTGACCGCGACCGTCCGCCCGTTGGTGGTGGTGACGGTCAGCCGGTCGCTGTCGATCTCCAGCCGGCCCAGCTCGACCTGGCCGTTGGCCGATTTGAAGCCGCTCCAGTGAATCGCCGGAATCGTCAAACCCAGCCCAGTGACCCGGTTGGTGATGAAGACGTCCTCGATGGCCACCTGGTCGATCTGCACCAGCTCCAGCCCCGGACGCCGCCGCTGCCCGCCGGCATTTGCCCATGGCGAGTTGGTCAGGAAAGGGTTTTGGACGTTTGCGGCCTGCGTCGTATCCGCCGCGGTCAATTCCTCCAAGCCGGTCACATCCAGGTGCGCTTTGCCGATGTGGATCTCGCGGACGACAATCCGGCGCCCGCCCAGCAGCTCCCAGAAGTTATCATAAGTCACGCGCACGTCCTGAATCTCGCCGCCGCCGGCGTTCTCTTCGCCCCAGCGGATGGAACGGACCTTGAACCCGGTCGAGATCGTGCCCGTGAGGCCCTCGACTTTGACATGCGCGTTGGTGTTGGCCTGTGTCAGCATCGACTCCAGCGCTTGGAACGGCACCGAGGTGTGCATCACCACGTAATAGGCCACCGCTACCCCCAGGATAAACACCGCCGCCAGCCCGACGAGCGCATAGATCATCACCGTGAGGCAGCCTTTCGGTTTCGGTGGCGACCCCGGCGGCGGCGGGTACGGGTTGGAGCCCGCAGGTGGAAGAGAGGAAGCATTCATAGTTGTTGTTCGATCGAATCTTCTGTCGCCTCACTCGGCCGCGCCGAGAATCTCAGCCCGAGGTTGTATCCTAACCCCACCCGCCCCGCAAGCTTCTGAAAGGGGTCGAGGGTCGGGGGTCGGGGGACGACCCGCCTTTGTCGAGGCTATGGCGGGCAGGCCTGCCTCCGTCGGACTCCCGCCTTCGCTCTGATGCCTCGGCGCGACAAGTCGGCGCGGCAAGGAGGGAGTTTGTCCCCCCATCCGGCCTGGTTTCCGGACAAAGTCCGACGGATTCCGGCGTGCGTTTTGTGTTGAGGGCCAGGTATTTGCGTTTGTCGGGGCGGGGGAAGTAGGCGAGGTGGCGCGAGGCTGCCGGGACAGAACCGGACAAACTCCAGCGAGGTTGCGGCGTTGGCAACGTGCTGAGCGCCAGTGAGTTGAGGCTGGCATGACCCGGGAAATTGTGTCCACAGAACTTGGCATGATCGGCAGGATTCGTGGTGTAATATGCTGATCGAAAGGCATTTGCCGTTGGCAGGGCGAGCGGGAGTTTGTCGGTTTTTTCGGACAAATTGCAACGGCCACGTGATGCGTGACCCGCCTTCGCCAGGCTTCGGCGCGGCGAGACCGCTAATCTCCGCTGATTGCACGCCGATTCGAAAGGAGGCGGTAATAGAAGCAAGCGAAGTAGCGAGGCCAGGCGCCGGGAGTCAAAGCGCCGGAATGCGGGGTGCGCCCGATGGCCGTCTGCCAGGACCCCGGGCGCAGCGGGCGCCGGACACCGGCTGACTTGAGATTCTTCTATAGCCTCCGTCCATTCGATCGCCGTTCCGCCCGAGAGGGCGGACGGCAGAGTCTGACGATCGGAGACCAGACGGAACAGGAGGCCGCGGAGGAAATAGGGGAGTTTGAGCAGCAGCAAAGCAACGAAGAACAGGCCGAACAGGAGGGGAAAGAGTGGGCTGAGCAGCGGCCTCTGTTGAAAGAAACCCGGAACGCCGCATGGGGGCACGCGAAGGACTCCCGCGAATCCGGGACGTGGCCGGCCAGTTTGTATGGCGTCTTCCATACCGGCTCAACCATGCGCCAGCACCGCCGCCAATTGCAACCTCCGCATTTTGCACCTTTTTGAACCCTCACGGGAGGCCCTGTTTATGAGGGTTCCGTGAGGGTCGAAAACCCCGGATTCCTCCCCGGAGAGCCGGTTTTTGGCGCCTGGGCGTAATCGGACACTGCCCCCGCGAGAGGTGAACTGGGCGTGAGGCGGTTGGCGTGGCGCGCAGGCGGCCTCAACCATGCGGGGACGAGGGAGTTCCCAGTTGTCAGGCGCTATTCGTCACCCGCTGCGCCCGGGGACGGGCGCACTCCGTCGGCAGTGTGCGGTTGCGCCCTGGGCGCCTCGGCGCGCGTCTCGGGATACGCTTTACAGCGGGGGCCAATGGGAGTAAATCTCGCTCGGATGAAATGGGATTTTTCCATCGCCCGGAGGGGAGTTGTTTACCTATCTCCCCAAATGGGAAGATAGACAGATCTGTCTACTTACTTGTTGGGCGGCATAAGGACCTCGCAATATGAAGAAAACCGGTTTGTGCGTCGGGTTAATTCTACTCGCCGGCATGGCTCTGGCGGCCTCGCCCCAGGAAGAATCCCGCTTTCTGAAAGCCATTCGGGAAGCATTCACCAAGGAGGACGGTCGTGCCGTCGTGGCGCTCACGTGCTTTGATAACGTTGAGGTTGCAGTTGCCCAGTCTGAGAGGGCGCTTTACTCCACGAATTTTCCATTCTTACACCTCGAGATTTCCACGGTTGGGTACGAAACACCCGACCCCGCCCCGTCCGCAACCGGGGTCTTGGATGGTAAACCCTTCAAATGGAATCTTACGGTCGTCAAGAATATCAGAATTGTGTACAAGACAGGTGGAGGGAAAGCCACTCAGACGCTGCCTGTTGGTGAGAAGGATGGAAAGCTATTCTTCCCGCGGCCGATGACCCCTAAAGCTACAAACTCCACGTCACACCCATGATGCCCAACCCATAGTTTGGTTCACTAGGTGGGCGGAAACGAACCAAACTATGGGTTCCTGAATCTTCGTGGACAGAAAAGAAAGCGCTATTTATCATCGTTGCGTGTTTGATAATATCATGTCCTTTTCGACTCTGATTTCCATCTGCACGCGGTAGGAATTAGACGACCCCATGAAGCTGGCCTCAATATGCAGGACGAAGGAGATACGGGGATACGAGTTCCCGGGAATCATTCATAATAGCAGCTACTTTCTGACAGAACTGCAGGTCTTTGCTGACGGTTTGGTCAACTGTTGGGAGATGGTCGATCTTCCAATGTTTGAGGCCAAGCTCCGCAACGGATGGGTTGTGACTTCTATTCCGAGCGGTGCGGCATTAAGCATTCATGGGATAGGGTCCGTCGCGGTTACGGAACCTAATTGGGCGCACACTCCGAAGACCATCGTGAAGTTTGTTAAGGACATTGTGCTGGCGCTCAACCCGCGCCTGCAAAATCTCTACGATTGTCACGGGCGGGATACAGAGGAGATCAATGGCGTCCGCTACGCGGCTGTCAACACAGACAACCCCCGGCCTTGGAAGACCAACCAGCCAATCTCTCCACTGGTTCACGGCATGTTTGGCGCTTCTCTGCGCCACTTCCAAGTCCGCGATGCCGCTCTCCACTTGGTTACAATCCAGCTCTTCAAGGACGATTCAGCGCTGATATTTGGAGCTAAGGAGCCGCAGTCATTTGATTACGATCGCTTGATTAAGCAAATCGAGAATAGTGATGGTTTCCGGCTTCCAAATCCGGGAGAACTTGTCGTGATCGAAGGCCTTGTGAACTTCAAAGCAGGCCATTGGGGATATCGTGTTGAGCCCAACGAACTTGCGGCTGAGTTCCATGATCTCCATAGCCGCGTGCATGGCGGTCCCGGAGCAATACAGGAGTGCATGCGAGCTTACCGGCATTACCTGGCCGAACAAACCTCCGAGACCCTGAAAGCTCTGCGTGAGAAGTATGAAGCAGTCCCGGCACACTTGAGGATCTACTGTGGAGATATGGACGTTAAGGACATCCCGATACGAATGATTCTCTACGGCAAGGGCGAGATTGAGAACTGGAGCCACTACCAAGCGTCAAAGCAGTTGGGGGAGAAGTTGCCTTCTATAGACATCCCCGAGCCGCCCAACGAAATCCCATAACAAGTTCTCTGGGCGCGAAGCGTAATGGCCCGGACGTCATTTAGACGACCGCACTGGGTGCGCCCGTGGGGTGCACGTCGCTTCTGGCCCTTGGAAACGGCTCAAGCCCTAGTTTGGTTCGGTTTAGAGCACTTTAATCCCCCGTTGCATGTCCAATTGGGCTTGACCCGCGCCGGCCGCAGAACCCTGGCGCATGCAGCGGTGCAGCTTCGCATTCGCCGTCTTCGAGGTTCCCCAATGCACGCCGGCGCTGATGGCTTTGATCGGCGGCGTCGTCTCTTGCCGGAGCCGGGCCGTGATCTCAGGCCTACCGTGTGGCATCAGCTCCGCTCGCCAAAAAAATGTGCCGCTCCCACTTGACAAGAAATCCATTGGGATATATGATATGGCTACCAGTATGGAAATCATATCCAGATGGACCGGGAGACGCCAGCCAGGCCGCAGGCCCGAAGGCCCCAGCCCTCACGCCACCCGGCCTCAGCCTCACGTTTCACGTCTCGCCGCCCCGTCTCGACGCGCCGACCTGTCCACCGTCCTTTCCTCCGTAGGCTTGGCGAAGGAGGAAGCGCGTCTCCCCCAGCTCCCGCCGTTCCTCCCGCAAACCCCAATACGCCCTCCTCATGAAACCGCCGCCTGCCACCGGCAAACCTTGCCCACCCACGTCGGCCAATCCCCTTCAACGTCATCCCCAAATTGCATTTTTTCCGCGCTGTTTTCAAAGGAGGTATTTGACTACCCCTTGTCCCAGAATCACTTGCAAAGTCACAACCCTAAACCAGCGCAATTCCTGGCTTGTCGCGCCGAAGCCCTTGGCGAAGGCGGATTGCCAGTCCCGCCAAACCGGCCCTGGCGTCTCGCTGCCACCGCTCCCCATGCTCGGAAAAGGGTCAAGTCATGGCTTTGCTCGGGCCGGCCTCAGGCCGGAACTCAGCTATGGGTTGACGGCTTCCGCGCAACGCCGAGCTTTGCGGCCCGGATCTCGCCGCTTGTCCCACCTTTGTCCCGGGACATGTCTCGGGTCCGACCCCAACAACACCCTTGCAAACATTGGCTTGTCCCGCTGTCCCGGGTCCAGCAGGGGGGGCGCCCTCCCATCACGTTTCACGTTTCACGTTTCACGTTTCACGCACCACCCCACTGTCACCGCAAAAGTACACCGTTACTACTCCGTTTCTACACCGTTTTTCGATTCACTTTTCGCGATTTCATTGCTCCTTGTCAGCGGCGGAATGATATTACCGGAAAACCGCCGGTCTGAAATTCCGTTCTCCTTCCCTGGTCTTTTCTTCCGGCTCTTCTCCTGAAAGCTCTTCTTGCTTCTTCCTTTTGGGTTCTTCT